>Ga0209378_1001929_pt1 | contig 14489 bp, 15 predicted proteins | sample GraSoiAngelo_156_FD_186170 | JGI IMG/M metagenome (GOLD analysis project Ga0209378, IMG submission 186170) | Grasslands soil microbial communities from the Angelo Coastal Reserve, California, USA - 14_1009_13_40cm (SPAdes) (version 2) | ecosystem: Environmental > Terrestrial > Soil > Grasslands ... | reverse complement strand
CTCGCTTCAATGGCTCCCGGTGTTTCCGGTGCGCTGATCACAACCGTGACCGCGCTCTGTGTCGCGATCCCGGCGATGTTCGGTTACAATTTTCTGGTCACGCGCATTCGCGGAATGATTGTCGAGATGGACAATTTTGCGGCCGAACTGGCGTCTGAGTTGGAACACAAATTCGTCGACCATGCCGTGCGCGAGTCCGCATTTCGCAGATGAGGCGCTATTCGCAACGGCAGAGCCTCTCCTCGCTTTCCGAGATCAACATCACCCCACTGCTCGATCTCGCGTTCGTGTTGCTCATCATTTTCATGATCACGACGCCGCTACTCGAGAGCAGCATGAGTCTCATCATTCCGTCGAGTACCGGAAAAAATCCGCCCGCCACTTTATCGCAAGTGCAGACGATCTCGATCGATCGAAACGAAATGATTCGGCTGAACAATCAACTTGTCGATCTGAGCGCGCTGAGTGCGCAATTGGCAGAGATCAAGCGCGCTAATCCGGACGTCGCCGTTGTCATCCGACCGGATCGCGACTTGCCGGTGCAAAAATTGATCACGTTGATGGACGCGTTGCAGCGCGCACAGATCATGAAGGTCGGTATCGCCACGAGAGCGGAGACGAAGTAGGCGATGCCGAAAAATCTGCGCTTCTGGACCAACGTCGGCCTCATCGCCTTCGCGCACATTTTGGTCATCGTCGGATTGATTCGTTGGAGCCGTGAAAGCAAGAATGCGAGCGCACAGAGCGTAGTTTGGCTCAACGGCGGCGGTGGTGATGGCTTGGTCACTGAAAAGAAGAATTTACCTGCCCCGCTGAGGTCGCCGTTACCGCGAAAGGAATCGAAAACGGACCCATTGAAGGAACGTCAACCGGATGAAGCTCGGCCCTACTTGGCTTCGGCGCCGAGCGACATCCAGCTGCCGACGCCGAGGCCTTCGCCTAAACCAGCAGCAACTGCGATTCCGCCCCGCAGTCCCAAGCCGAGTCCAACAGCGGAAGCGAAGACAACGCCGAAACCCACACCAAAACCGACGTCAACCGCCAGTCCGGCTCGGACGCCAAAGAAAATAGTTATGGCTAAGGCGTCTCCGAAGCCGTCGCCGACTGCGAAACCGACCCCGGAAAAAAAGGAGAGCGAGCAAGGCGATAGCGGGGCCGAGAAAAAAGAAATCGCGAAGGCGCTTGCGGCGAAGGACGATTCCACCGCGAAGGAATCAAAGGAATCTCCAGCTACTCAGACCGGTAGCGGCAAGGGGACCGCGCCTGGCAACGGCTCTGGTCGCGCCGGCGGGGCCGGTCCTGAATCGCAATTCGGTTGGTACGGCAGCATGTTGCACGACCGCTTTTATAGCGAATGGGTCCAACCGACGACGCTCGCAACGGCGGGATCAAGAAATTCCGTGCTCGTGAAACTTCGAATCGAAAAAGACGGCCGGGTTTCGAGTTTCGAGATCGTTCGGCCGTCGGGAAGCAGCGATCTCGACGAATCCGTCAAAGCGCTCGCGAATCGGGTCAGCCGCGTTGAGCCATTGCCGGACGGACTCGGAAAAGGGGATCATTACGACTTGAAGATCAACTTCGAGTTAAACTCGGAGTAGTTCTGTAGCGGCCCGAAAGCGTTCGGGGTCGCATTAATCTTCCGGCGGGCCGCTACCGCGGCCTTCCTTTAGGATATCGCCGCGGCGCCGGGGCGCTTGCGCAACTAGGAGCGCATTAGTTTCCGGTCAAACGTGCCTCGGCCAAATCGAGATCGCGTTGGATCCGGCGCAGGGCGTCGTCGTTAATCACATGCTGATTACGCAGACGGATGATGGTTTGACGTTCGACGTCGAGGGCTTGTTGCTGAAGGCGTTGGTATTGCGGCGTGGCAATTCCGCCACTGCAATCTTCGTCGCTTTGGGCGCAGAGTTCGAGCTGCGCGAGCCGATCATCGTACTCTGCGCGCAAACGGCTGATCGCATCTGCCGAAAAATCGCCATTGTTTGCCAGGCTCTCGACTAAACTGAGCGCGGCTTTGTTGGCTTCGACGCGTGCTTTGCGTTCTTCTTCCTCGGTCGAACCATCGTCTTTGATCCCAAGCTTCCGGATCAGGACCGGGAGAGTGAGACCCTGAAAGACGAGCGTCACGAGAATGACGCAGAAGGTGAAAAACAAGATGTAATTCCGGCCCGGAAACGGGTTGCCGTCCGCCAAAACAAACGGCAACGCAAACGCAGCGGCAAGTGAGATGACGCCGCGCATTCCCGCCCAGGCGACCACTGCGACATTTCGCCAGTCCGGATACGGGTCGCGTTCTCGCACTCGCTTGCTCAATGAACGCGGCAGATAGGTGGCCACGAAGACCCAACCAATGCGAATCAGAACCGCCGCCCCGCTTACGAGCAAAGCGTCATCGATCAACGCAGTAAGCGATTCGCCGCGCAACTCGCCCAAAATTCGTGGAAGTTGGAGGCCGATCGTGATGAAAACGAAACCGTTGAGCAGGAACACGACCATTTCCCAAACGGCGTAGGCTGGAAGCCGAAAGCGCGAGCTCACGATAATCGGTCCATGCCAGCCGAGATAAATTCCGGCCGTGACCACCGCCAGAATTCCCGAAACATGGATGCGCTCCGCCAGTAAATACGCGGCCAAAGGCGTCAGCAACGAAATCGTGATTTGCACCGGCGGATCGTCGAGGTGTCGATGCATCCAGCGCGCGATAAATCCGATTAACAGACCAAGAGCGGTGCCCCCGAGCGCGACGATAACAAAACGGGCGGTGGCCTGGCCTAACGAAAATGTCCCCGTCATCAGCGCCACCACTGCGAATTGAAGCGCCACCAGTGCGGTCGCATCGTTGACCAGACTTTCGCCTTCGAGGACCACTCGAATTTGATGGGGAACCGGAAGCCGCCGGATCACTGAAGTCGCCGCGACTGCGTCTGGCGGCGAAACGATTGCTCCAAGCGCGAATGCGGCCGCCCATGGAATGGACGGGATGAGCGAATGCGCCACCCACGCTACGCCCATCATCGTAGTCAGGACCAGTCCGATCGCGAGCAACAGGATCGGCCGAAGATTTTTCCGAAAATCGCGCCACGAAGTAAAAAGAGCCGCCGGATAAATGAGCGGCGGCAAAAAGAAATAGAAGACAATGTCCGGATTGAGTTTCACCTCCGGCAAACGCGGAACAAAACTCAAAGCCAATCCGGCGAGCACCAATACGACCGGATATGGCAGATTGATCTTTTGCGCGATGACGACGAGCGCCGCCACCAGGCCTAACAACAGAACAATCGTTTCCGCCTGTTGCATTGTTGAGAAAAATCCTGTTACGCAGCCGCGGACTGGTCTCTCGCCGCCTGGGCTCGAGCGCGCGAGCGATTCGCTTGCAGCTCGGGCAGGTGTTTCTCGGACCAGCGGCAAAGCGCCCGCAACGGTTCGATCAAAGTCCGGCCCAGTCTGGAAAGCGAATATTCGACCTTTGGCGGAACGACCGGATAAACCTTACGATCGACCAGGCCGTCCCGCTCCAGGCTGCGGAGAGTTTGGGTCAACATTTTTTGCGAAATTCCACCGATCTCGCGCTGGAGCTCGGCGTAACGCATCGTCTTTTTCGACAGCAACTGGATGATCAGCGCCGTCCATTTGTCCGCGATCCGGTCGAGGACGAGACGCGATGGGCATTGGGCGTCCATCACTGAGGCCGGGGATGATTTAGGCATGTCCTTGTCTAGGGCGAGTCGCTCCGAGGCGCAAGGAAAGAGAGTAACATGCCAGTAGATGTGTATAGATGAGATCGGCATGTAGTTGACCGGGCGGGACTGGAGTCCGAGATTTAGTTATGAGAATTTCTAATGTTGCCGGCGGCCGAGAGCCCACCATAGCCGCTTTATTAAACGAATCTGAAGCAGGCTCGGTTTTTGAATCATCGCGAGTTTCGCCCGGGTGGAATGACGCGGCGCTGCTTGATGAGTACTCACGCACGGTTGTGAGCGCAGCTGATCGCGTCGGACCGGCAGTCGTTAACATCGACATCAAACAACGTCTCGAGAGTCAGCGCGGACCGCGCGAAGTCGGGGGCAGCGGCTCCGGATTCGTCATCGCCCCGGACGGCTTTATTTTGACCAACAGCCATGTGGTCCACGCCGCGAATCAAATCGCGGTCAGCTTGCCCGACGGGCGGGAGTATTCTGGACAATTGGTCGGCGATGATCCCGACACCGATCTTGCTGTGATTCGGATCGGTGCGCCGCACCTTGCCCATGTGCGCCTGGCGGATTCCGAAAACTTGCACGTCGGCCAAGTCGTGATTGCGATCGGGAACCCGCTCGGTTTTCAGGCCAGCGTGACCGCGGGCGTGATCAGCGCGCTCGGCCGGTCGATGCACGCGCAATCGGGCCGTTTGATCGACAATATTATTCAAACCGATGCCGCATTGAATCCCGGCAACTCAGGCGGGCCGCTGGTGAACTCAGCCGGCGAAGTGATCGGCGTGAACACCGCCATGATTCGTCCGGCCCAGGGAATCTGTTTCGCGATCGCGAGTAACACCGCAAAATTTGTGGCGGGCTGGCTAATTAAAGAAGGGAAAATTCGTCGCAGCTACGTTGGCGTGGCCGGCCAAAACGTGCCGATCCACCGTCGGGTCGTGCGCTTTTATAATTTGCCGCTCGAGACTGGCGTGCTGGTCGTTTCGGTTGAAAAAAACAGCCCGGCCGAAAAGACCGGCCTGCGCGAAGGCGATGTGATCGTCGCATTTAACGCAAAAGCGATCGGCAGCATCCACGAACTCCATAAAATGCTAATGGGCGAACAGATCGGCGTTCAATCCGAAATCACGATTGTTCGGCATACCGAAAAGTTGGCGCTGGCAATTACGCCGGCCGAATCGCCATCGCGGGCCGTTTCTCGCTAACGCTAAAACGCGTTGCTTGTTTTTCCGACCGCGCTGAGGGACGCTGAATCGGCTCGATGAAAATTCTTGTGATTGGCGGCGGCGGCCGCGAACACGCGTTGGTTTGGAAACTGAAGCAATCGTCGTCGGTCGATCGTATTTTTTGTGCGCCGGGAAATGCCGGCACCGCCCAGATCGCGGAGAACATCGCCGTTTCAGCGACCGATTTGCCGCAACTGCTTCGATTCGCAAAACAGAATGATGTCGAACTCACGGTGGTCGGCCCGGACGATCCGCTGGCGATGGGAATTGTCGATCTTTTCACGGCCGACAAATTGCGAATTTTCGGTCCGATCAAATCTGCGGCGCGCCTCGAATCGTCCAAGATTTTTGCGAAAGAATTAATGCGCGCGAAAAAGGTTCCGACCGCGCAAGCGCGGATGTTTTCGGAGAGCAAAGAGGCGCTCGGCTATTGCGACGAGCTTAAATTCCCGGTCGTGATCAAAGCCGATGGGCTCGCCTTGGGTAAAGGGGTGATCATCGCGCCCGATGTCGCGACCGCAAAGTCAACCATTGAAGCGATGATGAATGAAGCGCGGTTCGGCGACGCCGGGCGCCGGATTGTGATCGAAGAATTTCTCCGCGGCACCGAATGCTCCATCCACGCGCTGGTGGACGGCAAAGATTATCGGCTGCTCGAATCGGCGCGTGATCACAAACGGGCGTTCGATGGCGACAAAGGCCCGAACACGGGCGGGATGGGGGCCTTCAGTCCGGCCAACAATTGGGACGCGCAGTTGCAGTTACAATTTGAAAAAGAAATCATGCGACCGTTGTTGCGGGGTTTGGCCAAGGAACGAATCGCTTACCGTGGTCTGCTCTACCCAGGCTTGATGATCACGAGCGACGGCCCACGAGTGCTCGAGTTTAATTGCCGATTCGGCGATCCGGAGACGCAAGTGCTTCTGCCGCGAATGAAACCCGATCTTTTGCCGCTCTTAGAGGCCACGATTGACGGCAAGATCGACAATTACTCGATCGAGTGGGACAAGCGCGCTGCCGTCACCGTCGTTCTCGCTTCGGCTGGTTATCCGGGGACATACGAAACCGGCAAAGCGATATCCGGTTTGAATGAGGTCGCGAAACTTGAAGACGTTCAGGTTTTTCACGCCGGAACAAAGATCGTGGCTGACCAGGTTGTGACCGCCGGCGGGCGAGTTTTGGCGGTCACTGCGCTCGGATCAACCATCGCTGCCGCGCGCGATCGGGCTTATGCAGCCGCTTCGCGCATCCGGTTCGAGGGTTGTCATTATCGGCGCGATATTGCTCTCAGCGCGGCGAGCAGCTAACAATAAACGCAATGTTGAACCGCGCGGCCGCAATGGCCATTTCGTTTTTACTCGCAGCACACGCTTTCGGCCAAAGCCCGGCGCCATCGTCGGTGCCGACCGCCAACAGTCCGGCGGCACCAGGTAAATCGGTCGCGCCGTCCGCGTCGCCAACGCCGGGCACAGAGCAAATCATCGATTCGTTAGGCGAGGGCGATCTTCAGGCTGCGATCGCGCTTCTGAAAAGCAATTTCACAAATCCGGACGCGATCACTGACACCGAGTTGAATCGAGCGACACTCGCAGGATTGCTCATGCGGATGCCGGGCGGATTAATGCTTTTGCCCCCGCAGCCGCGGGGCGAAAGCGCGATGCCGGAGTCAAGCGCTTCCTTTCACAGCGAGGTTTTTGACGGTCATGTCGGATACCTTCGGCTCGGTTCTCTGAATAGCGCTAACCTCAAAGAGATGGACAAAAATCTGCAAGACTTTGTCGCGAAGAAAGTCGACGCGGTGATAGTCGATCTTCGCGCCAGTAGCACCGGCGATTTTGCGATCGCGGCGGAATTTGCGAAGCGCTTTTGTCCAAAAGGCAAAGCGCTTTTCGCCTTGCGCAAACCGGCAGCGCGCCAAAACCGGTCGTTTAGTTCGGATCGCGACCCGACCTTTCAAGGTTTGATTGTGGCGCTGATTGACGGGGACACGACTACTGGCGCGGAGGCAGTTGCCGCCGACCTCAGGTTTTATGACAAGGCTTTACTTATCGGCCAGCCGAGCGCCGGCCGGGCGGTGGAATACTCCGATTTGCCGTTGCCGAGCGGGAAGATTATGCGGGTCGCGTCCGCGGAAGCGGCCCTGCCCGATGGTCAATCCTTGTTTCCCGGCGGAGTAAAACCTGATCTGCCGGTGGAAATGTCGCTCACAGACAAGCGGCAGATCTTTCGTCTGAGTAGCGAGAAGGGAATGACGCCGTTTGTTTACGAAACGGAACGGCCGCACTTAAACGAAGCCGCCTTGATCGCGGGGACCAATCCCGAGCTCGACATTCCGGACGCCCAGCGTCGCAACCGCGCTCGCGAGAGACAGCCCGCGCGCGATTCTGTTTTGCAGCGCGCGCTTGACGTTGTCACTTCGCTCGAGATTTATCAGAAGCGCTGACGTGCATCCGTTAGAGGAACGAATCGGTTACAAATTTCGCAATCCGCTTTTGCTGGCCGAAGCGTTGACCCATCCGAGCCTCGGCCATGAGACCCAACAGCGACATTTCGATAATCAGCGCCTGGAATTTTTGGGCGACGCGATCCTGCAACTTGTCATCACCGAATATCTTTTTGGACATTTCGGCGACCAGCCGGAGGGGCAGCTCACGAAATTGCGTTCGCGATTGGTCTCGCGAGATGCATTGAAAGCGCACGCGGCGGCCCTCGACCTCGGGCAATTCCTCTTAATGGGCCGGGGCGAGGAAGCAAGTGGTGGACGTGCCCGGGTATCGACCCTCGCGGACGCGTTCGAAGCGCTGCTCGGCGCGATTTATCTCGATGGCGGTCTGGAGAAAACGAGAAAATTTATTTTAGCCCAGGCCCACCAAGATCTGGCCCAGCTGGCGGAAGAACCGGTCGATATCAATCCCAAGGGTTATTTGCAGGAACTGTTGCAAAGCATCTCGCCGCGGAGCCCCGTTTATGAAGTCCTTTCCCAAACCGGACCTGAGCACGACAAACGATTTGTGGTGCAAGCGGTCTGGGAAGGAATCGTTCTCGGGAAAGGTCGTGGTCGAAGCAAAAAACAAGCGGAGACGGCGGCGGCCGAAGAAGCGATGGAGTTGAAGCGCTGGAAAAAAGCGAAACGCCCCGCGAAGATCGACAAGAAGAAGAAAAGCTAGCGCACCGTCAATTCGTGCCGGCGGTGTCAGGGGAATGGTTCAACGCGTCGATATTCTGTCCCGTGTTTGATTTCCAGCGAAGACGATTGGCGATGGATGCGGTCACAAATTTCTTAGCACGCGCAATTGAGTCCGGAAGAGCCATTCCGGCGGCGAGACCGGCGGTGATGGCCGCGGAATAGGTGCAGCCGGTACCGTGCGTCGCAACATCACGCACGAACGGCGCCGCAAATTCAGCGACTTGCCCATCGGCAAATAACAGATCAACCGCCTCATCGCCGCGAAGATGTCCGCCTTTGAGCAGGATCGCGGTTTTAAATTTGCGCTCCAATTCTTTGCCTGCTCGTTTCATCGCCTCTAAGTCGTGAATTTTTTCGCCAAGCAATTGCGCTGCTTCGTCCAGATTTGGCGTGATCAGGGTAGCCATTGGAAATAATTCGCGTTGGTAGGTTTCGATCGCGTCGGGTTCGAGGAGCGTATCGCCGCTGGTCGCGGTGGTGACCGGATCGATTACTAGCGGAACCCGGCGGCGAAGATCGTCAATCGACTTCGTGACCGCGCTGATAATTGCAGCGGAGCAAAGCAACCCGGTCTTGATCGCGGCAATCGGAAAATGTTTTACGAGGACTTCGATTTGTTCACGAACCATTTCGACGCTGACCGGTTCGAGTCGTGAAACTTTACCGGGAATTTCAGCGACCACGCAGGTGACGGCAGAGAGCCCGTAAACATCAAGCCCGCTAAATGTCTTCAGGTCGGCCTGAATTCCGGCGCCGGCGCTACTATCCGAGCCTGCGATGGTCAGCGCGATTGGAATAGCCACGCATCTATTCTGCCGTGAGAGATGGCGGCAGCTACAACAAAATTTGCTTTTCCCTATGATTCCACACGACCTTGAGCGCGTCGCGACGCGAAGAATTTGGAACAGATGAAAAAGGAAACGGCCAAAACGCTCCGCGCATTTTTGATTGAGTTGATCATTTATGCCGTTCTCGTAGTCGGTTATTTTTTCCTGGTCCTGCATTTCTTGGGTGAATCGCTCTATCAGTTGGAGATTCACCATCGATATACTTATGGCGGGGTGGCGATCCTGCTCATCATCGGGCAAGCCGTTGTTCTCGAAAGTGTGACGACATTTTTATTGCGAATGCTGCGCGGGCGCTCGGAGTAAAATATGTTTTTCCCAATCTCCGGTTCCCATATCAGTCCGATCTATCTGGCTGTGGTTGGCTTTTTCATTGGAATTCTCGGTGGCTTCTTTGGAGTGGGTGGAAGTTTCATCGCCGGCCCAGCCCTGCGCGCGGTCGGGTTGGACTGGAATTTTGCCGTCGGAACAGATCTCGCCCACATCGTTGGCAAATCGGTGGTGGCTGCGAAGCGTCATCGTGCGCTCGGCAATGTCGATCTCAAGCTCGGGTTGATCATGGCTTTCGGAACGATCGGTGGCGCGGAGGTCGGCGCGCAATTGATTCAAATGTTGAAACGCGCCGGCAACGTTAACCTGGTGGTCAGCATCGTCTCAATTGTTGTCTACATCAGCATCTCCAGCTTTATGATTTGGGAGAGTCGCAAAACGTTGCGCTCAAAAAAAGGAGGGACCGTTGCGCCGCCTACGTCGGCAGCGGCGAAAAAACACGACCCTTCGTCCTTCGCCCATGTCACCCGAAGCATTCAGCGCTGGAAGCTTTGGCCGATGATCAAGCTGCCCGCTTCGGGCGTAACGATTTCACTCTGGGTCATTCTCCTTGTCGCGTTCGTCGGCGGATTGTTCAGCGGTTTTCTGGGCGGCGGCGCCGGTTACGTCCGGATGCCGTCGATGGTTTACGTGCTTGGAATTCCGACCCATCTCGCGGTCGGCACCGATTTATTTGAGATCATCATTTCAGCCAGTTACGGAACCTTCACCCATGCGATCAAAGGCAACGTCGACATCCTCATCGCGCTCGTTATGCACACCGGGGCCGCCATCGGCGCGCAGATCGGCGCGATTTCTACGCAATATTTCACCGGCCCGAAAATTCGGCTCGCCTTCGTTCCGCTGCCGTTGATCGGCGCCGCGATCGTTATTTACACGCTCATGACTGGTCACAAATTGTAATTTCGCCATGAAAATTTTGATCTGCAGTGATGGAATGCCGGCCGCCGACAGCGCGACCCGCCTGGGCGCATCATTGGCAGAACCATTGCGGGCTGAGACGACGCTTCTTGGCATTGCTGAAAGCGCCAAAGACGAAGCCGCGTTGCGCGAAGCGCTCGAGAAACAGGCCGAATGGTTGCGTCAAAAAAATGTTTCCCCGCAAATTGCGATCGGTGCGGGCGACCCGGTCCGTCAGATTGTCAATGAAACGGCCAAGGCAAAATACGACCTGGTCATAATCGGTGCGCGGAAAACCGGCTCAACCGGACCGCACTGGCGCTCGGAAAAAACTTACGAAGTGATCAAATCGATTTCGCCGCCGGTGCTGGTGGCGATGGGGGAGTGGGCCCAATTGAAGCGCTTTCTCCTTTGCACGGGCGGGAAGGAATTCATCGAAGAAGCCGTCCAGTTGACCGGAAAACTTGCGGCCGCGGTCGGTGCTTCGGTGACTTTGCTCCACGTCATGGCCGAGCCGCCGGCCATCTACGCCGATCTGGTGCGACTCGAAGAGGACGTCACTCGTTTGCTCGAATCGAATTCAGAACTTGGAATCAATCTCCGCACCCAAAAACAGGATCTGGAAAAACTCGGCGTGCCGACGGAAGTGCATGTTCGCCACGGAATCGTGGTTGACCAGGTTTTCGCCGAAGTGCGCAAAAGTAATCCCGACCTGATCGTGACCGGCTCGTCGCAAGCGCGCGGCATGCTCCGGCATTACATCATGGGCGATCTCACTCTCCGCATCTTGAATCACGCCAATTGCCCGGTCTTGGTTGCGCGGGCCGGAGCTGTCGCCGGACCTCGCGGGTTCTTCCGGTCAATCCGCCGCGCGTTCACGACGAAACAACCGTAGCCAGGTAGGGGCGATTGACCTCAATCGCCGGCCAACGCCAATCCAGCTCCGATCGGTTCGGTGAACCGCCCCTACCTTTGCAGTTGTTCGATCGAAATTTCGCCGCGCATCAACGCTTCGCCGACCAGAACCGCATCCACACCGCACGCTTTCATCCTGGCGACATCTTGTGGCGTCTTGATTCCGCTTTCGCTGACCAAAACAGTTTCATCCGGCACATAGCGGCAAAGTTTTTCCGTGGCCGCAAGGTCGACATCGAACGTGGTGAGGTCGCGATTATTAATTCCGACGATCTCGGCTCCGGCTTCAAGAGCGCGTTGCAACTCATCGACGCTGTGGACTTCGACGAGCGCATCGAGCCGAAATTCTTTGGCGCCTTTGAGGAGACGAACGAGTTGGTCTTGAGTAAGCGCCGCCACAATTAAAAGAATCGCGTCTGCACCGTTCGCGGCCGATTCCGCGATTTGAGCGCGATCCCAAATGAAATCCTTCCGCAGCAAGGGAAGCGAAACTGCGTTCCGAACATTTTTAAGATGTGCCAAGCTGCCCTGAAAAAATTTTGAATCGGTCAAAACCGAGATCGCGTTCGCGCCGGCGCGTTCGTAATTTTTCGCAATCTGCACTGGCTCGAATGACTTCGCGATCACGCCCGCTGACGGCGACGCCTTTTTGATCTCGGCAATGACCGCGAACACTTCATCTCCTCGGTGCAATGCCGAGCGGAAGTCACGAAAATCGGTCCGCGCCCGTGCTTCTCGATCTAATTCGGCCGCGCGCGGTCGTAATTGTTCGATTTCTTGGCGTTTTACCTCAAGAATTTCTTCCAGCCGATTCATTTAAAGGTAGAGGCGATTGACCTCAATCGCCCGCGGTCTGCATCTTAAGCCGCTTGAGTCGGATGCCAACGGATGTAATCTTTTGCCCGCTTCGCGCGCCGACGTAGCTCAGCTGGTAGAGCAACGGTTTCGTAAACCGTAGGTCACCGGTTCAATCCCGGTCGTCGGCTCCAGCCTTCGCTTGGAGCGTAGCGGAAAGCGAAAGGCTGCCACGCCGGAGTGCAACGAAGGCGGGCCCGCGCTTTCGATTGCCGTGTCGCTCCAAGGCTACGGCTTGGCAGGCCAGCTCTTACACTTTCGGCCGCTGCTTGTGCCAATCTGTCGATTGCTCGTAAGCGTGCGCGATTTGGAAAATGCGCGCTTCGTCGAGCGCTTTGCCCAAAACCTGCAGACCGATCGGTAACTCCGAAAGGCTTCGCGAGCCCCGATCATTTCGGGGTTGGTTCCCGTTTATCTTTGCAAAGCCGCACGGCACGCTGATTCCACAAATGCCGGCGAGATTTCCGGTATTGGTAAAAATGTCGGCCAGATACATCGCCAGCGGATCGGCCGTGCGCTCGCCGAGTTTGAATGCGGGCACGGGTGAAGTCGGCGAGACGATCGCGTCCACTTTTTCGAATGCTTTGACGAAATCCTGGCGGATGAGTTCGCGCACTTTTTGCGCGCGCACATAGTAGGCGTCGTAATAACCGGAACTCAAAACATAGGTGCCGAGAATGATCCGGCGTTTTACTTCGGCGCCGAAACCTTCCTCGCGCGTCCGGCCGTAATGATCGAGCAGATCTTTTGGATCTTTGGCGCGATAACCGTATCGGACGCCGTCGAAGCGGGCGAGGTTCGCGGACGCTTCCGCGGTCGCGAGGAAATAATAAACAGCGATGCCATAGTCGGTGTGCGGCAGGCTAACATCGACAATCTCCGCGCCGAGCGATTGCAATTGCTTGAGCGCAACGTCGACTGCTGATTTCACCTCCGGATCGATTCCTTCGATCATGTACTCCTTCGGCAAACCCAAACGCATCCCCTTTAAGTCGCGGCCAAGATTCTTTGTGTAATCGGGCACCGGTTCATTTAGCGAAGTCGAATCCTGTGGATCGTGACCGGCCATCGCGTTCATGATCAGAGCCGAATCGCGGACGGTTTTTGTGAGCGGACCGACTTGATCCAGCGACGACGCGAATGCGACCAAACCGAAACGCGATACGCGGCCGTAACTCGGTTTGACGCCGACGACGCCACAAAGGGAAGCAGGTTGCCGAATTGATCCACCGGTGTCGGTGCCCAGTCCGCCGAAAGCAGCATCGGCTGCGACCGCCGCGGCCGAGCCACCGCTGGAACCGCCAGGAACGCGCGACATGTCCCACGGATTGCGCGTTACTTTTACGCTGGAGTTTTCGGTGGACGAGCCCATCGCGAATTCGTCCATGTTTGTTTTGCCGAATGGGACCGCGCCTGCCGCGCGCAGTTTTTGAATCACGGTCGCATCATAGGGCGAGCGATAATTCGCGAGAATTTTCGATCCGCAGGTGCAGGGCTGTCCTTTGACATTGATGATGTCTTTGATCGCGATCGGCACACCGCCGAGCGGAAGATCGACATCCACCTTGTCGGCTTCCTTAGCCGCGGCTTGGAAATCGATTGAAAGATAGGCGTCGATTTTCGGTTCAAGTGTCTCGATTCGCGCGCAGAGCGCATCAAGCACTTCGCGCGGCGAAACTTCCTTTCGACGAAGAAGCGATTGGAGGTCGGCGATGGTGAGCGCCGGCAAATCAGACCGGCTCATTCGACTACTTTGGTGACAATGAAGAGCTGGTTGGCTATGTGGGGCGCGTTACTCAGCGCTTCTTGGGCGGTGAACCAGTCGCGCGGCTCATCCTCGCGAAACACGTTGAAGATTGGAATCGCGTGGGCAGTGGCCTCGACATGGCTGACATCGACTTCGCGCAACTTTTCGGCGTATTTCAAAACGTCGGCCAGTTGCTTTTGGAAAAGCTGCGTCTCCTCGTCCGTCAAATTGAGTCGCGCCAGTTTGGACACGTAAGCGACGTCGAGGTCGGATGCTTTGGCCATAAATCAAAAGTGGAGATGATTAAGCAACCAAATCACCGCGAACAAAACGGCGATCGCAAGAACCAGAAATAGAATACGGCCTTCGCGCCGTTCTTTGCGCAGCGAGCCGCGAGGTTTTCGCGATCCGACGTCGGCATAACGTTTGTCTTCCAATGCCAGCGAAACATCCAACCGGCTGCCTCCCTGGCTCGCGCGCATGAGCAATTCTTCGCGCTGATGCTTCTCGACTTCTTCAGCCACGCGCGGCGCGTCTGCGATCATCCGTCGGAGCTTTTCCATCTGGTCGCGCAGCTCCGATTCCTGACGCGCCAATTCCTGTTTTGTTTGATCGAGCGCGGATGCCGATCTAGGCGAGCGACGAAGCATGCAGCGTCACCGGCTCGTTGACGCCATCCAGAAAAAGAGGAAGAGCGCGATAAGTCCGAAAAGGATCAGCGGCAAACTGAACGCGAACCCAATTTTCATCCATTGCAAAAGCGAACGGCGCCCGCCGGAGAAACCGGTT
>Ga0209378_1001927_pt1 | contig 14507 bp, 12 predicted proteins | sample GraSoiAngelo_156_FD_186170 | JGI IMG/M metagenome (GOLD analysis project Ga0209378, IMG submission 186170) | Grasslands soil microbial communities from the Angelo Coastal Reserve, California, USA - 14_1009_13_40cm (SPAdes) (version 2) | ecosystem: Environmental > Terrestrial > Soil > Grasslands ... | reverse complement strand
CGAAGTACAAAGGTGTCCCTTGGGGCGACCTCTCTTCCGCGGCTCTCTCCATGCGATTATCGGACAGGGAGAAGGTCCCTGTGGTGATCCTCGACCGGGAGCGACACTTCAAGGAAATTACTGAAGTAGAGTCCCAAGCTATATCAAGCCTGAAGATCTAGCGGCAGCAAGGACCTTCAAAGGTTCGCCGGGACAAGCCCTGTAGTTTCATTGGACCGTACAAGCTCCGCGTTCATGGGCGTCGACGCAATCAAGAACGCCTTTGTCTACGACGCACACTTCAGACAGTACGGCTTCATCATGCATCCATGAGGAATTCAAACAGGCTCTCCATGAAATGTTTTCGGCTAGAACCTGGCAGTGTTCCGGATTCGCGTCCTGGTCCGATTCTCAACCGAGTTGAGCCGATGAGCCAGTGGCTCTAACCGAGATCCTTCCAGCTAGAGTGGCCCCTGTCGCTGGAGCTTTAGGATGGAGACGAGTGAGAGGAAGAGACAGACTGCTAGACCTGTGAATACGTAGACCCATGAGTCCCAGAGTCCTCTCGGGCCTATGATGGGGAAGTAGTAGAGACCGCGGGGTCCGTAGAACTGGGCGATGCCGAAGAGCTCGTCCGCCGTAACTGAGAGTGCTCCGAAGCCGTAGCACGGCGCTCCGAAAACGATGATCCACCCTATCCGGTTCATAGGTTCAGCCCTGCAAGGGTCATTGGAGAAACAGTGCTTCTCATCAAGATAATGTGACCAATGATACTAGCACTTACGTCCGAGATGTTACGAGGCGAGAAAACCGTGGGCCTTTGAAAACTGGCTCTGCTATTCGGAGGATGGTTGTTATTCAATGTAAATGGTAAAATCGATCGAAGGGTCTGTCAGTGGGATTCTAAACATTAGCGCGTATAGAACGCTGGTTTCGGTAGAAATTATAAGCTCATTTCGTGCGGGTTCCCTGAGGCTTTGCCCGACGGTTACGGAGATGTATTGAGTGAATTCATTTGGCCGATTGGCTCCAAAGTGAACCGAAGGGAGGGGCTGTTTCATTAACTCTGATGATGACGGATCGGACGAAATATCACCCAATGAACTAAGGTCCCTATACGATAGTGAAAAGTGCGGTTTTGTCGTTGTCGATGTCCGTGAGCCCGAAGAGTTTCGGGATTGGAAGATTCAGGGGAGCACGAACATCCCACTAGGCTCCGGGTTTGCTTCGAGAGTGAAGGCGATTGCCAACGACAATCAGGTAATAACTGTCTGCAGAACTGGCGTGAGGAGCCTTCACGCCGTGAATGAACTGCAAGGGACCGGTCTGTTCGTCAAGAGTTTGAGGGGAGGAATTGTCGCTTGGAGTAATACCTACGTAACCTCCGAGGTCCATGTTCCCGACGCTCTATCCGGCAGAATGATTCAGATGAGAAGGCTGTCCAAGGGATGCACGAGCTACCTAATTGGGGACGGGAAAGAATGTGTCGTCGTGGATCCTTCCTCAAGAATCGATGAATATGTTGGAGCCGCTAAGAGGGAAGGCTTCCGGGTAACTCACGTTATCGACACTCACAAACACGCAGATCACATTTCTGGCGCAAGGCGACTCGCGTCCGCCACCGGCGCCCAGCTGCACCTCAGCCCGATGGACGGCTACTACTTTGAAGGATATCGTCCTCTCGTCGATGCGACGACCATCGGCTTCGAAAACGATCAGGTGAGAATCCTGTCGATTCACACTCCTGGCCACACACAGGGCAGCATGAGCCTGCTCGTGAATGACTGCATGTTGCTGTCAGGAGACACGCTGTTCCTTGATGGCATCGGAAGGCCTGACCTGCATGGTTCCGTGGAAGAATCCGCGAAACAGCTGTATCATACTTGCCAGAAACTGTTCGACGAACTGGACGCTGAAGCAATGGTATTGCCGGCCCACTTTGGACCCGGTACGGACCTGATGTCGACCGCCCCGATCACGGCGCCTATCTCCCTCGTAGAGGCGAGAATAAGCAGAACAGACCTTACTGATCCTCGTTCCGTAGCGGGACTTGTTTGTAATGTACCGAAGCCTGCGAATTACGAGGCGATTCTCAAGATCAATAGCGGAGAAGATAATCCCGAACCTTCCGTCGTCGATCTCCTCGAAGAAGGACACAACAGATGTGGTCTGTCGTTTGGGGCTCGGTGAGAAAACTCATGAGAGTTCTGATTGCGGGTATCGATGGATATTTGGGCTGGCCATTGGCACTTCACCTTGGTGCGAAGGGGCATGAAGTCTTTGGGATTGACAATTTCGCCCGAAGGAAGAATGTTGCCGAGGTGGGCTCATGGAGCGCCACGCCAATCCCCCGCGTTGAGAAGAGACTGGAAGTCGCGAGGAATCTGCGTGGTTTGCGGATCAAGTTTTTCCGAGGCGATCTGCGAAAGTATCAGGACGCCGCCTACGTCCTGCGACAGTCCAGGCCCGACGCAATTGTTCATCTTGGTGAACAGCCTTCAGCTCCGTATAGCATGATTGACTGCGAACACGCATGCTACACGCAAGAGAACAATGTCATTGGAACTATGAATCTTCTATGGGCAATGAAAGAATTCAGCCCGCGGGCACATCTCGTCAAACTTGGCACGATGGGCGAGTATGGCACTCCTAACATAGAGATACCAGAGGGATTTTTCGAGATAGAATATCGAGGACGGAAAGATAGACTTCCATTTCCCCGGCAGGCAGGGTCATTCTATCATCTTAGTAAAGTCCACGACTCAGCCAACATCGCTCTTGCTTGCAAGATATGGGGATTAATGTCGACGGACGTAATGCAGGGGGTCGTATATGGAACAAGAACAAGCGAAATTACCGACAATAAGCTGATGACTAGATTCGATTTCGACGAGGTGTTCGGAACGGTGATCAATCGATTCTGTGCTCAAGCTGTTATCGGATACCCCCTCACTCCGTATGGGAAGGGAAGACAGCGAAGAGGATTCATTGCTTTAGTCGACTCGATCCAATGTCTCACGATTGCGCTTGAGAATCCTCCAAGTCATGGAGAGTATAGGGTGTTCAACCAATTGGACGAGATTTATGGTATCAACGAACTCGCGGAAATGGTGTGCGAGGCCTCCAACGAGGTTGGGATAAAAGCCGAAATAGCGTCCGTCGACAACCCTCGAGTAGAATTGGAAGAGCACTATTATGAGGTGGACCATGATGAGCTCAGAAGGCTTGGATTTAGGCCCGTCCGCAAGATTGACGAAGAACTCGAGATCATGGTAGCTGACCTCGTAAAATTCAAGGATCGAGTGAAGGCTAAAAGAAGCGCGATTGCTCCGACCGTGAGATGGCGAGGGAGACTTTCTCTTCCACTTACGGTCATGGCTAACCCTAGCTCGTCCAGAGTGCAATACGAAATTCCCAAAATTGGTTCTAATGGTTAGACTACTTCCATTGGAAAGGTCGTCATTGAATAACAGAAGCGAAGAGAGGGGTTTACGCTATTGAAGTGGCCGAGCAAACGAGTGTTGATTACTGGGGGAGCTGGTTTCCTCGGGGTCGCCCTGGGTCGAAGGGTAAAAGCGCTAGGTTCAGAGATTGTCGTCCTTGACGATCTTTCCACGGGTGACCTGCATGCGGCCAAGGAGTTTGCGGATCAGTTTATTCAAGACAGGGTGAGAAATGAAAGCATTTCGGAAATAAGAGATGTAGATGTGGTCTTCCATCTCGGTGCTCCAAGTTCGACCATCCTTTTCGAGAAACGCAGCGCGTCTCTTGTGGAAACCATAGATGGGATGAAGGCTGTCTTAGACTATTGCCGCTCAAATCACGTGCGCAAATTGATCTACGCTTCAAGCAGTAGTGTGTATGGTAATTCTAAGTTGCCGCAATCAGAAGAAATGGCCACTCAGCCGGTAAATGAGTACGGAGTCGCTAAGCTAAGCTGTGAAAATCTGGCACGGATATATCCTGACGTCCAATCAATTGGACTTCGCATATTTGCCGGATATGGGCCGGGTGAAAGCAAGAAGGTTGGATTTTGCAGTGTGATCGGAATCTTTCTAGCCAACATCTTAGCGCGAGAGCAGCCATTAATCTTTGGAAGGGGAAAGCAAACCCGAGACTTCGTCTTTGTCGACGACATAATCGAGTGCATGCTCAGGGCTGCAGATACCTCATACAAGGGAGTCATCAACGTGGGGTCTGGAGACTCACTAAGCTTTCTAGAGGTGCTAAACCTGCTTGTAGCTCACTTAGGCCGGGAGGTTGTTCCAAGATTCGTTACCGAACCTCGCTCTTATTTCGAACATACTCGCGCGGATACAACTAAACTATTTTCAATTCTAAATCTCGAGCCGATAAGGGCTCGAGAAGGGATAACGAAGTATATCGAGCAATCCGTTTCACCGGGCGTCTTAAAGACATGATTTCGGATCCTGTCAGACCTTCTATCACGCTAAGTATTCTTGTCTGGCCCAAATGAAGTTCTTAATGGCCGTATCCGCCATAGACATTGCAGAGAAACCGCTCGCAACCAGATTCTGGTGGAGTCTCTTCCGGGCTTTAAGCGACATGGGACATGAACTTACCGTCGTGCCGTTCTTGGGAAAATCAATCGAGTCCCAATGGTGGCAGCCGCTGGAGAATCCAAGCAGGAGATTATCATCTTTGATTTACTCCCAAGGGAAGAATTTGTCACGATCATCTCGGGTACGGGCGTTCTATGCGGCACACTACGAGAAGGCGATTTCTGTCCCGAGGCTAATCATCTCTCGGAATTGGAGAACCAGTATTGAAAGGTTCCTGAAGGAAAGGGGCAGAGTCGATGTCATTGTTTTCTTCAGTGTTCCGATGAACCTCCTTTCTGACATACCTTCGCAGCTCAATGAGAAGTGGGATATTCCCTCTGTTTACTACGAAGGCGATATGCCTGAGATCCTCCCTTCTTTTGGAGGCATTCACTTTAGCTATTATGTTGATGCGAATCTGTCACAATTCCGGGGGTTCCTCAGCAATTCCAGCGGCGTGCGAGAGACTCTGACCGCAATGGGTGCCGAGAACGTAGAAACTCTTCATTGGGCCGTCGACCCGAGAGACTACACGCCAACAGAGGACCGGAAGGACACAGATGTCTTCTTTTCGGGCGGGTCCAGCAGATTTCGTCATGAGTGGATGAGAAGAATGATTGCTGAGCCCGCGCGGCAGCTTCCTATGAAGCGTTTTGCTGTCAGCGGAAGACCGGAGCAGAAATTCGAAAACGTAAGGAAGCTCGGGTTTCTTGAGTTTGCAGACTGGAAAAGACAGATCTGCAAAAGCAGTATCTGCCTGAACATTTCTAGGACCCCACATGCTGCCACGGGAGGAACCAGTACCACGAGAGTATTCGAGCTTGCCTCATTGGGCGCTTGCGTCGTATCAAACCCTCACAAAGGGATGGACGATTGGTTCCAGCCTAGGAAAGAGATTATTGTTCTTGGAGAGGACGATCATCCTGAGGAAGTATATGATTGGCTTCTTGGGTCCCCGGGCTTGATGCACGAATTGGGATCGAGAGCGAGGGACCGCGTACTTGCGCAGCACACATATGAGCACAGAGCAACGGAACTAATGAACTACTTACACGAAGTGCTGTGAGTTCGTAAATTTTTGCTCTTCATCATGAGCTTCGACCAGCCCGTGTATGCCTGGCACTGATGGTGAAATCACTGACAGTCACTCGCAACCCATTTTTGAAGGCCGCGTGTCTCGTTGCGATAGGGTCTTTCTACATTTGGGCCACCGTAGTCCAACCTTTCCTTAGGAACGGGATGCCTACCGGGTGGGACACGGGAGCATATCTCGCTTGGGTTAACAGTTTTCGTGTGGCTGGAATTAGCTACGTCCAAAGCACCAGTTTCATCCAGTTTGCAGGATTAAACCTTGTTCCTGATTTCTTGTTGCTCGCTACCACGTATGTAACTTCCTCCATGCTCGAGGGGTACGTGCTTTTCCAAGTCATCACACTCTCTATTTTCTTCACGTCGGCGATAGTCCTTGCTCGGAGGTTTCGATATTCATTTGGCTACCTGGTGTTGTCTGTCACGTTCCTAGCTTCGAGTTACGCGTTCATTCGAATGACTAGGGATTTGTACGGGAACCTTCTATGCGTAAGTTTTCTTCAGTTCGGACTAGCTATGGTTTCCGACCTGAGAGATCGTTCGAGCAAAATTTCTTCGATCTTTTTGTTCGTTTCGACCACATTTATGCTGTTCACCGATGTCGAGGTTGGACTGTTCGGAGTAGGAGTATTTTTCCTATCAGTTCTCCTTAGCGTCCGGAGTAACATGCGCGTCAATGGCTTCCGAATATTGACACCAATCCTTGGCGGTGTTGTCGTAGCTTTGTTAGCTTGGTTGGCTCTTGCACGCGACTATCTGTCAGTATCGACATTGCTTTACAGCGCACCGGGAGATGCAGACTGGTCGACGGTTCTGCTCGAATTCGGTGGATTTGTTCTCATTCCTCTTTGGGGCGTTAGTCTAATCTACGTCTTTCGAGAACTGAAAAGAAGCCGGCAGAGATCCGATCTTGTGATTCTTGCGAGCTGGTCGATTGCGGTCGGCCTTTCAATTGGCGCGCTGTTGCTATTCCATCCTGAACTCGTATTCCGAGTAGCACTGCTGCTGCCCACATACTTTCTCTTGACAGAGACTGTGCGACTCGCTTGGAAGATGAGTCGCCGGCTACAATTGAACGCAGGCTTCATGCGCCCATTCAGTCTCGTTATTCTGTTATCCATCAGCGTCGTTCTTGTGGCGTCGTCGGTCTCAACAGTTGTCTATCAGACTTCCCCTGACCACCTTGCGCCTTTTTTAGGTCACCAAGACTATGAGACATTGTCCAGTATCAGTACTTTCCTCAAAACAAATAATGTGAATTCAAAGGACACCGTATTCCTCATATATCCTCAGGCTCGGCTCTCTGCTCCACAACTAGTCAGTGCCTGGACGAACCTTTACGACAACTGGATATTCGCAACAATCGGACCCCATATAACGTATTATGGCACTCTTGAGAATCTTACCGGAAACGTTCCCATGAAATTCGTTTCGTCAGATGAGCTGGCCACGTACAGATACTACAGCACGCTATTCTCAACCCAGCGAACGAGCTCTCAGGTTAGGGTAATGACAATTCCATTCATGTACTCGGGGAACCCGCTGGCGTTTGAATCGCTTTCAAATCCTATCAAAGGGGTCTACACCGAGTCCATAGATCTCAATCATCCGCTCCCACAAAACTTCGTACCATCCTATTTTGCTACTGCTGAGAACGGTGGGTACTTCGTGTCGGCAACCTGGTCTTTGTTTGGACATGTACTAGAGTCCTACACGCCATCTCCCTCAAAGGTCGCGAACAATTTCAATGTCACTTTCTCCCTCTATGAGACCGTAGGCGGCAATTACAGTCTGGACCTAAGAATGGAAGACTATGATCCGAGCAATTCGCCTCTGCTGGTTACGATTGATAATCTTGCACTCTTCGCCTTCAACTACTACGGAAGCCTACAACCTAGGATTTTCTCGGGGAACGTTGGCTTTCTTAGCCAAGGGCGTCATATTGTTGTGTTGTCCACATTCCTGAACATGGCACACAATCTTGACCTCGACGCCGTCAGGCTATCGAGTTCATCTGTGTCAACGCAGGCGGTGGCTGGAGCAATGCCATCGAATTGGCAGGTCGTCGATGGGGCTGGCAACGTTTCACTGAACTTTCCAACCGAGAATTTGACAACAGTCTCTGGAACTGCTGGGTCACAAAGTAACATACTTGGCGTACGAGATCTCTTCGGACAATCGCAAGATTTCAGCGGGTCAAAGTTTATGGTCCTAAAAATGAATTCGACGGCCGCAGAGTTTTTCTCCCTGTGGGTTACTGACACGAATGGGAGCGTTATCCGTTACGATTCTCAGAATTACTCTCCTGGAGCCATTATCCTACTAGTTTTCTCAATCACGACGAATGGTTATGCTTTTATCTCGACTATTCCCCCAAATTTTTCCTCGGTAGGCTCGATTGAATTGGGAGTGAGTAGCACAGCCAATGTGGGATTGACCTTTGAGTTCACGTCCTTAAGTCTCGTTTCAGATCCAATTCCGTGGGGGATCTTGCAATAGTTCACGACCTAGTTTGGCTAGATGTTGGCTAGCTTCTTGTACGTAGAGAATATTTCATCCATCATTTTAGTCCAAGAAAAGTTTTCACTCCACTTCAGCGCTCTCATGGACCAATCTTTCCAAATATTCTTCGACTCAACTAACGAAGCGAATCTATCAGACAGCTGTTTGACGTCTCTTCTAGGGTAGAGCAAAGCGCCTCCATGAATATATTCTTTGCAATCAAAGCAATCGGCCCCGATTACGGGGGTGCCACATGACATCGCTTCTAAGGTTGGTAGACCGAACCCGAGATACGAAGGCCAGACTAATGCGTCAGCAGAGTTATACAATCCCGGCAAGTCTCTCTCCGGAACATAGCCGGGAAATAACGTTCTTTTTGCCACATGCCGTTTTCGAGCAAGATTTTCCAAGTCGGTCAAAGCCTTCCCCTTTCCGCCAATTACCAGCAATGCGTCAGATGACTGATCGAACAGCGCAAATGCTTCGATCACATCCCTCACCCCCTTCATCGGATTAAGGCCGCCCAAGAAGAGAAACGTTGTGATATCATTCATGCGTCTGTCGTTGAAGGCCTTGAATACTGAGTGGTCGACCCCGTAGTAGACGACCTTTATCCGATTCGATGGGACGCCAAAGGATTCTACTAGTCTTTGACCGTAGAATTGGGAGGCCACGATAACTTCATCGGCAAACCTAGCATTTTTCAGGTGCAGGAGCTGGTTGGCGTAAACGAGAGGCGAATGTCTAAGAAAGAACCATGGAATGAGATCATGAATTGTTACGACAATCGGTTTCTTTCTTGCGAGAAGAAGGCTTCGAAGACCGTACTCTGAAGTAGCGTGGTAAATCTTCGCATCGATTCCGCGAAGAAGCTTGATTGCTTCGAGTTCTCGAAAGATGTAACTGGGCAGTGTTGTCCGTGGAGATACTGAAGCGACTGATTCTGGACCCAGTCGTTGTTGGGCACTCCTTACCAGTTCATAGGCATACCTGTCTAGGCCCCTGCCGGAAAGGTTTGTAGCAACGTTTGGAAATGTAACATAGCATATTTTAGTCGACAGAGCCTCGATCCCTCAGTCAAGAATCTGAAAGATGATATCGAGTTCTGTGCGAAGTCCTGAGGTAGAACTGCTGAGGCAAGAAAAGGGTCGTGATGGCGATCCTCTCAGCGTTATCGGTATACCGCCTTTGCCACAGCAGTCATGTTCCAGTCATGTGGCGTGAGACTGTCAGCAGGCCTTAGAAATGGGTGAAGTGACAAAAGGTTGAAACCGGACAGTTTGAGGAGGAGTCCTAATTCATCTGGGTAGAAATATCTCATTCGATGAGTCTCCGAGAACTTCTCGATTTTGCTTGTGAGTCCTTTGACAACTAGGTCGTATTTTACTGTGCAGGTGCTCTTCATCGTGTCTAAGCGGGACTTCGCCCTCCGCGTTAGGATGATACCGCTTCGTCGGATTCTCTTTGTTCTTCGTGAAGGCTTTATGGACATGACTGCTAGACCGTTCCAAACATCGAATATCAAGAGACCGTTCCCGCGTAGATGCCTATGCATTGAATTCAGTGCAGCAAGAACTTGTTGATGGTCTGATAAGTATCCGAGCGCGGCAAACATGCACAAACAGGCATCAAACTTACCCAAGGGTTGGTAGGATCTCATGTCTCCGGGCCGAAAAGAGATGTTATGGTCGATTGCTAGGTCTTTGGATTTCTCTCTTGCAACTTTGAGCATGTGCGTAGAAATATCCATACCCAGTACTTTGAAGCCTCTTTTCGCGAGAGGGATCACATGTCCGCCTGTGCCGCAAGCGACGTCGATTATGCGCTTGACCTTTATCGGAGAAAGATCTTCCAATAGATTTTCTACATACTGGACCTCTCTTTCGTAGTCTTTGTCTCCGTACAGCAAGTCGTAGTAGCTGCTGTATTCCTTACCAAACACGACCGTGCGAGGATTCCTCCTGCTGCGTTCTATCGGTCGAGAGCGTATCTGGTCACTATGATGTTGGCGTCCCCTGGATAGAGAGGTGCGTCCCACGGAACAATGTCCCCTTTCTGGGTTGACTTCCATCGAACCACGTCACTCTCGACCATTTCCCTCACCAAGTTGTCGAAGCTCTTGGACGGTTTCCAGTTCAGGGTCGAACGTGCTTTCGAAGAGTCGCCACCCAGATCATGAACGTCAAGCGGTCGCATCAATCGCTTATCTCGCCGCAGGTGTTTCTCTTGGTCTAAGCCTACTAACGAGAACGCTCTATCCAGAAAATCCTGGACAGAATGAGTCTCTCCTGTAGCTATTACATAGTCGTCCGGCTTGTCCTGTTGGAGCATCTTCCACATACTCTCCACGTAGTCGCCAGCGTAGCCCCAGTCTCGATGAGCATCTAGATTGCCAATCGAAAGAGTATCTTGAATGCCTAAGGATATTTTCGCACAAGCATTCGTTATCTTCCTAGTTACAAATTCAAGACCCCGGAGCGGTGATTCATGATTGAACAAAATGCCATTGCACGCAAAGATTCCGTATCCCTCCCTGTAAACCTTGGTCGTCCAGAACGAGTACAGCTTGGCTACGGCATACGGACTCCTAGGCTCGAAAGGTGAGGCCTCGTTCTTGATCACAGGAGACGAATTGCCATATAGTTCGCTTGTAGAGGCTTGATAGAACAGTGCGTCCTTCGCTACTAACCGGAGCGATTCTAGGATCCGTGTAGTCCCAATCGCGGTTATGTCCCCCGTTGCAAGGGGCTGTTCATATGAAGCGCCAACAAAGCTCTGCGCAGCGAGATGGTATACCTCATGCGGATTCGACACATTCAATGCCTCAATAATGGAGCTCATGTCTGTCATGTCCATCGAAACTAGCTTCACACGGTCGTAGATGCCGAGCGATTGTAGTCGCCAGAAGTTTGGAGTCGAAGTTCTTCTGAACGTTCCGAACACTTCGTACCCCTTGTCAAGTAAGAACTTAGCTAAGTATGCCCCGTCTTGGCCTGTGATTCCGGTAATTAGTGCTCGGCGCAATGCGGATTCCCTATTTCCTTTTGAAGAAATCGATCACACTCTGGCAGACGTACGAAACCTCTTCCTGGGTTAGACCGTTTCCGGATGGAAGATTAATTCCTCTCATCGATATGTCATCAGCCACAGGAAAATTTTCGTTAGCGAATCTAGAGGAGTAGTATGGTTGCTTATGGATAGGATAGAAGAAAGTTCGGGTTTCTATTCCCCCTCTTTCCAGAGATTTCATAAGTTCGTCTCGTATGGAAGCGTTTTTGACTAATATTGAGTACATCCAAAAAACGCTCTTCGCCCATGGCTCTTCGGGTGGCAATACAATGTGTTCTTCCGACAAACTTGACAAGAGTTCATTGTACAGCCTCGCATGACTCCTCCTAGCTCTAACCAAGTCTTCGAGTCGCTCAATCTGGGCAAGACCCATTGCGGCTTGTAGCGAACTCATCCTATAGCCAAAACCTAGCTCCTCATGCCAGAAGTGTTTTCCGCCTTTGCCGAAGGCGTGAGCACGTAGCCAGCTCATTCGCTCTGCCAGATCGGGATCATTCGTCGTGTTCATTCCCCCCTCCCCGGTAGTGATAATCTTGTTCGCATAGAAACTGAAACTCCCAACATCCCCAATCGATCCAACTTTCTTTCCTTTGTATTCAGCACCATGCGCCTCCGCTGCGTCTTCGACAATCGCAAGATCTCGTTTTGTAGCCAGTTCCACTAGTGGTTGCATGTCGGTAGGATGTCCATAGATGTGAACTGGCATGATCGCCTTTGTATTTGCCGAGACCTTGTCTTCAACTTCCGTGACGTTCATGTTCCAGGTGGTTGGATCTGCGTCGACCAAAACAGGGCGTGCTCCAGTGTATTCGATTGCATTCGCCGATGCGATCATCGTGAAAGTGGGCAGGATAACTTCGTCTCCCTCCTTGATCTTTAGACCCTCTAGAGCGAGGTGAAGCGCAGTGGTGCCACTGTTTGTGGCAACGCCGAATTTGGTCTCACAAAATGCGGCAAATTTGCTCTCAAACTCCTGGACTTGAGGACCCATTGAACTGATCCAAGACGATCTGATGGCTCGAGTAACAACCTCGACTTCCCTCTCGCCCACCAGTGGAGCACAGACGGGGATCTTCCTCTGTTGCAACATGCTATCTTACTGCACTCCTTACCGTCATTAATTATCGCTTGGCAAAGCAAAAGAAGCGTCGAGGACCAATATTACGTTCGTCTTCCTAGCCTCGACCAACCACGCGGTCCTTCTTGATTGAAGAGCCGAGTCGGGTTCTTGCAACCGTTCTAACAAGATTTGCGGCGAATCTCAGTTGTCCCTTGTGTGATCTTGGATTCGATCTCATCGGAGCCGGTATTTCGATTATCCTAGCTCCTAGTTTGCACGATTCGAGCCAGAATTCGAGCCTTCCGAATTGAGGCTCGACGAGTCGAGGAAGGACCTGGACTACAATGTTGGCATTCATAGCCGTCAGACCTGATGTACAGTCAGTAAATCTATGTCCAGTCAATCCCCACATCAATAGATTCAGGGCTCGTATGCCGAACTTTCTATGTTCATCTCTGTCATACCAGTTTTTGGTCGATCTTGAGCCAACAGTGATGTCTGCTCTCCCGGTTAGGACAGGTTCTACGAGTCTTGGAATCGCGTGGGGGTCGTGCTGTCCGTCTCCATCAAAGCTTACAATTACCTTCACCCTTGTGCGAAGAGCGACGCCAAAGGCGGCTTTCAACGCGACCCATTGGCCGCGATTGCTCTCCAGCCTAATGACTTGAGCGCCGGCACTTGCAGCCGCTTGTGTCGTGCCGTCTGCTGATCCGTCATCGACAACTATGACATGAGCGCAACCAACTTCCCGAAGTCCAGCGACGACCCTACCAACTGCCTTTTCTTCATTAAATGCCGCTATGCAAACCGCGATTTCGTCGAGTGAAGTCAATGTTACTGCTGGGTCACACATCTGCGGATTGTGAGGCCGCTTCCCTTCGATACCAGTCCATGAACTCTTTCACACCTGAACCGAGCGCTACCCTAGGCGAGTAGCCTATGCTCTCACTTGCCCTAGTAATGTCAGCATAACTGATCCTTATGTCGCCGACTCTCGAATCCTTGAATTGCCGTTGCGTGTTCTTGTCATTGATGTCTGCAAAAACTCCTGCAAGTTGATTGATGGTGTGCGGCTTGCCAGTGCCCACATTCAATAGTGATCCACTGACCTTCTCCGACTGCATCGATAGAATAATTGCTTCTACTACGTCGCTCACGTACGTAAAGTCTCGGCTTTGCTCGCCATCGCCGTAAATTACTAGAGGTTGATCATTACAAATCGCCTCTGCAAACTTCATCATTACACCAGCATACAATCCTGAGCTTCTTCTAGGCCCGTAAATGTTCATGAAACGAAGCGTCACCGTATCTAATCCGATTGACTCGAAATATGCTCGGCAGTAGGCCTCGGATGCCGCTTTGGAAGCACCGTACGGTGAAAGCGGATTTATTGGATTATCTTCGCGCAGAGGAAGGCTCTTGGATCTACCATAGACTGCGGCGGAAGATGCAAAGATGAACCTCCGGATCTTTTGGCGCGCTGATTCTGCTAGCAAGTTGAGAGTTCCTGTTACATTGACATCGTGAGTCAAATGTGGCTCACTGATTGATCTCTGCACATTGACTATCGCCGCAAGGTGAACTACAATGTCTGCTCCCCTCACTGATTTGGCGACAGAATCGATATCCCGCACATCTCCACAAATAATACTGAGTTTTGGGCTCTGAACCTCAGCAATGTTCGACTCACGGCCGGAAGAGAAGTTGTCGAGCACAGTCACATCATATCCATCATTAATCAATCGATCGACTAGGTGGCTGCCGATGAACCCTGCTCCGCCAGTTACGAGGATTCTCAATGGGCTTCTTTTGTCGGTTTTCTCAACGTGAGGTGCAAAAACTTTGCAGTACCACGCTTTAGACGATCTTTCTTAGGTCGTCTAGGATTTTCTGTTCTCTGGATCGTTTTCCCTGCCAGGTAGCCAGTATCCAACCCGCCATCAATCCGGTTGCTATTCCTACCAGTGTTCCGTTGAGTAACCATTGGGCGGGCCAGAAATGTGTGGCCACCCACTTTTGCATGTAGAAGTTGTTCTGGTACTCTAGGCTCAGCCAGACAAGCAGTGTGAGAATAACAAAGGACTCTCCCAGCGCCGCTAGTCTTGCTCTGCGTAGCATGTGCTCCGCCTTCAGCCGGTGCAAGTCCAGAGTCTCAGACATTGAATTTGAAACCCACTCGTTTCAGGATTATAAGATGCGAGAATCCTCCAGTCGAAGCCCAGCTACTTTCGGAAATCTCGAATCGC
>Ga0209378_1001926_pt1 | contig 14515 bp, 10 predicted proteins | sample GraSoiAngelo_156_FD_186170 | JGI IMG/M metagenome (GOLD analysis project Ga0209378, IMG submission 186170) | Grasslands soil microbial communities from the Angelo Coastal Reserve, California, USA - 14_1009_13_40cm (SPAdes) (version 2) | ecosystem: Environmental > Terrestrial > Soil > Grasslands ... | reverse complement strand
TGTGCGTCACGGTTCGTTCAGGGGCTCGGCGGCGGCACGACCGGCGTCGCACAAGCCTATGTGGCCGATACCATGGAGCCGCACGAGCGCGCGAAAGCCCTCGGCTGGCTGTCCGCCGCGACGAGCGCCGGCGTGATCGTCGGGCCGGGGCTCGCATCGATCGCCGCCCGCTGGGGGGAGACCGCCCCGGGGCTCGTCGCGGCCGGATTGTGCTTGTTGAACGTGATCTTCGCGTGGCGGTGGCTCCCCGAGTCACGCGTGCCCCTCTCGCATCGCACGACGGCGAGCGGTCGCCATGTGCCCCCTCCGCCGCCGCGCCCGGTGCGGGATGCCGTGTGGGAGGTCGTGCGGTATCCCAGCCGGCCCGTGGCTCATCTCATCTGGATCTACGCGGTCGCGATGTTGGCTTACAACTCGACTCCGCCCGTCTTCGCGCTGTACCTGTCGCAGCGCTTCGGCATCAACGAAACGAACATCGGGTGGTTCTTCATCGTGTTCGGCGGCGTGGGGGTGCTCATGCGGGCGTTCGTGGTGGGGCCGATCAACGAACGCTTTGGGGAGGTGCGGACGATGCGGCTCGGGGCGGCGCTATACGGACTGGGCTACCTGCTCATTCCGCTCGCGGCCTCGGTACCCGTCTTTCTGGTGTGCCAGACTCTCCTGCCCCTCGGCACGGCGCTTCTTTTTCCGGCGAACTCTGCACTCGTGAGCCACCGCGCGGACCGACACGAGTACGGCCTGGTGCTGGGTGTCCAACAGGCGCTGCGCGGTGTCGCGAGCGTGATCGGGCCGATCTGGGCGGGGTTTGCCTATCAGAGCCTCGGGCCCCGGGTGCCGTTTTTTGCCTGTGCTGTAATCATCGCCTGCGCGCTCCTCATTGCCACTCGCGTCCGTAGCGAGGAGCCGGTAGCCGCTACAGCGTAGCACGCCTCGGTGTATTTTTGCGGGCATGACTCGCTCCGTCTTATGGGTGCTCGCCGCGGTGGGGCTTGCACCCGCTCCGTCCCCTCGGCCGCGGCTCGTCGTGGTCATCACCGTCGACCAGCTGCGGCCGGACTACCTGGACCGCTATCGCCCCCAGCTGCAGGGCGGCCTCCGCTTGCTCGTGCGCGAAGGCGCGGTTTTCAGAGACGCCTATCAGGACCACGCGGTCACCGAGACCGCTCCGGGACACTCGACGATCCTCTCGGGCCGTTGGCCCGCCCACACGGGCATCATCGCCAACACCGTGGGGGTGCTGGACTCGACCGCGCCCTTGATTGGACTGGCGGGTCCGGGCGCGTCGCCGGCGCGGTTCCGCGGTACGGAGTTCTTCGACTGGCTTCAGGCGGCCGAGCCGGACGCCCGGGCGCTGTCCGTGTCGCGCAAGGACCGTGGGGCGATCCTGCCGATCGGCCGCGCCAAGCAGTCGGTGTACTGGTACCAGTCGGGGTACTTCACGACGAGCCGCTATTACGGAGACTCGCTGCCGCTGTGGGTGCGAGCCTTCAACGCGCGACGCCTGCCGTTCGAGGAAGCGGGAGCGGTGTGGAACCTGCTGCTTCCCGCACGGGACTACCCCGAGCCGGATAGCGTCCCGTACGAGAATGGCGGCGCGGGCTTCATGTTCCCGCATCACCTGCCCGCCGACAGCGCGCAGGCCGCGGTGGCGCTCGCCGGCATCCCGACGATGGACTCGCTCACCCTCGCGTTTGCGCTCGAGGGCACTCGCGCGCTGCGTCTGGGCGGGCGCGGGGCGACGGACCTGCTCGCCGTCAGCCTCTCGACCACGGACGCGATCGGCCACGCCTTTGGTCCCGACTCCCGCGAGATCCACGATCAAATTCTCCGGCTCGACCGGTATCTTGGCACGTTCCTGCAGCAGCTGTTCGTACGATACGGGACGGGCAACGTGCTGGTGGTCCTCACCGCCGATCACGGCGTGACCCCGTATCCGGAGCGGTCCCGCGCGCTTGGCCGGCGGGACGCGGTGCGAGTCATTCCGGACAGCCTGATCGCGAGCGCGAACGCCGCCCTGGACCGGCGCGCCGGCGGGCGGGACTGGCTGCAGTTCGATACGGGGATGCTGCTGCTCGCGGACCGGCCGCGGCTCGCTGCCCAGGGCGTGAACGTGGACAGCGTGATCGCGGACCTGGCAGGGCAGTTACGAGGGCTGCCCGGCGTGGCGCGCGTGGATCGGCCTGCGGACCTCGCGGCGCAGGACACGACCGATGCCGTGGTGCGCCGCTGGATTCATCAGGTGCCGCCCGACGCGGGCGTGGAGCTGGTGGTGACACTGAAGCCGTACTCGATCTGGACCTATCCCCCTCCCAACCCGCCGATCGCGATGCACGGCCAGCCCACCGATGCGGACGCGCACGTGCCCCTGATCCTCATGGGCCCCGAGATCCGGCGGGGCACCTACGACCGGCGCGTCAGCACGGTGGACATCGCACCCACGCTCGCGCGACTGCTCGGCCTGACCCCCGCCGAGCCGCTCGACGGGCGGGTACTCGCGGAAGCCCTGGCGGCGGGGAACTGAGGCTCCGTGGCCCAACAGAAGCTCACGGCCGAGCAGATGCGGCGCATCGAGGAGATCGAAGAGTTCCGACACGCCGCCGAGCACCTCATGCACCTGGTGAAGGAGCTCGAGTCGAATCGGGCCGGCCAGACCCGCACCATACAACAGCTGAGCGAGAAGATCGTCAACGCTTCATCCCAGATGCGCCAGCGCGCGCTCACCGCGAACATCGGAACCATCGCGGACGTCGCGGGGACGATGTCGGTCATGGCGGGCCGTGGCGGCGGGATCAACATGAAGATTCGTGCGTTGAGCGATGCCGTGAACAGCCTCAACATGCAGCTCGAGGCGGCCATAAAGCACGCGATGGCCCCGCCGGAACCGCCGGAGCCCAGGAAGAAGAGCTAGCCCTGGCTGCCATTCGCTGTGTCGGGCTCGTCAAGCGCTACGCGGACGTCGTGGCGGTCGCCGGACTGGACCTGACCGTCGAGGCGCGCGAATGCTTCGGCCTCCTCGGGCCGAACGGCGCCGGCAAAACGACCACGATCGAGATCCTCGAAGGGTTGACCGCCCCGGACTCGGGCGAAGTCGAGGTCCTCGGCATGCGTTGGACGCGGGGCACGGGCGAGAGCCGTGCGTTGCGGGAGCGCTTGGGCATCCAGCTGCAGGACACCCAGCTCGCCGACAAGCTCACGGTCGAGGAGACGGTGCGGCTGTTTCGCAGCTTTTACCGGTCGGCGCATTCTGTCGAAGAGGTGCTCGCGCTTGTCGAGCTCGAGGAGAAGCGCACATCCTGGGTGGGGAAGCTGTCCGGCGGGCAGAAGCAGCGCCTGGCGGTGGCGTGCGCGCTCGTTTCACGGCCCGAGCTGCTGTTCCTCGATGAGCCCACCACGGGGCTCGACCCCCAGTCGCGACGCCAGCTCTGGGAGGTGATCGGGCGGTTCCGCGCAGCCGGCGGCACGGTCCTGCTCACGACCCATTACATGGAAGAGGCGGAGCGGCTGTGCGACCGGGTGGCGATCATGGATCACGGAAAGATCATCGCCCTGGGTTCGCCACGCTCCTTGATCGCTTCGCTCGGCGCCGAGCATGTGGTGGAGTTCGCGCTCGCGGACGGTTCGGGCCGACCGGTCGCGCCTGCAACAGAGGAGCTCGCGGCGCTGCCCGGTGTGCGCGCGGTGCGGCCGGCGGTGGATCGCATCGCGCTCACGGTCGAGGAGGTGCACCGCGCCGTGCCCGCGCTCCTCGCATTGCTCGAAGGCCGCGGCGCCGAGCTCTCCCTGCTCGCCACCCACCATGCCACGCTCGAGGACGTGTTCGTCTCGCTCACCGGAAGGCAGCTCCGCGATGAGTGATCATCCCCTGGTGCAGCTCAGCCTCGCGCGCATGCGCGAGTTCTACCGCGAGCCCGAGGCAATTTTCTGGGTGTTCGGCTTCCCGATTGTGCTGGCGTTCGCGCTCGGCATTGCGTTCCGCAACCGCGGGCCTGGCGAGCTCCGCGTGGCCGTGCAGCAGGGGTCGGGCGACAGCGCCGTCGCCGCGACGCTCGCCCGCGCTCCCGGGCTCTCGGCCGTAGTGCTCGATTCGAGCCAGGCACGACTGCAGCTCCGCACCGGACGGCTGGCGCTGCTCGTGGTGCCGGGCGAAACCGTGGTATATCGCTTCGACTCGACGCGCACCGAGAGTCGCCTGGCGCGCCTCGAGGCCGATGAGGCACTGCAGCGGTCCCGCGGACGCGTCGATCCCGCCCGCGTGACCGAGGAGCGGGTGACCGAGCCCGGCTCGCGCTATATCGATTTCCTGATCCCCGGCCTCTTGGGGATGAACCTGATGGGGAGTGGGCTGTGGGGCGTCGGCTTCTCGGTGGTCCAGGCCCGGACCAAGAAGCTGCTCAAGCGATTCATGGCAACCCCCATGCGCCGAAGCGACTACCTCCTGTCGTTCGTCCTGTCGCGGCTGGTATTCCTCTTCGTCGAGGTCGCGGCGTTAGTCGGGTTCGGCTGGTGGATGTTTCATGTAGGGGTGCGGGGGTCGCTCGGCGCCGTCGCGGGGATCACCGTGCTCGGCTCCCTGTCGTTCGCCGGGCTCGGGATGCTGGTGGCCAGCCGGGCACGCACCATCGAGGCGGTCTCGGGCCTCATGAACCTGGTCATGCTCCCGATGTGGATTCTCTCCGGCACGTTCTTCTCGTATGCCCGATTCCCGGACGCGATGCAGCCGTTCGTGAAGGCGCTGCCGCTTACGGCACTGAACGACGCGCTCCGGGCCGTGATGATCGACGGCAGCTCGCTCGCCCGGCTCGGCGCGCCGCTCGGCATCGTGGCGGCGTGGGGCCTCGTCAGCTTCGTCGTCGCGCTGCGGATCTTTCGCTGGCGGTAGTCACGGTGAGACGATCACAACACCCTTCATCCCGAGGGCGCTGTGGAAGCTGCAATGGTACGGGTAGGTCCCCGTGTTGACGAAACGGAATTGAAACGTCGCTCCGGGCACGTTGCTGCACGGAGGGTAGGGACAGGTGCTGGGGGCATGGGGTGGAGCCAAGGCGCCGCTGTCCCACCCGGAGGCATCGCTCGTCGACGTGTGATCCGTCGTCCCCCCATTGCTCCATTGGACGATCGTGCCTGCGGCGACTCTGAGGGTTTCCGGTGAGAACTGGTACTCGAGCATGTTGACGCTCGCGCCAGGTGGGGGATTGCCGCCACCTCCTGTCGGGCTCGAGCCGCCGCAGGCCGTGGCCAATACCACCGTGAACACCAGACTCCGCGCGCGCATGACGTACCTCCCTGGGTGACCTCTCAAGAACTGGACGTGTCGGAACGTCGTGCCGGATGGGGACGGGACATCCCTGGTCGGGCTCCTAGCCGCGAAGCATGGTCTGGAAGCGACGCCAGAACCCCCGCGACCGGCGCACGGCCTCGCGGAACGCCGTGGCGGTGGGATACCGCGCGGCCGGATCGCTCGCGAGCGCGGTTCGCAGCACGTCTTCGAGCTCGCGCGGCACCTCGGGCCGTGCGGCATGGAGCAGCGGCAGATCGTCGGTCGTCTGGCGGGCGAGAATGCTTTCGGGCGTGGCCCCCTCGAATGGCGGGCGGCCGAGCAACGCGAAGTACGTCGCCGCGGCGAGCGAGTACAGGTCCGCCCGCTGCTCCACCCGTTCACCCAAGAGCTGTTCTGGCGCGGCGAACTGCGGCGTTCCGCTGCGCGAAGTCGCGCCCCCGAATCGGGCGTCGCCGCGCAGCGCCAGCGCCAGCCCGAAGTCCGTGATGCGCAGCCGCCCGTCCGGCTCGATCAACATGTTCTCCGGCTTCAGGTCCCGGTGGATCAGGCCGAGCGCGTGCGCGTGCTCGAGGGCCGACAGCCCCTGGTCGAGCATCCGGACGGCCTGCTCGACCGGAAGCGGTCCGCGCCGGCTCACGAGCTGCGCCAGGCTCGATCCGGGAACCAGCTCCATCGTGTACCACTGCAACCCCGCCCGGCTCATGATGTCGTAGATGCTGACGATGCTCGGGTGACGGAGCCGAGCGGCGAGCTGCGCCTCCCGGCGGAATCGCTCCATCACCGCGGGATCGGCGGTGAGCGAGGGGTGCAGCACTTTGATCGCCACGTCACGCTCGAGTCCCAGGTCGCGTGCGCGGTACACCCGGCCGAAGCCGCCCGCCCCCACCTCGTCGAGCAGCTCGTAGTCGTCGCCCAGGGCGCGCCGCAGTCTACCCTCGAACCCCGCTTCGGCCACCTGGGGGGGCGCGGCGGGCTCATGGAAGACCCCCGCGTCGCTCACGAAGTCTTCGAGCATCTCGGTGGCCGTGTAATACCGGTCGCCCGGCGCAGTCTGCAGCGCCCGCAACAAGACGCGCTCGAGCGCCGCAGGGACCGCGGGCCGCAGCTGGCGCGGCGGCGTGAGGCGCGCAGGATCGGCGTCGGGTGCCTGGCCGGTGAGGACATAGTACACGAGGGCCGCGACGGCGAAGACGTCGCTCGCCGGTTCGCCCGCGCCGCCCGCCCGGACTTCCGGCGCGACGAACGAGCCCCCGGCGCCGCGATCATCAGGCGGGACGTATGGGAGACACCAGTTTGCGTACCGGAGGTCCGTGATCACGGCCCGTCCGGACAGCTCGAGCATCAGCGTGGTCGGCACGATGCGGCGCAGAATCACACCGCGCGCATGCGCGTGCTCGGCGGCGCTGAGCAAGTCGCGCACCAACCCCAGGGCGGTGGGGAGGGGGCGGGGGCCACGGCGCAACGCGTCCGCGAGGCTCTCCCCATCCACCCAATTAGCGCTGCGGTAGGCGAACCGGCCGGAGATCCCCGCGGCGTAGACGTGCCGGATCGCGGGGTGATCGAGAGCGGCGAGCGTTTCCGTCTCGCGCAGGAACCAAGCACGGCTCGGCGAGTCTAACTCGAGATGCACGTGAAGGGCCACGTACCGCTTGAGAAGTCGGTCCCATGCCTGGTACACCACGCGCTCCGGCGCCGCGGCCACCAGGGCCAGCCGGAAGGCAGGCTCGAGCGCCGCGGCGACCTCCTCCAGGAGTTGGGCACCCGGCCCGATGGGGGGTGCCGGGGGGGCCGGCAGGCTCGGCGGCTTGGGGGTAGGTGCTGTCATGGAGCGGCCAATCTAATGTGCGGACGGAACGGGAATCAGCACCGCGGCCCAGCCGTTGCGCGGGGGCGCGGCGCGATGGAAGCGGGCGTCCCACAGCGCCACCCAGCGCCCGTCGGCGCTCGAGTCAATGGACGCGACGAGGAACCGCGCAAATTGGCTCATCGCCCTGCCGGACGGCGTGTGGAGGGCAGCCCGGACGACGGGATCGTCGAGGTGCCGGGGAGTCGACCAGCCCGGACCGGCGACCGTGTCGGCCGACGCGGCGAGCGGCTCCCAGTGAAACGGCCGTCCCACCACGGTGAGCGCTGCCCAACGAGCGTCCGGTCCGAACCGCCTAGTGGCGGCCGCGCGCGCCTCTCGCTTCGCCAGGGTTCCCGCAGCCGCGCTCGCTCCGATGTAGACCACGAGGACGAGCAACCCGTACGCCGCGGCACGGCGACGGCGCGCGACCCCGAACCAGTGCCGTTCCCAGCCGATGACACCCGTTGCCGCAGCCAAGACGGTGAAGAGCCGTACCCACCAGACGACCACGCCGCTTCCTCGTACTCCTACGAGGGCCGTGACGGCTAGGAGCGCCAGCAGATAGACCAGCGCGGGCCGCCAGTGGCGGCGCTCGCCCCACGCGAGTGTCACGAGCGGCACGATCCAAAAGAACGGATCGACGATCGCCACCCAGTCCCCGTAGTACCAGCGTTCGCTCCACGGAAGGAACGGGCGCAGGCCGTAGGAGCCCTGCCAGTCGAGGTAGAGGTGACTCGCAACAGTGACGGCGACACACGCGGCGATCCAGCGCCACGGGGGAGCGGACGTCGCGGCACCGCGCGCTCCTCCCCACTGCCGAGCGATGAGACCGATCACGCCCGCGAGCACGGCGATCTCGAGGGCGGCGCCCACCAGCGAATGCGTGATGCCGCGATGGAAGACGAGGTAAGTCACGCCGGCATCCGGCGACCAAGAGTTGGGGCGCAGGAGCAACTCGGCGACATCCGGCGCGTTCCCCGCCACCGCGCCGATCCAGCCCGCCGCTGGCAGCTCGCGCCCCGCCACGACGCGCCCCAGCGCGGCGCCGATCAAGGTGTGTGCGAGGTTGTCCATGACAGCGTCCAAGTTAGCACCGCGGGTGTGATCTCCGTCACACGGGCGAAACATTCGCGGGCCTGCGGAGTCTTCAGGAGACCAAAGGAGGAGCCTGGCAATGAATCGTTCATACCTCTTGCTCCCGATGGTCGTCGCCGCATGCGCGCCCGGGGGCTATACTCGCGCCGAAGTCGTGTATGCGGAGCCCGCGCGGTACGAATACGTTGTGCCGGCGGACCGCGTCGTGGTCGTGACCCGTGAGGTTCTCGTGCAGCGAGGCTATGTCGTGTACCGGGTCGAGACGCACGGCCCCAATCGCATCGTCTGGGCGCACCGTCGCGACGACGACGACGAGATCGTTCGGGTGTTCGTGTCGCCGGACCGCGAGCGGGTGGCGGTTCGGGGACTCTCCGAAAGACGAGACCATGGGAAGCACAAGGGCTGGGCTCGCAACGGCCACGCCGACGACGTGATGACCGATATCGACGTCCGGCTCCGCGCGCACTAGCCGCGGCGGCGATCGGCCGGTAGGTTTGGGCCCCACCCTGCGGCCCGCGAGAGCATCATGGCCTACCAACCGCTGCCCGACCGCCGCACCCCCACGGACCGCCGCCAACTCGACGACCGTCGCTCGGGCGTCGACCGGCGGTCTCCCGGCGATCGGCGGCGGGCCGCCCTCGCCGTCTTGAACGAGCGACGTACGGGACTGCTCCGTCGGGTCGGCCGCGAGCGGCGCGCGAGACCGCGCCGCTCGCCCGTGCCGCGTCGGCTCGTCCCCGACCGCCGCGCCAGGGGAGTTGCGTCGCGCACTTAGCCCCGCCGACTTTTTCCAGGAACGCCAGTGGACGCGCGTGCCTACGGGATCACCCTGCTCGATGCCGCTACGGGACAACTCTACGAGGCACGTGGTGGACCTGCGGAGACGGCAGGCCTAGGTGGTACCCTCCGCCGCGGTCCGCGCAGCGACCTCACGGATCACCCGCTCGAGTTCGGCGAAGTCGAACGGCTTGGTCACGGTCGGCACGCCCGAGTCTCGGAGCAGCGCGGCGGTGTCGGGTGCAAAGGTGTCGCCGGTCGAGAAGACCAGGCGCGGCAGGGCGTTCGGCCGCTCCCGGCGCAACTGATCGAGGAATTCCCGCCCGCTCATGCCCGGCATCCGCACATCGGAGATGATCACGTCGAAGGTCCGCTCGCGCAGCGCGCGAAGCGCCGCCGCGCCGTCCGCGACGCCCTCGCCGCGGATCCCGCGGCGCCGCAGGAACCGCAGCAGGGCATCCCGGAGCGAGTCTTCATCGTCCACGATCAGGACGCTGAGGTCGGAGGCTGCGCCGGCGGGGGCGGCCGTCGGGAGCTTCGGCTCCATCGCGGGTCGGGTGTCGGGACGCGGATCGCGCGGCAGCACGATACTGAATCGGGCTCCGTACCCGAGCTCCGACTCCACCCCGATTCGCCCCCCGTGCTCCTGCGCGATCCCATAGCAAATGGAGAGCCCTAGCCCCGTCCCGACGCCTTCGGGCTTGGTCGTGAAGAACGGATCGAAGATCCGATCGCGGATCTCGGCTGGAATCCCGGGACCCGAATCGGCGATCTCGAGCCGGGCCTCCCGCTCGTCCGCGCGGGTACGGACCGTGACCGTGCGTGGCCCGTCGACGGTGACGAGCGCCTGCTCCGCGTTGATGAGGAGGTTCAGCAGCATCTGCTGGAGCTCCGAGGCGTCGGCCCAGATCTTGGGCTCGCCGGGGTCCAGGTCGAGCGAAACCGCGATGTTCAGGGTCGAGAGGTGATAGGAGCGTAGCGCGAAGGTGCGGCGCACGATGTCGTTCATGTCGACGAACGCGCGCTGCTTTCCACCGGCGCGGGCGAACGCCAGGAGGTTCGACGTGATGCGTCCGATCCGCGTCGCCTCGTCGTAGATCATCTGCAACATCTCACCCTGCTCCGGTTTCAACGCTTCCAGGAGGAGGGTTTGGGCAAAGCCCGAAATGATCGCCGCCGGATTGTTGATCTCGTGCGCGACACCGCTCACCAGCTGGCCCATCGCGGCGAGCTTTTCGGCCTGCTGGAATTGAGACTCGCTGCGCCGCTGGTCCGTGATGTCGCGCAGGAGGACGAGCACCCGTGTGATGCCGCTGCGTTCGCGAATCGGCGCATAATGTGCGGCCGCCACCCCCTGGCTCCCGTCGGACCGCACGAAGGGAATGTCGAGGCGTTGCACCCCACCCTGGAATGCGGCCGCGAGCTTCTCGCGGACCGTCGCTGCCGCGCCCGGCGCGAGGAAGTCGACCAGGCTGCGGTTCTCGGTGGTCCCGACCAGCGCCCCGATGGTGCGAGTCGGCCCGTTGGATTCGAGGATACGTCCCGCGCGATCCACCACGACGATCGCGTCGGGGACGGAATCCATCAGGAGACGCATGTTGCGCTCCGCCGCGGCGGTAGCGGCGAGCGAATCCATCAGCGAGCGGGTCTGGGCGGCGACTTCCTGCTCCAGCAGCTGCGTGTATCGCCAATCGGCGCGGAGCGAGTGCGTGAACCGCCACGCGATGACGATCACGGCGAGGGCGATCAGGATCGCGGAGCCGGTGTCGGCCTCGGGCGACAGGGCCCGGGACACGGCGACCGCGGCAATGCCCGCAAGCCCGATGACGACGGCGGCCACCCGCGCCATGTGGCCCGAGACGGTTGGCGAAACGGCCCCGGCGTCGTCCGCGGAGGACTGGGCCGGTGCGAGCGCCGCGGCGGCGGCGAGCAGCAGTAACCCCGCGTCCCAGCCCAGGTCGACCGCTCCTCCAGAGTGGAAGGTCCCTCGCAGCGACGCCATGGCGTACACCACGTTCGTCACGCACAGCACGGCGATGGCGAACACGACACCCACGGTCCCCGCGTGAACGCGGGTGGGGCGCAACATCTCGACCAGAATCGCCCACAACACGGCGATCCCGCCGATGGACCACGCGATGCTCGTGACCAGGGGCGCAACGCCGCTCCCGGTTTCGGAGAACGGCTTGAGAAGGAATTCGTACGCGAGCGCGCCGGCGGTGAGCGTGACGAGGACGGTGTCGATCAGCACGCCCACGTCGAAACGACGCCGCGGCTCCGCTCCCACCAGCTTCGTCACCGCGATGAGGAAGCAGACGTAGACGCTGAGGTACCCGGCGTCCGCGAACGACGGGTACGGCGGACGCACGCGGGCCACGAGCTCGTAGTAATCCCGGGCCAGTTGGCCCACCAGAAACAGCGCGCAACCCGCGCCCATCCAAAGCCAGGCGACGCGTTGATCAGGCGCGGGATGGCGCCGCGCCGCGACGGCGCAGCACAGGGCGCCGTAGAGCGTCGCCCAGGTCGAGGAGACGTCGGCCACGGCTGCCCGTACCGCACGGTCGGCGGGGGACAGGAGATACGCCAGCACCATCGCCACGAACGAGCCAGCGGCGATCGACACCAGCGCGCGCGTCTGCCGGTCGAGGCGTGGCACGAGCGACCTTCGCGCTAACCTAACGGCGCGCGCCGCAGGTCGCGAGGGTGCGTTATGTTTCGCGCCCGATGGATCGTCTGGGATGGAGGGTCGCGCCGCGCGAGTCGGTCGCACAATGGGGCGACCTCGAGCGCTTCGCCGCTGCGGCGCGACACGACGGGCTGACCCGCACGGTCGTGTGCGGCATGGGCGGGTCGAGCCTCGCGCCCCAGGTGCTCGCGTCGAGCTTCGCGAGTTCCGGGCTGTCCGTGCTCGACTCCACCGACCCGAGCGCCGTACTCGCCGTGGCCCGTGCCCCGGAGTTCGACGGGACGCTGGTCGTGGTGTGCAGCAAGTCGGGTACGACGGTCGAGACGCTCGCGTTCTATCGTTATCTCGCCGGCCGCGCCCACCCCAACCAATTCGTGGCGATCACCGATCCTGGAACGCCGCTCGAGACGCTCGCGCGCCAGCGAGGCTTCCGCGCGGTGTTTCCGCATCCCGTCGACGTGGGTGGACGCTACGCCGCCCTCACCGTGGTGGGTATGCTGCCCGCCGCGCTGATCGGTGTGAACGGGCGGGAGCTCCTCGCGCGCGCCCTGGCCGTGGATCCAGATGCGGCGCGCGCCCGCGGCGCGCACCTGGCGTCGGCGGCGCGCGCCGGACGCGACAAGCTCGTGCTTCGGCCGCCCCCAACCATTGCCCGCCTCGCGGACTGGATCGAGCAGCTCGTCGCCGAAAGCACGGGCAAGGACGGGCGCGGCGTGGTGCCGGTGGTGGACGACCCGCTCCCGACGCCGGGGCCGGACAGCGAGATCGTGCGCGACTTCGCCGACGACCCGCTCGACCTCGGCGCTGAGTTCCTCACGTGGGAGTACGCGACGGCCGAGCTCTGCGCGCGGCTCGGTGTGAACGCGTTCGATCAACCCGACGTCGAGGAGGCGAAGGCCCTGGCCCGGAAGGAGCTCGCGCGGGCGCCCGGCCAGCAGTCGGCGCCCGCGACGCTCACGCCAGCGGAGCTGCGGCGGGCCGCCCGCCCGCGCGACTACTTCGCCCTCCTCGCCTACTTGCCGCCGACGCCGGAAATAGCCGCGCGTCTCCAGGCCGTCCGCACCGCCTGGGCGGGCGCGCTCGGATGCGCAACGACCCTCGGCTTCGGCCCCCGCTACCTCCACTCCACGGGCCAGCTCCACAAGGGCGGACCGAACACCGGCTTGTTCCTCGTCGTGACGGCTGACCCGGCGGAGGATGTCGAGATCCCCGAGATGGCAACCACGTTCGGCCGGCTGGAGGCGGCACAGGCCCGGGGCGACATTCGTGCGTTGCTCGGCCGAGCCCGACGGGTGGCGCACGTGCATCTGCGCCGGGCCGAGGACGTGAGCGGCCTAGCGGCCGTGTAGAATCGCCCGCCGGGCAGCGGGCAGCCGCTGGTGTGGGCGCACGCTCTCCCAGATCTCTCGGTTCAGCTCCCCTTCATCGGCCACGTCTGCCTCGGCGAGATCGGCGTCAGGAATCGTCGATCGAAAGGCGCGAGGATTGAGCTCGCTCAACGGCCACACGTTCGGCACGTGCGCAAACGACGTCGAGTCTGGGCGTCGCGAAAATGCATTCCAGAGAGGGGTGGCCGCTGCGTCGTACTGGCTCAGCGGGGCGAGCCCGAGGATCTGCTCGATCGAGAGCACCACGGAGGCGGTCGTGTAGAACGTGCTGTCCACGACGCCGTGGCGGGCGTAGGGCGATGCAACGAGCAGCACCGAGCGGTGGGCGTCGACGTGATCCGGACCGTTCTGCGCGTCGTCCTCGAGCACGAAGATGGCTAGAGACGGCCAGGCGGGGGACTGCGAGAGCCGCTCCACGATCTGGCCCAGCGCGAGATCGTTGTCCGCGACCATGGCCCGTGGGGTCGGGCTGCTGCCGCGACGACCGTACGTGTGATCGCGCGGCAGCCACAAGAGCACGAGGTCCGGAAAGCGGCCCTGGGCGTCCCAGGTTCCCACCGAGTCGGCAAAGAGGCGCGCGCGCGTCGTGTCGAAGATCGTGAGGACGAACCCCGGATAGTTCGTCGCCGTGATGTCCCGGAGGCCCGCGATGTTGGTGCGGGCGGGCTCGGCGGCGGTCGAGTCGTGCTCGTCGGATTCCGTTTTTTCACCGAAATTCACCACCCAGAGCCCCTTTCGCAGGGCCGCGTCCCAAATGTAGGACCCGTGGGGGTTCACGAGGTCCTCGCCGCTGGTCAGGTCCCACTCGCGGCGATCCGAATAGATCTGCGGCCAGGTCTTCTGGTTGTAATCGCCCGCGAAGGCGCGGTCGGTCCATTCGTGGCCGTCGGCGGACACCTCGCCGTTCACGTAGAAGTTGTCGAAGAGAACCCAGTGACGAGCGATCAGGTGCGCGTTCGGGGTAACCGAGTCGTTGAAGATCGCGAGGCCCGGGTCGCCGTTTCCGCGTGTTTCGTCGCCGAACACTTGATCGTACGTGCGATTCTCCCGAATGATGTAGACGACGTGCTTCAGCCCCGACGGACGGTCGGAGGGACGGACCGTTGGCCGGAGCTGCGCGTTCGAGAAGGGGCTCAGCGCGTACACCTGGCGGGTGTAGCGCGCCAGGGTGACAGCGTCCGGGACCGGTATGATGGACAGGGAGCCGGTGATGACGTCCGCGATGTACCTCCCGTCGGCGTTGGCACCCGAGCCGTTGCCCTTGCCGTTCGCCACGAAGATGGTTCGCCCGTCCGGCGATGCCGCGACGGCCGTGGGGCACCAGCCCACCGGGATGAGACCCGCCACGCGCATCTCGCGCGCGCCGATCCGGACGACGGCGACGGCGTTGTTGCCTGCCATGGCCACGTATAGCGTACGTCGGTCGGGGGAGAGGGCGAGCGCGT
>Ga0209378_1001922_pt1 | contig 14529 bp, 8 predicted proteins | sample GraSoiAngelo_156_FD_186170 | JGI IMG/M metagenome (GOLD analysis project Ga0209378, IMG submission 186170) | Grasslands soil microbial communities from the Angelo Coastal Reserve, California, USA - 14_1009_13_40cm (SPAdes) (version 2) | ecosystem: Environmental > Terrestrial > Soil > Grasslands ... | reverse complement strand
CGCGTGGTCAGGAGACGCAGGCTCCGCGCGGTCAGGACACACAGGCTCCGCGTGGCAAGCAGGACGTGCAGGCTCCGCGTGGTCAGGATGTTCAGGCTCCGCGCGGCCAGGACACCCAGGCTCCGCGTGGTCAGGATGTTCAGGCCCCGCGTGGTCAGGAGACGCAGGCTCCGCGCGGTCAGGACACCCAAGCTCCGCGTGGCAAGCAGGACGTGCAGGCCCCGCGTGGTCAGGAGACGCAGGCTCCGCGCGGTCAGGACACCCAGGCTCCGCGTGGCAAGCAGGACGTGCAGGCTCCGCGCGGTCAGGAGACCCAGGCTCCGCGCGGTCAGGAGACCCAGGCTCCGCGTGGTCAGGATGTTCAGGCCCCGCGAGGTCAGGATACGCAGGCTCCGCGCGGCCAGGATGTTCAGGCCCCGCGTAGCGGTCAGGCTGCCGGTCAGGCTATTCAGGCGCCGCATAGCAGCGACGCCGCGAAGCTGATCCGTGAGGCCGAGGCCGCGTGCAAGGCCGGCAAGATGGCTGAGGCGAAGGCGAAGGCCGAAGCCGCGATGAAGATGCTGAAGTAAGAAGCAGGACGCGTCACCGAAGGCTCCAGGGGTGACCCCCCTGGAGCCTTCTTTTTCGTCCGAGCGGGGTATAAGATTCGTTCGATGCGTTCCTGGATCACGGGCGCGCTCCTCCTCCTTCCGGTCACCTCGACGGCCGCCGAGATCTCCGTGCAGGAAGCCCTGCTCCGCGCGAAGCCTGCCGTCTCCCTCGTCGTCGCAGAGGTCGGCTCGGAAGTCATCGTGACCTGTGGCGGAGGCGGAGAGAAGCTCATCCGTCCGGCGCCGTTCCGCGAGACCGGGACCGGCTGGTTCATCAGCCCGAGCGGATGGATGATCACGAACGCGCACCTCGTGTCGCCTGCCAGCCAGACACCCGCGTGGGTTGCCGACCAGCAGGCGCGCAGGGCCGTGCGCGAGGCGTGCGGGGAGCTCTCGCCCCAGGCGCTCGCGGCTGCCGTCGCGAGGGCGAAAGTCAAGCTGGACCCGTCGATCTCCGTCATCCTCTCGAACGGAATCCGCCTCCCCGCCACCGTGAGCAAGTACAGTCCCCCCGTCGCGGGCGAGAGCATGTCGGGTCGTGATCTGGCGCTGCTCAAGCTCGAGGCCGTTGACATGCCCACGCTCTCGCTCGCCGATTCCTCGAACGCGCAGATCGGCGACAAGATTCACATCCTGGGCTTCCCGGGCGTGGTGCTGAGCCACGAGCTCCTCAACGCGTCGGCCAAGGCCGAGGCGTCGGTGACGAGCGGCGCGATCTCCGGGTTCAAGCAGGACCTCAAGAACCAGCCGGTCATCCAGATCGACGCGCCGGCGGCGTGGGGCAACAGCGGCGGCCCCGCGGTGAGCTCGCAGGGCGAGGTCCTCGGCGTCCTCACGTTCGTCTCGGTCGCCGGCGGCACCGATGAAGGCGTCGTCCAGGGCTTCAACTTCGTCATCCCGTCAGCCGCGGTGCGCGAGTTCCTCAAGGGCGCCGGTGTCCCCCTCGAGGAGCCGAGCCGGTTCAACGCCGCCTGGCACGCCGGCCTGCGCGCGTACTTCTCGGGCGACTACTCGCGCGCTGAGAAGTATTTCGCGGAGGCCAACCGGCTCGTCCCCGAGCTCCCCGACGTCCGTCGCATCACCGCTGAGGCGAAAAACCCGCCGCCGAAGCCGTTCCCGTGGGCGACCGTTGCAGCGGTCGTCACGGCCCTGAGCCTCGGCGCCTACGCCGGTATGTGGGGGCTCCGCTGGCGGCGCAACCGCTATCGTATCCGCCCGTCCGAGGTGGTGCGCCTGATCGAGGCATCGAAGGAGCGTCCGATCATCCTCGATGTGCGCGACGCCGCGACGTACCAGAAGAGCCCGGTCCGCATCCCCGACTCCAAGCACATCACGCCCCAGGAGCTCGAGTCCGGCGTCACCGCGCTCAAGATCGAGCCGACCCGCACCGTTGTCGCCTACTGCACCTGACCGGACGAGGCGACCAGCGCCCGGGTGGCGCACAGGCTAAAGCAGCTCGGCTACCAGGACGTCAGAATCCTCAAGGGCGGCCTTGGGAGCTGGGCCAACGCCGGCCTGCCTCTCGAGGCGAAGACCTCGCCCGCCGCGTCGTCCGCTTAGCTGTTCAGCCGGCGGGCGTCTCGCGCCGCGCCGTCCACGAAAGGCCCGGCGAGCAGCGTGTGCTCGTCGAAGACCGCCCGCATCTCGGGCGTCGAGAACTGGTCGCCGAAGAGCTGGTAGTCGATGACGTGGCTAGCCACCGCCGCCCCGGGCGCCGGCGAGGAAGTGCATGTGGACGTGGTAGACGACCTGCCCGCCCTCTGGCCCGCAGTGCACTCTGAGCCGGTAGCCGCGCTCGGCGAGGCCCTTCGCCTCGCCCAGCGCTCGGGCCGCAACGAAGCAGCGGCCCAGCACTTCGGCGTCGCCAGCCTCCATCGCCATGACCGACGGGATGTGGCGCCGCGGGACGATCAGGAGGTGGACGGGCGCCTTGGGGTAGATGTCTCGGAACGCGACGACCGCGTCGTCCTCGTACTCGATGTCGGCAGGAGTCTGGCGGTCGATGATGCGGCAGAACACGCAGTCCGTCACGGCGCCTCCTCGACGCCCTGCTATAATACCCGCCTGTCGAGCTGCAGCGACTCCCGAAGGAGCTCCCGATGGGAACGTGTCCGAAGTGCAAGCGCAGGATCCGGAAGAACGGCAACCACGTGAAGCTCGGGTCTACCTGGTACCACAAGGTGTGTCCCGGCCGTTCCGCCCGACTCGCCCCCTCGAGCCCAGCCCGGAACCCGGCTTCCCCTGCCTGAACTCTCCGCTCACATGAGAGTGAGCGCGATCATCCTTCCGAGCAATCAGAGCTGCAAGGCTGGGGGCTGTTCGGTGATTTTGTGATCGCCGCCGAGGCGGGACCGACGTCGAGAACTTCCCTGACGTGGCTACGACGGGGTTAAAAGCTCAGACTTTCCACCGACTCCGGATCATTTCAGCTCTCTTGAAGATTTTCTCGCGCAGATCCTCGCGCACGACTCCACTTGACGCCTCGGCCTGTTTCCCCGCCATCGGCTCTATTTTCAAGGAACCCAGCTTCCGCACGACCCTCCGCATCGCCCTAGACTCGTCCACCAGATATTCGCTCGCCCTTAGGCGAATGAAGTTCCACCCCAGCCTCTCCAGAGTAAGCTGCCTTTCCATTCGTGCGAGGACTGAAGGCTCAGAGACAATTCGATCTCCGTCGCACGACACGACAGCCTTCGTCCCTGCGTTTCCTTCTATCAAGAAATCGACTTCAAACTCACCGATAGCGTACTTGGGCACAGCACGATAGCCAAGCTCCACCAGCCGTTCGTTCAGGGACTTCGCAAATTCCGAGTCGAATTGTTCGCCCGGCCGTTGTGCCCGCTTTGATTCCACTCCGCCCTTCTGTGCGTGTGAAATGAGCCCGAGCCTCAGATCTCCTTTCTTGAGGTCACGATGCGGGTCCATCGAATAGACCACCCACAGCTGATCTCGCGCTCGGCTTGCTGCCACATTGTAGATTCTTCGCCATTCATCCGAGCTTCTCAGAGCCAACGCCCCTCCCTTCTGGGCGGTGTCGACGAGCGATAGAAAGACAACGTCCCTTTCATCACCCTGAAATTGTGAGGCATTACCGCAAAGAATTCGTCGGCGTCGATACTCCGTAGCGCTCAGACATCGCCGCAAAATCGAGTCGATCTTGATGGCCTGCTCGGTTCCGACCATACAGATCGCACCGACCGTGCACCGCTCGAATTCTTCGAGCCGACAAATTGCCGTGATCAGCGACGCCACTTCCAGGGCCTCAACTGCGTTCGTCTTATTCTCAGATGCCGCCCCCTGCACACGATGCGCAATCAGGTGAGGATAGACCTGGCTGGTCGATGCCTCCCGTAAAGGAAGAATCTCCCCTCCGTAACAGAGCTGGTTGCTGAATTGAATGATTTCTGGGACACATCTGAAGTGCTCGATGAGTCTGATAATGCCGCCGAAGGCCTGCCGAGCAAGGTCATAGACCGATGTTTTTCCGTCATAAAGCTGTTTGTTCGGGATCCCATCCAGGAATTCGTCGATCAGCCCTTGCACCCGATCGATCTCGAATCCAACCGCGTACGGGCTCACTTGTTCATGATCGCCGATGACGACGATTTTCTTGCCCAAACCAAAAGCGGCGAGCCCCAGGACATCACACTGGCTTGCCTCATCGACGATGATCACGTCAAAATCAGTGGTGCCCAACTCAAAACTTTCGAGGGCGCGTGAGACCGGCATGATCCATACGGGGACCGCCTGGTGGCACTCTGAGAGACTCTTCCTCGCTTCCTCTTTAAGCTTTCCGACGAGCTTCCCAGTGCCTTTACCAATTTTCCGATAAAGTCCTAGCCACCCGTTCAAAGCTTGCTGCTGCTTCAACCCCGTTCTTTCAACTTGGGCCTTCCAGGCCGACTTCTCGACATACATCGCATTGACCTTCTGGAGCTTTTCAGTGAGATGGGCAAGCCGCTCTTCAAGTTTTTCGACGTCTGGTCCAGCCAAGCCGCTCAGTTTCTGAGCCAACTGCCGATGAGTCCACGCCTTGTCGAGGCTGCCAGGAGGTCGGTCGGTATCATGGGGAGCGTCGCGGTGCGTGATCGCCTCTGCCCATTGGGGCGCCACTTTCGAGAGTTGGTCCAAGAGTTTCTTCCGCTCTTCGAATGCAGGCTTTCGCTCGAGCAATTGCGCGAGTCGTTTCCAAGCCTTGTCGTAAGCGTCATAGTCGATGTCTTTGAACGCCTGCTCAAAAGTCTTCAACAGTGGGCGCGAGACTTCCGTAGGCTCCAGCGACCGAATCGTCTTGAGCCATCGTTCCCGCACACCTTTGAGCCCCTTGATTTCGACAGTCTCGACTTGTTTGTCCGTAAGTGGAATCAACTGATCCCGAATGAGATGCACGATCCGGGCTGTTTCGGATTCCTTGTGGGGCTGAAGTGGTAGCCGATTGAATAACACCTCCCACTTGAGCCCGACTTCAGCCATTTCCGTCTTGAGCTTCCCCCAGTGCTCGTCCATCCAGTTGACGGCTGCTTCGAGCTTGACGGCATAGGCAAACATGGTTTCTTCGGGCTTCGGACCCATACCTTCGGAGCTTGGTACCGACCGACCGGCCATCTGTCGATCCCAGCGTTTGCACAGGTTCTCCCGCACCTGACGGATTTGGAGGAAATGAAGGACCGCTTCGAAGTGCTCGACCTCTTTGAGCTCACCTTGATCGGTCTTTGCTTCCTGGGTGAGCCGGCTCCACTCCGGATGGAAAAGCGACGTGAGCTTTTTGAATTTCTTAGGCGATTTCAGATGCTCGATAATTTCTTGCAAGATCCGGATCTGGTCAGGCGCCGGTAGAGTCGATTCAATAACAGGCCCAAGCCGAACGACGAGCTTTTCCTTCTTACCGATCTGATCTCTCGAAGTTCTGACCAACTCGATGAGTTCTCGCCAGGAATCGGCCTTGTCCCCATGCTCGCCACCCGCTTGTACGCACTCCATGAACCAAGGCGAATCGAGTTCCACGCCTTCGATGGCGTTAGCCAAATGATGCTTGAGCCTCTCGAGCGCCACCACACCTACGGAGGCTGGCTCCCAGAATTCCTTGATCTCTTCGGGGATCTTCTTGTCGAGACTCTTGAACTGGTCGAAGTAGCTGATGAACTCTTTTGCAGAAGGCAACTGGTCCAGACTCGGAAGCGGGCCCGCAAGGAGCGCATTGTCCTCATCCGTCAGCTGCGAATTCATCCGATAAAGTTTCTTTATGTCTTCTTCACTGAGCGGGCACTTATCGGCTTCGGACGTTGGCCCAGGGATCCAGCCATGCTGCTCGCGTTCGCTCGCGATCCTCCGGCCCAATGCGGCCGGCAGGTTCTTTTGACCCTGAAAATCCACACGCCTGTACTCCATGAGCGCCGCCTCACGGAGGTCCTGCCTGAGCTTGTCCGATTCCTTGACGAGCTCGGTGCGCTCTACGGTCAGTTGGCGAATCTCTTCCTCGAGCTTCGGAGCACTGGATTTCGCGAGGTAGTTGATGATTCCAGAGATGGATTCGTCGAGTTCTTTCGAACTGTCGTCGTCTCCATGAAGCACACTCACGCACAGTGGCCTCAGGCTGGGTGCCAGAAGCTCCTTGACGACTCGCAAGGCTTTTGAGGCGTGACTCGTCACGAGGATTCTTTGATGCTTGGCCAAGAGATGTCCGATGAGATTGGCGATCGTGTGAGTCTTGCCAGTGCCAGGGGGCCCCTGGACCATGACGGTATCTTTGGTCTCTAATTCCTCGATGACGCGCTGTTGTTCCGGATTCGCGGGCTTCGTCAGCAAGAGATCGATCGACTGCCCCGAAGGCTCGACACGATTTTTTGCTGCTCCCGCACCCCTCCTGTCTTCTGTGCCGACAAGCCTCAATAAGGCCTCCGGTACCGCGTCTAAATCAGGAAGCTTCTGAATGTACGCTTCCAGTGCCTCCACATAACCCTGACCCCGATATCCCAGAAAGAAGGTCGGCTCACGATAGATGCATGGCACGCCATCGGATGGCATCTGTGCGACCGAGTCACAATAGGCTCCGTCCGGCCAGAACTTGTGGATGAAGCTCTTGAAAAATTCGCTCGTGGCTTCCGCATCGAGCGGGTGAAGCAACTCCTTCTCAATTTGTTCGCGCAACTGCTGAATGGCTTTCCCATCGATCCCCGCGTATCTCAGGAGAGGTGTGTAGAGCTCGGGGCTTTCTGGGGATTCCTTGATGAGGAACTCGGGCACGGACGGATTGAAAACCAGTTCGACACGCTGAAGCAAAATAGGGTGCTGGATAAGGACGTCGTCTGGCTTCTTGATTCTAAGAATTCCATCGGCGACAAACAGCTGCAATTTTTCTGATTCTCTTTCGAATTTGCCGTAAAGGTCGAAGAGGTCCAAAAACACATTGAGTGAATCGCGGAGTTGCTTCTCTGCCTTTTGCCATTCGCGTTTTTGCTCGTACCACTTCTCGAAGGCCTCGACGCGCTCTCGCGATTCTTCGAACAACTCATCGGTTTCCTCGCCCGCGACACTTGTCGTTTTGCGTCTGGCGTGAATCTCGGGCTCGACGCCGAATTGTTCCCAGTCTGGCTTCAGCCACTTTTCGATCGCGACGGAGGGCTTGGGACAGTGGGACTCACGCGGACGCGCCACTTTAATGATGAATCCGGAGTCTAGTTCTCCGCGTTGAACTGAAGGGTATTGCGGTACGGCACCATAGCTGAGCTTCCATTCATAGAGGCCCATGTCGATGATAGGCGGAGACTTGACTTGATGCAGTTCCTGTAAGAACCGGAATATTCGCTTTATTTTGTCGCGATCTGTTGCTGAGCTCATCAGCGGGGGCACTCCGGCGGACAAACAAACTGGCCAGGCGAAAGGCCTGAGAACTGGACTCGTCAGAGCATTCTATCGGGCAAGCCCCCGGGCAGGCAAGTTTGGTCGCAGCCGGCCGATTCGAGGCCTCTCGATCGCGCCGCTCGTGGTGTGCCCGAAAAAAAGAAAAACACGCTGGCCCGTTCGCCCTTGCCAGTGGGTCCGAGCGGACGTCCGCGGGCTGCAATCAGAATGCTTATCGGAATGCTTATATGGTAGGCAGTTATGAAATGGTGGAGGGTAAGAGATCCGATGAACCCGCCCCTCGCAACTTCGCGAATTTGCGGGACGCGATCCTGTCGAATGCTGCAGAGCGCGGTCGGCCTCGTCTTGTTACGCCCGACCTGCGACGCCACCTGCCCGGCACACCCGACGAGGCGAAGCTCCTCGACTGAGGCCGCGCCTTCCGGTCAGGGGGCCTGTTGGCGGGGGCGCCCGGTCTCCTTCGGCTCCGCGGCTTCGTCCTGTTTGGCTTTGAGCTTCGTGACCAATTCCTGGTAGGACGAGCGCACGATGATCGAGTTGAACTGTGCGCGGTAGTTGGCGACGAGGCTGATGCCCTCGATGTTGACATCGAAGACCCGCCAGCGGCCGTCCCGCTCGAACATGCGATAGTCCACGGGAACCTCGGTCCCCTGCTTCGTGACGATGCGCGTCCGGACCGTGGCCTGGTCGCCGTCCACCTTCTCACCGGCGTAGACAAGCCGCTCGCCCGAGTATCCCTCGATCCTCGAAATGTACGTGCGCTCGAGGAGGTCACCGAACAGCCCGACGAACTCCTCGCGCTCTGCCGGCGTGCGCGTCTGCCAGTGGCGGCCGAGGCTCCGCTGAGAGATCTCCCTGAAGTCGAAAATCTCGTCGGCGATCGCGCGGAGCGCCGCCCGGCGCGCCGCCGTCTTCGAATCCTTCTTGAACTCGGGGTCCTCGAGGACTTTCAGGACGCTGTCGACCCTGCCGTGGAGCTGATCACTCGGCGGGCCCGCCCAGGCGCCCGAGCCAGCGACGGCCAGGAGGGCGCCGGCGAGCACGGCCGGCGCGAGGCGAGGCCTCATGTCGGCACCAATCTTATCACGGCGCGAAATCACGCGACCCCTCCTCACGAAACGCCGAGGAACGGGCTTGTGACTGAGGCGGTGGTCGGGGTCGTCGGCATGAAGGTGCTGGTTGCGCGGAAGCCGTCGTAGGAGATGAAGCGAGCATCACCGCCTCTTCTTGCGGCGGACGGCGGGGCCAGCGCCGGCTTCCCAGGAGCTTTCGACACACAGGAATCTCCTGCTACGACTTCTCCTTGCGCCGCTTATGCGCGTACAGCGCCTCGTCGGCTCGCGCGAACAATTCCTCGATCGAACAGGGGCTCGTCGGGTCGAAACGGACCACGCCAACGCTGAAGGCCAAGGCATAGCCACGGTCCGCCTGCGCGTTGCAGTGGCTCAACGTTTCGGCTAAACGCTTCGTGATCGTCGATGCACTGTCATCGTCAGCGTGGACCGCCAGCACGGTGAACTCGTCCCCGCCCAGGCGCGCAATGATGTCAGACTCCCGAAAGCTTCGCGTGAGAATCTCCGCGGTCTTGATCAGCGCGCGATCACCCTCAGGGTGACCGAAGGTATCGTTGATCTGTTTGAAGTCGTCCATGTCGACGACGATGAGCCAACACCCTCGCTTGGTACGACGAGCGAACTTCAGGTGCTGTGTGGCGAGCGTGACAAAGCCGCGGCGGTTGTACAGACCCGTCAGCTCATCGCGAAGGGTCAGCCTCCGCACCTCCGCCAGGAGTTGTTCCTTCTCCTCGAGCGAGGCCTGGAGCTGTTGCGTTCTCTCCGCGACGCGAGATTCCAGGTCCTCGTTCGCCTTGTGCAGCGCCCTCTCTGCCAGCATGCGCTCCGTCAGGTCGCGCGTTATTTTCGCGAACCCGCGAACCTGCCCGCTTTCATCCGGCACCGCGGTCACCACGACGTCAGCCCAGAACCGTGTGCCATCCTTCCGCAGGCGCCAGCCTTCCTCCTCGACTCGGCCCTGCTCCCGAGCCAGTCTCAGAATCCTCTCGGGTGTGCCGGCTTGACGATCCTCCGCGGTGTAAAAGCACGAAAAATGCCGTCCCAGGATCTCGTCATCGGCATACCCCTTCAACAACTTGGCGCCGGTATTCCACGTGATCACGTGGCCGTCGCGGTCCATCATGAAGATGGCATAATCCCTGACCCAATTGGCAAGGAGGCGGACGTGTTCATCCTGCCGCCGCGCCTCCTCGGCTGCCTTGCGCTCCGTGATGTCACGCGTGAAGCAACGGGTGTGCACGAACTTCCCGTTCTCCCAGAACACGTTGGAGGTGATCAGCACGTATCTGATCGACCCGTCTTTGTGGCGCAGGCGCGCCTCGTAGTTATGCAGTGTCTCGCTACGAGAGAGGCGGCGTAGGATGTCAGGGATCACGTCAGCGTCCGCGTGGAATTCTGCAATATTGCGGCCGATGTACTCCTCGCTGGTGTATCCCAGGAGCTCCAGTTCCGCCGGATTGGCCCAGAGGATTCGGCCATCCTCTGCGGCCCAGTGCAACGCAACCGGGGCATTCTCAAAGAAGTCGAGCAACTCCTCGCTGCTGTATCCCAGGAGCTCCAGTTCCGCCGGATTGGCCCAGAGGATTCGGCCATCCTCTGCGGCCCAGTGCAACGCAACCGGGGCATTCTCAAAGAAGTCGAGCAACTCCCGCTGCAGCTGTCGACTCCACGCGTCGACATACGGGGCGGGGATTTGACCGACCAACGTGTCAGCACGCGATGAGAGAAGCCTCATATCTTGACCCCTCGGGACATCGGTCTCCCGCTTCCATGAGGGCAACACCAGGCGCGCTCCGCCTGCGGAAGGATGGTCGCGGACCCACTTCGTGATGCTCATCACCGTCCCCCGACCCGCGTCCGAGAGCACCTTGAACTCGTCCATGAGAGGTCCGACCTCGGGCAGGGCCGGCAGGAGGGCGGCGGGCGTGGCCACCGCCTGCTCCACGCGCACGGTCACGCACAGCCCGAGCCGGTGGTCGCGCTCGACGCGCCGCAAGATCAGCTCGCCGCGCCAGCCACGCTCCACAGCGTTCCGCGCCAGCTCGGAGATTACCGTCCACATGAGCGTGAGGTCGCCGGGAGCGAATCCCAGCGGTTCCGCAATGGCCCAGCCCCGCGAGCGCGCGGCTCTGACGTCAGTCCCGTCCGTCAGCGGTATTCGGACGACGTGGTGCAAGCCAAGCGCCTGACGCGCGACGCTCGGCGGGACATGCGGAGCGTTGTATTGACAGATGGCGGCGGCGGGGCGGCCGGGCACGAGAGACTCCACGAGCTCCTCGTACGCCGCCACCTCTTCGGATCCCGCCTCGGGCCCGAGCGCCCAGGTCACATCTCCCATGACCACGACGCCAGAAAAGCCGTCGGCCAGCCCGGCCGTGATGCTCCGCTCCAAGAAGGCCGCCATGTCTCCGGTTCTGAACTCCCCTGACGGGGAATATCCGTCGCGCTCAGTCACCAGGCACAAGGCGCGACGATCGCGAGCTTCGCACACGTCCACCGTGGCGGCGAGGGCACCGGCCACGTGCGCCGCGGTGGGCTCGTCGCCCAGATAGATGCACTGTTCCCCGCTGGCGAGGGCCTCGCGGACCGAGGGTACGACCGACTCGAGCAACTCGGCCGGCCTGTCGTAGAGGAGGCACGCGTGCTCTCTTTCGCGACGCTGGCGAATCTCCACACTCCGACCGTACCCCGCTCGCCTGTCCCTGCTCCAGGACTTTCTGTACCGGTAAATCCCTCGCCAGGAATTCAGTGAATTCACCGAGCCGCACCCCCGTGCCCTACTCCCCTCTACTGCCGATGGGCGACCTCCGGGGAGCAGGGATTTGCGCTGCGGTGGCGGGGGCAGCTTCCGCTCCAGCCTCGTTGGTCGCCCCCGCCGGGAGACACTCCCGCTGCCGGCCCACGGAAGGAGCCCGGTGGACTACCGCCCGGACGAAACGGCGGGGCACCCGCGCCGCCTGCGCCATCGCCGCCGCCGCCACCGGTGTGAAGGGCGGCCCATTCCCGCAACTTGCCGTGGCCCCACCGGCCGAGGGTGAACAGCGCCCCGGCCGCCACGAGCCCGACCGCGCGGCCGCGCCCGGCCAGCATAGCCCGGTAGTACACGTCGGCGAGCGAGAGATGGACCGCGCCGACCATCATCGCGGCCGCGACCGATGGGATGTGCCAGGTCAGGGAGAGGAAGACGAGAGACCCGCCATGACGTAGAAGAACGGAACGGGGCTGAACCCGCCCCGGTTGAGGACCGACACCCATCGCGCGGCGATGCCCATTCCGACTCCCATGATCAAGTAGCGGCGCGACGAGCCTCGGTTGGGCGCGATACCGTCAGTACGCGTCAATCAGCGTCACTGAAGAGTCAGAATATTCAGTGAGTGTTTGGAAGTTTTTAAGTGGTGGAGGGTAAGGGATTCGAACCCTCGACCTCGGCGTTGCGAACGCCGCGCTCTCCCAACTGAGCTAACCCCCCGAGGCCACAAACGATACTACATCACCGCTTGCCGCCGTCCCCGCCCTTGTTGAAGGCCTGGAGCAGCGGCGTGAAGAGATCCATCGGCAGCGGAAAGAAGGTCGTCGTGGACCGCTCGGATGCGATCTCCCGCATGGTCTGCAGATACCGGAGCTGGACGGCGATCGGGTGCCGCGTGAGCACCTCGGCCGCATCCGAAAGCTTCGCCGCCGCCTGAAACTCGCCGTCGGCGTTGATGACCTTGGCGCGCCGCTCGCGCTCGGCCTCCGCCTGCTTGGCCATCGCGCGCTGCATGTCTTGCGGGAGGTCGATCTGCTTGACCTCCACGGTCGCGACCTTGATGCCCCAGGGCTCGGTGTGCTCGTCGATGATCCGCTGGAGCTGCTGGTTGATCTTGTCGCGCGCCGAGAGAAGGTCGTCGAGCTCGACCTGGCCGAGCACGCTCCGGAGTGTCGTCTGCGCGATCTGCGAGGTCGCATAGAGATAGTCCTGCACCGCGATCACCGCCCGCTCCGGATCCACGACGCGGAAGTAGATGACCGCGCTGACCTTGAGCGAGACGTTGTCGCGCGTGATCACGTCCTGGGGCGCCACGTCGAGCGCGACCGTCTGCAGGCTCACCTTGACCATCTTGTCGATCAGCGGCACGAGCAGGACGAGCCCCGGGCCGCTGCCCTGACCGCCGGGGTTGAAGATGGCCCGCGTGCTGCGTCCGAGCCGGAAGATGACGGCGCGCTCGTACTCGCGCAGAATCTTCGCGAACGAGCCGATGAAGAAGATGACCGCAAAGACCACCACGAGGATCAGCAGCGAATCGACCGAGATCATGGGGCTCCTCCCTTCGTGTCGGCCCTGGCGACTTTCAGCGTGAGCCCGTTCACCGCGACCACCCTCACGTGCGCGCCGGCCTCGACCGGCTCCCCCTCGGCCACCGCGCGCCAGATCTCTCCGTACACCTGGACCTGCCCCTCCGGAGCCAACCGCTCCTTGACCGTCGCCAGCTGCCCCACGAGGCCGCTCGGGCCCAGGAGCTGGCGGCGCCCGAGCGCCCGCACCCCGGCCGCGACGACGAACAGGAAGAGCGCGCCCGTCGCGCCGACCATGGGCACGATCGCCCACCACGACACGCGCAGGCCGATCTCGGGGGCGTCGAACAGCATGAGCGAGCCGAGCGCCATCGAGACGATACCCCCGATCGCGAGAATGCCGTGGCTCACGATCTTGATCTCGGCAACCAGCAGGACGATCCCGAACAGGATCAGGAGGAGCCCCGCGTAGTTGATCGGGAGGCTCTGGAAGGCAAAGAACGCGAGGATCAGCGAGATCCCGCCGATGACTCCGGGCAGGACCGCGCCCGGGTTGGAGAGCTCGAAGAAGAGGCCGAGCATCCCGAGCATCATCAGCACGTAGGCGACGTTCGGGTCGGTGATGACGTTGAGGACCCGGTCGCGGAAGCCGATCTCGATCGGCGTCACCGGGGCGCCGCGCGTCGCGAGCGTCACGACCCCCCGTGGCGTCTTGACGGCGCGCCCGTCGATCTTGTCGAGGAGGTCCGGGAGGGAGTCGGCCACGAGGTCCACGACCTTGAGCTTCACCGCCTCGCGCTCGGTGATCGAGACGGCCTGGCGCACCGCCTTCTCCGCCCAGTCGGCGTTCCGCCCTCGCTCGAGCGCGATCGTCCGGATGAACGCCGCGGCGTCGTTCTCGATCTTCTTCATCATCGTCTTGTCGGCGTTTCCGCCGCCGAGCATGACCGGGGACGCCGCGCCGATGTTGGTCGCCGGCGCCATCGCCGCGATGTGGGCGGCCATCGTGATGAAGACGCCGGCGGATGCGGCCCGCGCGCCGGTGGGCGCGACGTAGATGATCACGGGCACCTCGGCGTTGAGCATCCGCTGGACGATCGCCCGCATGGACCTCTCGAGCCCGCCGGGGGTGTCGAGCTGGATGACGAGCGCCTGGGCACGCTCGGCCTGCGCGCGGTCGAGCGCGAGCCCGACGAGGCGTAGCGTGACGGGGCTGATCACGCCCTCGATATCGATCTTCGCGATGGGCGCCGGCGCACCGCCAGCCCACGGGGGCGAGAGGAACAGCAGCGCAAGCGACAGCAGGAGAGGAGCCCCGAGCACCTTTGTCGGGCCACCCGCGGCTCGAGCCGGCCTCGCGGGCCCCGCTACAACGGTCATTTCCCGAGCGCCAGGAGACTGACGATCTCGAAGAGGAGGTTGGCCGCGAGCAGCGACGTGATCTGGCCAGGGCCGTCGTAGGGCGGCGAGACTTCCACGACGTCGGCACCGACGAGTGCCTGCCCGGCGAGCGCGCGCACGAGCGTGAGCGCCTCATAGGAGGTGAGCCCGCCCACCTCGGGCGTTCCGGTGGCCGGCGCATACGCGGGGTCCACCGCGTCGATGTCGAAGGAGCAATAGACAGGCCCGCCCCGGAGGCGGCCGAACCGGTCGCCCACCCAGGCGACGCCTTGCTCCTTCACCGTCTCGATGCGGATCACCTCGATCCCGTGCTGCTCGTGGAAGGCGAA
>Ga0209378_1001919_pt1 | contig 14548 bp, 15 predicted proteins | sample GraSoiAngelo_156_FD_186170 | JGI IMG/M metagenome (GOLD analysis project Ga0209378, IMG submission 186170) | Grasslands soil microbial communities from the Angelo Coastal Reserve, California, USA - 14_1009_13_40cm (SPAdes) (version 2) | ecosystem: Environmental > Terrestrial > Soil > Grasslands ... | reverse complement strand
GTGTCGGGGGCCGTCCATCTTGCTCTGGTCCCTGGTCACGAGGGAATCACCGGCCTCCTCTTCATCATCGACGGCCTCGGATTCATCGCGCTCGCCCTCGCCGTCTTCGTCACGGCCTGGTGGCGCCGGCCGGCCGCGCTCTGGTTGAGCGCGACCCTTGTCGCCTACCTCGTCTGGGTGATTGCCGGCTGGGAAGCACCTGACCAGGTTGGGATCGCATGCAAGCTGATCGAGCTGATCGCGCTGGGATTGGTCATGCGGCTCAAGAACCCGGCACGCGCCGCCTGGCCGCGCCGCCTCGGGCGCGCCACGGCTTTTCCGCTCCTGGTCAGCCTGACGACACTTGGGATCTGGATCGGCGGCCTGGCTCACCCCGATGCTCTGCACGCCCACGCGGGTGCCGTGCTCCAGCCGGTGGCCTCGACCGCAACCCCGGAGGAACGCGCGGCAGCCGCGAGACTGCTCGCCGATACAAAAGCGAGCCTGGCGCGCTACCAGGATCCGGCCGCAGCCGTCGCGGCCGGCTACAAGCCCGGGCCGGTTTCGGACGCCGATCCCCTCCTGCACTTCCAGAACCAGGCCAACAGCCGCGCCCTTCTCGATCCGAACCGGCCGCAGGCGCTGGTCTATGCGCGGACGGCGGTCGGGCTGAAACTGGTCGGCGCCATGTTCCAGATGCCGCGGGTCGGGCAATGGGGTCCGGACCCGGGTGGGCCGCTAACGCAGTGGCACCAGCACGAGGGCATTTGCTTCTCGCCCCTCGGGTTCGAGTTCAGCTTCGAGACGCCGTTCTGGACGTGTCCAGTAGGTTCAGGAAGCATCACGACGCCGCCAATGCTGCACGTGTGGATCATCGACAACGGCAAGAGCGGGCCGTTTGCCGCCGAGCTCGACAAAGCCGCCCAGCGTCAGCTCACAGGAAGGTCATAACCATGGATCAGATGACGGCGACCGACAGCCGCGTCGAGATCGCCGGTGTGCTTGTGCTGCTGCAGGCCAGCTTCTCCCTTGTCGCCGGATTGAGCGCAATCCCCTTTGGCATCGTCGAGCCCGGCTTTCGGGTGCTGAGCGTCGTGACGATCCTGGTCGCCGCCATGATGTTCTGGCTGGCCCGCAATCTGCGTCGAGGGCGACGCTGGGCGTGGCGCTGGCTCGTTCTGGCCGAGGTGCTAAGCCTGACGGTCACGGCCCTGCTCGCGCTGTTGCCGATTGGAACGATCCGCGGCCCAGTGCCCGTGCTGGTGAACCTCGTGATCCCATGGGCTGTGCTCGTTTTGCTCGCCTCGGGATCGAGTCGATCGGCCGGCCCCCGGCCGGGGCCGGCCGATCCCGCTTAGATCAGGTTTGCTTGGTCGCGGCCACCGGCACCGGGAGGCCGATGGCAATCAAGTTTCCTTCCGAGTCCTTGAACCATGCAACCTTCGTCCCGGCGATGTCCGCGATGCCATTGACGGTCTTGAGCCCGGGACTGTCGTACTCCTCGAATTTGAGGCCGCGCGCCCGAAGATCCTTGACGGCACCCTCCAGGTCTGGCACCTCCAGGGCCATTTGCGTGTGTGTCCCCGACGGCTTTCCACTGCTCTGGAACACTGCAAAACCGGTTCCGTCCGACAGTTCAAACAGCAGGCCTCCCATCGGATCACGCTCCTGGGTGGGCGTCAATCCCACCTTGTCGCGGTAGAAGGCTTTCGCCCGCTCCAGATCCTGCGCTGGTAGCATCGCCGCCGCGCGTACTTGCTTCAACATTTGTCCACCTCCTCTCGCTGGCGAGCATAGCACTCGTGCTCGGCCCATCGTTCTAGCCCTTGAGTGACCCCGCCAGCAGGCCGCGAACGAAGTAGCGGCCCAGCAGGATGTAGATCAAGAGCGTGGGCAGCGCCGCCATCAGCGCCCCGGCCATCTGGATGTTCTGCTCCGGCGCAAGGCTGCCGGCCAGGTTCTGCAGGGCAACCGTGATTGGTTGCTGCGTGGGCGTCTGGGCGATGGTGACGGCGAAGAGGAATTCGTTCCAGATGCTCGTGAACTGCCAGATCATGACGACCACGAAACCGGGGATTGAAATCGGCAGCATGACGTGCCGGTAGATGCCGATCACGCTGGCGCCGTCGATGCGGGCGGCTTCGAGCAGCTCGCGCGGCACCGTGGCGAAGTAATTGCGGAAGATCAGGGTGCAGATCGGGATCCCGTAGACGACGTGCACCAGGATCAGGCCGGGGATGCCGCCGTAGAGGTTGATCGTTTCCAGGAACTGGACCAGCGGGATCAGGATGCTCTGATAGGGAATGAACATGCCGAAGAGCAGCAGTGTGAAAACCACGTTGCTGCCCCTGAACCTCAACTTCGAGAGGACGTAGCCGTTCAGCGAGCCCAGGGTCGCGGAAAGGATCGTCGCCGGAACCACGAGGAAGACACTGTTGAAGAAGGACGGCGCCAGCGCCGTAAACGCCGTCGAATAGGAGCTCAGGTCGGCAGCCTTGGGAAGCTCCCACACCGTTGAGCGGGCCAGCTCAACGGTGCCTTTCAGCGACGTCACGATGATGGCGAAAACCGGCACCAGGTAGAAGACGGCCAGCACCAGGAGCAGCAGGTAGAGGGCGGCGCGCATCGGGGTGATCCGGGTGCGAGCCCGTGGAGCCGCCGGAACCAGGATGCTCATTGCTCGGTCTCCCCTCTCAGGTTCCACACCAGGTAGGGCACGATCAGGATCGCGACCATCAACAGCAGCACGATCGCGATCGCCGCGCCTCGCGAATAGAGGAATTGCTGGAAGGTCGCGATCCACATGTAGAGACTCGGCATGTCGGTGGCATAGCCGGGACCGCCGAAGGTCATCACATACACCAGGTCGAAGATCTTCAGCGAGATGTGCCCCAGGATGATGACCGCGGACAGGGTGATAGGACGGAGTAAGGGGAACGTGATCCGCCAGAAGAGTTGCCACTCATTGGCACCATCCACCCGGGCGGCTTCGCGAAGCTCCTCCGGGATCCCGCGAAGCCCGGCGAGGAACATCGCCATGCAGAAGCCGCTCATCTGCCACACGGCGGCGATGCCGAGCGAATTCAGCGCGGTGTTGGTGTCCGTCAACCATCCCGATTTCAGGAAGTCGAGATGGAGGTTTCCCAGGATGACGTTGACGCCGGAGTTCGGGTTCAGGATCCATCGCCAGACCGTGCCGGTGACCACGAAGGAGAGCGCCAGCGGGCGGCGCCCAGCCCCAGGATGATGCAACCGGCCAGGAAGATGGCCGTGAAGTGAAGTGTGTTGGCCAGGTCGGCCTGGAATCGATCGAGCTGGAAGAGCCGCTGGTAGTTGTGCAAACCAACGAAGGTGTAGTCGGGCAGCGCGCTGTTCCACCGCACCAGCGAGGTGCGCACGGTGGCGCCGATGAAGCCATAAACGAAGACGGCGATGAGGATGACCGACGGCGCGATCAACAGCAGTGGCGTGAGTTTTTCCCAGGGTGGTAGACGCAGGGAGCGGCTCCGCGGGAGCCGCTCCACCATCACCGGTTGGGCCGTGGCCGTCGCCATCTTCGGCGCTTGCGGCTAACTCGTCTTCAGAAACTCGTCGGACGCTTTCTGCAGGTTGCTGGCCGTCTTGGTGACGTCCTTCTTCTGGATGAACTGGCCCATCTCATCGTTGACGGCGCTGGCGAAGTTTGGCGGCGTCGCCGATCCGTGCGCCGAGCTGGGCACGAGCGTGTCGGTCTTGAACTCCGCGATGAACGCCTGGGCGATGACATCGAAGCCGCTCGCAGGAACGTCGGTCCGGGCCGGGATCGAGCCCTTCTTCGGATTGAAGGCGGCCTGCCCCTCTTCAGAGCCGCAGACCTTCAGCCAGCCGATGGCATTGTCCCGGTCAGGCGCACCCTTCGGCAGCCCGAACGTATCGCACACGATCATGTAATTGCCCTTGGTTCCGGGCGAGGGCACCACCCCGAAATCGGTGTTCGGGACCCAGTTCTTGGAGGTGAAGTCACCCTTGGCCCAGTCACCCATGATGTGAAACACCGCGGTCCCGGCGATCAACCGGTTGTCGGCCTCGTCCCAGTCGATCGATGAGTTGTCGGTGTTGGCGTACGGAAGCCATTGCTTTATCCAGGTCAGCGCCTGCGTCACCTTGGCATCAGTAAAGGACGCCTTGCCGCTCATCACGTTCTTGTAGAACGCGGCGCCGCCCGCCGCGAGGATGTTGTTTTCGAGCAGCATCTGCACCTGCCAGTTGCCGCCCTTCGAGGCGAGCGCCAGCGGACTCGCAACGCCCTTCGCCTTCAAGGCGCTCAGCGCCGAGGTCAACTGCTCGGGCGTCTCCGGCGGGCTGACCCCCTTGCTGTCGAGCAGCTTCTTGTTGTACCAGAGCGCATTACCGCGATGGACGTTTACCGGGACCGACCAGACCTCGCCGTTCGAGCTGACGATGTCCTTGAGATCCTTGGGAATCTTGCTATCCCATCCCTCCGAGTTCCAGATGCTGGTGATGGACTCCATCTTGTTGGCCTTCACCCAGCTGGCGATCAGCTCCTGGCCGGCGTGGACCTGGAAACTATCCGGGGGCCGCCCACCCTGCATCCGCGTGGCCAGCACCGCCTTGGCCGTCGAGCCGGCGCCGCCCGCCACCGCCGAATTGGTGATCGTCACACTCGGATACTTGTTCTTGTAAATCCTGAACATCTCGGCCAGGCCGTCCCTTTCGCCGGGTCCCGTCCACCAGCTGAAGATCTCCAGCTTGCCGGTGCCCGACGAGCTCGTCCCTGCGCCGGTCCCGCAGGCGGCTAGAAAATCCGCGAGGCTGAGACCGAGCACCACTCCGCCAGCCGTTTTTCCCGCTCTACCGACAAACTGACGCCGAGTCCAACGGTCGTTCCCCATCTTGTCCCTCCTTTGGATGCCAGCCTGAGCCGTTGCGAGGCGGCAGCGAGAGTGTACTTCGAAGCGGCGTTGGATAACAAGAATAGGACATCGGCGCTAACACTCTCTAATGAAACGTCCCCGCGCTCCGGCGCGGGGATTAGACGCGCGCGGCGCTCCCTGAGGTGGCGCTCCTGCGTGAGAGAGCGTCGATGGAGACTGCCACGATCAGGACCAAACCGGTCACAATGAACTGCCACTGGACGGCGATGCCGAGCAAGTAGAGGCCGTTGTAGATGCCGCCGATGACGAGCCCGCCCAGTACGCCGTGTAGCACCTTGCCCCGCCCACCGAAGAGGCTGGTTCCGCCCATGACGGCCGCGGCGACCGCGTACAGGACCAGCTGGCCACCGTTGACGTTGTTCGACATGCCACCCAGATAGGAGGCGTACAGCAAAAGGCCGATACCGCCAGTAAACGAGCAGGCGACGAAGCACCAGGTTCGGATGGCGCTCAGTTTGATACCCGCGCGTCGTGCCGCCTCGGGATTGCCGCCAATCGCATAGACGTAACGCCCGAACCTGGTTCGCTGGAGCAGCACCATCCACACGCCGAACACGGCAAGTACTATGGGGATAACCCAGGGGACGCCGGCCAGCGTGCCGAAGGCTGCCCGGTTCACGTTGCAGATCGCGACTACCACGACGGCGACGATAGCGATCAGGGTGATCTTCAAGAGGGTGAGGCTCGCTGGTGGCGCCACCAGCCCGCTTCGACGGCGGCGGCTGTCACCAAGCCACAACCCGGTACCGATCCCGATGACGACGACCGTCGCACCGATCCAGCTGGCGACGGGATCGATCGACCCCCACATCAAGTTGTAGAGCACGTGGAGATTCGGGTTGTTGCCGGCGAGGCTGGGATAGCCGGAGAACGGACCTAACAAAAGAATGAGCAGCATCCCGCCATTCCAAATCAATAGCCCGGCAAGGGTGACGATCAAGGACGGCACACGCAGCCGCGTGATCAAGGTGCCCTGCACAGCGCCGATCAGGGCGCAAGCCAGCAGCCCCGCAATGATGGCGGCCCACCATGGCCATTTCGTGGTCGCCGGCTGTACGAGCTGCACGGCTACGGCGGCGCCGACCGCACCGGCGTACCCGATGGATAAGTCGATCTCGCCGAGCAGGAGGACAAAGATCTCGCCCATGGCCAGCACCATGAACACGGCACTCTGTTGAAAGAGGTTGACGAGATTGTTCGCCGAGAGGAAGATCCCATGGGGGCTGATTGCCTGAAAGACGACCGTAATCACGGCGAAAGCCAGGATGACCGGCAGGACGCCACTATCGCCGCTGCGGATCCGCGCCGCCCAGGCGCTGAGCCATTCGCGCAAGGACTGGGCGGCGATCTCCGGTGGGACTTCGAGCTGGGCAGCGCTCGCCGCAGCGGTCGGGTCGGCGGCGGACTCCGGTGCCTCAGCTCTCGCCATGCTTCTCCCCGTTACCATCAGCGTGAGTGGCCGCCCGACTGGAGGCGCCGGTCGTCATGTACTCGACGACACTCTGGCGGTCAAATGCCGATGCGCGGTCTTGCGCCACCATCCGGCCCAGGTAGAGGACCGCGATCCGATCGGCGACCTCGAACACGTCGTTGAGGTTGTGAGAGATAACCATGACGGCGAGGCCGTGGTCACGCAGGCGGCGAGCAAGCTCCAGCACCATCTTCGTCTGGACCACGCCGAGGGCAGCGGTCGGCTCGTCGAGCATCACCAGCTTGGAATTCCACATCACCGCCTTGGCGACGGCCACCGATTGACGCTGGCCGCCCGACAGCGATCTGACCGGCTGCCTGATCGACCGCACCGTTGTCACCCGGAGGTCGGCCAGCGTCCGGCCGGCCGCGCGCTCCATGTCGTCTTCGTCGAGGAACCCGTTTTGCACGCGCTCGCGCCCCTGAAACATGTTCTGCACGATGTCGAGGTTGTCAGCTAAGGCCAGATCCTGATACACGGTCTCGATTCCCAGCAGGGCCGCATCCCGCGGCGTCCGGATATGAACCGGATGGCCTTCAAAGAGCAACTGACCCTGGTCGATCTGGTAGATCCCGGCGATGCACTTGGTGAGCACCGATTTGCCGGCGCCGTTGTCCCCACAGAGTGCTGTGACCTGCCCTGCATAGAGGTCCAGGTCGACGTTGGTCAGCGCCTGCACCGGCCCGAAATGCTTGTCGATGCCGCGTGCCTTGAGAAGGGAGTCTTCAGCCACGGACGGCTCCTTGATCACCTGCGCCACGCTCTCACTGTATCGCGGGCGAAGAGTAGGCGCCGCCACCTCGGCGGCGGCGCCTTTCTGATTTAGCTGATACCGGCTGCGGTGCAGGCGGCCGCTCCCGCCTGGGTGCAGAGCGCGGCCTTGTCTACGAACTTGTCCTTGATCACAGTGTCGTTCATGTTCGACGAAGTCACCCATATGGGCACGAGGAGCGACGCGGGCTGCTCGTTTCCGGTCGTGCCGGTCGGCGGCTTCGTTGTGCCGTTTAGCAAGGCGGAGGGCGGCGTCTGGCCGGCCCGCAGAATGGTCGCCAGGGCGACGGCGTCCTGGGCCTCGAGATAGACCGCCTTGTAGACCGAACCGCACTGATAATTCTGCAGGACGTTGACCATGCCCTGAAGCGTCGCATCCTGGCCGGTGGTCGGCACCTTCTTGGCGACGACACCCTTGTTCTTGAGAATGGTGATCACGGCGTTGCCGAGACCGTCATTCGCCTCGACGGTGGCGTTGATGCCCGAGCTCGGAGTGTAGGACTGCTGGAAGATCGCCTGACCCGCGGAATTGACCCAGCCGGGCGCGACCTTATCGCCGACCAGGGTATAGCCGGCGCTATTTGTCGTGCCGACGGGCAACGGCGTGTCTGTCTTATTCCAGATCACGGAGTTGTATCCCTGGGCGAAGGAGATGGCATTGGGATCGGTGTCCTCACCGCCGTTGAGCTGGAACACCTTGGGGCTCGACACGCCCCACGCAGTCACGCAGTCCATGAAACCTTTGCCGATCAGCTTGCCCACTTGAACATTGTCGAAGCTCACGTAGTAGGTGTTGGTGCCCGTGAACGTAGCGCGGTCGTAACTGATGGCCTTGACGCCATGCGACTGTGCGAGTTGCTGGATCTGCTCACCAGTCGGTTTGTCGATGGGGTCGAAGATCAGAACCTTGGCGCCCTGGGTGATATCGGCTTGCGCAAGGGATATTTCCTTGGCGACGTCGCCCTGAGCGTTGTCGATCTTGAATTGCGACGATGAGTAGCCGGCCGCTGTGAAGGCCTTCCTCAGATAGGGCTCGTCGAACGCGACGTACCGCGTTGAGGACGTCGTATCGGGAAGGATCACCCCGACCAGCCCGCTACTCGCCGCGGTCAGGCCTTTTAGCTGAGCCATCGCCGAAAAGCTGGCGTCAAAGGACGTCACACTGAGTCCGGACGGCACGGTCGCGCTGGCCGATGTCGTCGCGGGTGAGTTGCCGCACGCCGCCGCGATGATCGCGAGCGCGCCGGCGCCCGCCATCAACGTCAAAGATTTGAGCTTCCGCACTTGTTACCCCTCCTCATGATTCGTGGCGACTTCGAGCGAAGATGCTTATTGTGCGGCGGCGCAAACCACAAACGCAAGGCCGAAGTTGCTTTTAGGAGGCTCGCGCTCTAACACTTCCTAACGAGTCGCTGAGAAAGCCGCCCGGATGGCGACTTTGTTGTGAAGACCCGACCGTCGCGACGCCCGGGTCTTCACATCACTTAGGCCGCTGCTAGTAGCGCCGCCAGCTCCGCCCGAAGGCGCTGCGACCGGCAACCAGGCTAAAGAGCAGGACGACGATCGCCGCGCCGAGAATCGCGGACAGCACCGGAATGCCGCCGAGCGACAGTTCCGGGGCGAGCACGACATGGAGGACATCGACCATCAACCAGGCGCCGACGAGCCCGGCGACGATTGCCCCGATCAGGCCGCCCGGCATTCCGCGACTGACCAGGCGCTCACCGATCAGGCCTGCAACGGCGCCGACCAGGAGCAGTACGAGCAAGTGGGTAAGTGTCATATCAGGCCTCCATTAATAATGCACGTGCGTTATCAGTAAATCATAACGCCGGCATGTCGAATCTGCCAAGCGTGTAGAGTCGAATCGAGAGGGGAAGCGTTGGCGTCCAGCCCGACCAGGAGACCGCAACTGCCCAGCTCCCGCACGCCCGGAGCGCCGGCGGGCGGGCCGGCGCCCTTCTGGCGAAGCCGCGGCTTCTGGATCTACCTGGTCGTGTTGCTCGTGCTCAATTACGTGATCAGCATCGTTTTCACCAGCGGACCGTCGCGCATCACGGTTCCCTATACGACGTTCATCGAGCAGGTGAACGCCGACAACGTCAAAGACATCACGGCACAGGGCAACTCGATCCAGGGTGATTTCAAGACGTCGGTGAAGTATGGGTCGGCGAGCGGGACACCGTTCCAGACCGAGCGTCCGGTGTTCGCGCAAGACAATCTCGAAACGCTGCTCCAACAGCACAACGTCCCGATCACGGCGACGCCGCCCGGGTCCGGACAGTCACCGCTGTTGAACCTCCTGCTCAGCTTCGGGCCCGCCCTGCTGCTGATCGGCGGCCTTCTCTACCTGAGCCGCCGGATGCAAACCGCAGGCCCGGGCGGCATTCTCGGCGCCTTCGGCCAGAGCCGGGCCAAGCTCTACACCCCCGACTCGGGAACAAAGACCACCTTTGCCGACGTTGCTGGGATCGACGAGGCCAAGCAGGACCTCGCCCAGGTGGTGGACTTTCTTAAGACACCGGAAAAGTACCAGCGGCTCGGTGCGCAGATCCCGCACGGCATCCTGCTGGTCGGCCCGCCGGGGACGGGGAAAACGTTGCTCGCCCGAGCCGTGGCCGGCGAATCGAACCGCCCGTTCTTCAGCCTCTCCGCCTCGGAGTTCGTTGAAGCCATCGTCGGAGTGGGCGCGGCGCGGGTTCGCGACCTCTTCGCCAAAGCCAAGGAAGCCGCCCCGAGCATCATCTTCATCGACGAGCTGGACGCCATCGGGCGCTCGCGCGCCTCGTCTGCGACCTTCGGCGCCAACGATGAACGCGAGCAAACGCTCAACCAGATCTTGACCGAGATGGACGGCTTCACGCCGAACCAGAACGTCGTGGTGCTCGCCGCCACCAACCGCCCCGAAGTCCTCGATCCCGCGCTGCTGCGCCCCGGGCGGTTCGACCGGCGGGTCACCGTCTCCCCGCCCGACCGGGTCGGCCGCGAGGCGATCCTGAAAATCCACACGCGCAATCTTCGCCTGGCTCCGGATGTCGATCTCGACGACGTCGCCGGCGCCACCGCGGGCTTCGTTGGCGCCGACCTGCGCAACATCGCCAACGAGGCGGCCCTGATCGCCGCCCAAAAAGGCGAGGATCAGGTGACAAAGGTCGACTTCGACGAGGCGATCGAGCGGTCGGTGCTTGGCCTCCGCCGGCCGATCGTGCTTGGACCTGATGAGAAGCGCCTGATCGCCTACCACGAGTCGGGCCACGCGCTGATGGGCTTGCTGGTCCCCGGAGCGGACCCGGTGAAGAAGCTGACGATCGTGCCGCGCGGGCTCTCCCTCGGCTCGACCTACAGCCAGCCCATCGACGACCGCTACAACTATCCGGAGAGCTACCTGCGCGGCCGGATTACCCTCGCCCTCGGTGGCCGGGCGGCGGAGGAAGTCGCCTATGGCGCGGTCACGACTGGAGCGGAGAGCGACCTCCAGCAGGTAAACCAGATCGCTCGCTCGATGGTGGCGCGCTTCGGGATGTCACCGAAGTTGGGGCCGCTGAACCTGACCCAGCCCGGCGATGGCAACGTGGCGCAGCACTTCAGCGAAGAGACGTCGAGGCTGCTCGACGAGGAAGTCCGCCGGATCGTCGACGAATGCCACCGCGAATCGGTGCGGATGCTGACCGAGAACCGCGATCGGCTGGATCGCCTGGCGGAGGCGGTGCTGAAGAAGGATACCCTCGACCAGGATGAGATTTACGCCGCCACCGGCATCAGCAAGCCGCCATTACCTCGCCCGGTGATCGCCCCGCCGCTTCCGGCGAACGGCTCCTCGCGCGACCGCGACCTGGCGAAGGACGAGGTCGGCGCAGAGATCCATCGTTAGCCGGCGAGCGAGCGCCGCAACGACTCGGTCTCACTCGACGGCGCTACCCCAAGTTCATCCGCGAGCAAGCGGCGGCAGTTGTTGTAGACCCGGATGGCTTCGCCACGATCGCCCTGTCTGACGAGCACCTGCATCAACCGGCGGTAGCCCGACTCGCGGTACGGTTCGAGTCCGACGGCCGCCCGGGCCTGGTCCAGCGCGAGCGCCACCTCACCGTTGGCAAGCAGTGCCTCTACTCGACAATCCAGCGCCCGCACCAGCACGTCGCGCTGTCGCTGGCGGCAACTAACGATCCAGGGTGAGTCCTCCCCGACGAGGAACGGCCGCCGCGCGATGGTGGCAGCGATCAGCGCCGGCCCATAGGCCGCCTGCGGTCGGTTCGCAACCAGGGCTCCCTCCGCCTGATGGACCGCGTTCGCGGCGGCCTCGAGATCGATCCAGGTCTTAATCGGGGGCCGAAACTGGTAGCAGCGAAACGCGTTCGCGATGATCCGATCGCGATCGAGCCCGAGGTTGCCCAGCTTCTGGCGCAGCTTGCTGACGACCGCGCTCAAGGCGACGGGCCAGGAGGGCGGCAACGATTCCGGCCAGAGCAGCTCAGCCAGCTCCGATTGCGGAACCGCACGTTCGCGTTCCATCACGAGGTAGACGAGCGCCAGGCGCCCCTGCCGTCCCGGAAGATCCGCTTCTCGCAGGAGCTGTTCGCCCCGCTCGATCGCCACCTCGCCGGCAAGGTAAATCCGCAACGTGGGATCGCCAAACATTTGCCAAACCCCTCCAGTCATGATCTTAGGCACCCGGGTCGATCTTTCGAGGAGGTGCGGAATGCAAAAGCGCGTCGAGTGCGAGTGCGGTTGGGCCCAGCAGACCGATGATGAAGCACAGCTGGTGGCCGCCGTGCAGCAGCACGCCAAAACCGTCCACAACATGGAGGGCGTGACGAGAGAGCAGGTGCTCGCTCAGGCACGGCCCGTCTGAAACTAGGAGAGGAAATGGCCAAATACCTGTATTTGCTTTACGCCGACGAGTCGAAGATGCCGGCGCCGGACAGCCCGCAGATGCAGCAGCAAGAGGCGGCGTTCGGTCGCTATTACGAAGAAGTCTCCGGGCGCGGCATGTTCAAGGGCGGCGACCCGGTACAGCCCTCACGAACCGCGACCACCGTTCGCGTGCGAAACGGATCGACGAAAACCTCGTCGGGCCCAGTCACCACCGGCAGCGACCAGATCATCGGCTTCTACGTCATCGAAGCAAAGAACCAGGACGAGGCGATCGCCTATGCGGCCAAGGTGCCGTCGGCCAGCGTCGGCGCGATCGAGGTTCGTCCAATCGTCGGAGCGTCTTAACAATCGTCCGGCGGAAGGGTCAGCGCTTTGCGGGCTGGCCCTTTCGCGCCCTGAACGCGTCCATGCAGGAGGCACCGCAAAAGTAATAGGTAGTCTCGTCGAGGCGGGTTACGTGCATCGCGTGCTCAACGTCGACCTCCATGCCGCACACCGGATCGGTCGCCGTCGCCGGTAACGCGATCGCATTGCTGGGCGGGCGCACGTGCCGCGCCGCGACGATTTCGGCAAGCGTCGCCAGTGCGATCTCCTCCTGGGAGCCACCGACCGAGCTGTCGGCGGCGCGGCGGACGCGTTCCAGTCCACCAACGCCGCGCCCAGCCAGCACGTCGAGCACGGTGGCGGACCGACGGCGGCTCGCGATCAGCCCGATGTAGGCGAGCTCATGGGGCAACAGTGCCTCGATAGCATCCTCGTCGTAGTGGCCCATCGTGGCGACAACCGCCCAGGTGGCCGCGTTTGGTCGAGCGGATGCCAGGTCGAGCGAGCCGATGACCTGCTCCGCCTCTGGGAAATCAGCAGGGACCGCGCCCGGATGCACGGCGCATGTCCTGTAGCCGACGGTGGCGCCCAGTCGCACCAGCGTATGGGCGGCTGGCGTATCGCCAACGACGAGGAGCAATGGTCGCGGCAGCTGCGGGTCGATGAAAACGTCCAGCGACCCGGCGCTCGGGCAGGTACTCAGATGGGCGACGACACCCGGCAGATGCTCGGGCGCCTCATCCGGCGCGATCTTGACCAGTCGCGGCTGCCCATCACCGATGGCGACGAGGGCTTCTCGCCGTACCAGTGCTTCGGAACAGCTGCCGCCCACCCAGCCCCAGAGCCTGCCGTCGGCCGTGATGAGCGCCTTGTCGCCGGCCCGCGCCGAGGTCGGCGGCTCGACCCGCACGACAGTTGCGACCACGAAGGTTTCGCCGCGCTGCCGTAGCTCCGTTGCCCGGTCGAGGACCTCGTCCGCAAGTGACATGACTGGGCTACTCGGCCGCGCCCGCCTCCTTCAATGCGGTCCAGACCTTGTCCGAGGTGACCGGCATGTCGATGTTCTTGATGCCGAGGTGTCCGACCGCATCGATCACCGCATTGACGAAGGCAGCCGGCGAGCCGACCGTCGCCGACTCACCGACGCCCTTGGCGCCGATCGGATGATGCGGTGACGGCGTGACGGTCTCGTACGTCTCGAACTTCGGCGTCTCCCAACTCGTCGGCAACAGGTAATCCGTGAAGTTGGAGCCGAGGCAGTTGCCTTCTTCGTCGAACGTGATCAGTTCCATGAAGGCGATGCCGAAACCTTCGGCGAGCCCGCCGTGGATCTGACCCTCCACGATCATCGGGTTGATCCGCACGCCGCAGTCATCGACGGCAACCATGCGGCGGACCTTCACCTGGCCGGTGCCGCGGTCGATGTCGACCACCACCAGGTAGGTGCCGAAGGGGAACGTCATGTTGGGCGGATCGTAGTACGTCACGCCCTCGAGGCCGGCCTCCATCCCATCAGGAAGGTTGGTATAGGCGGCAAACGCGACGTCCTGGATGGTCTTGGACTTCGATGGCGAGCCCCGAACGAAGAACTTGCCGTGGTCGAATTCGATGTCCGCTTCGGAGGCTTCGAGAAGATGAGCCGCGATCTTCTTCGCCTTGTCGCGCAGCTTGCGGGACACCATCGCCGTGGCGGCGCCGCCAACCGGCGTGCTGCGGCTGGCGTAAGTGCCCAGCCCGTAAGGCGTGTTATCCGTGTCGCCCTCCTGAACCTCAACGTCGGCAGCCGGGATGCCCAGCTCCTCGGCAACGATCTGGGCAAAGGTCGTCTCGTGCCCCTGTCCCTGGCTCTTGACGCCCAGCTTGAGGATCGCCTTGCCGGTGGGATGGACGCGCAGCTCCGCGGAGTCGAACATCCGCAAGCCGGCGATGTCGTAGTGCTTCCCCGGGCCGGCCCCGACCACTTCAGTGAAGCTGGCGATCCCGATCCCCATCAGCTCGCCCTTCTTCCGTTTTTCCGCCTGCTCCTTGCGAAGCTCCTCATAACCGACTTTGTCGAGCGCCAGGCGCAGCGCCTTCTCGTATTGGCCGCTGTCGTACTCGAAACCGGTCGCCGACTTGTATGGGAACTGATCCGGCTGGATGAAATTCTTGACTCGTAGTTCGGCGGGATCCTGATCGAGCTCGATGGCCGCGGTCT
>Ga0209378_1001903_pt1 | contig 14608 bp, 12 predicted proteins | sample GraSoiAngelo_156_FD_186170 | JGI IMG/M metagenome (GOLD analysis project Ga0209378, IMG submission 186170) | Grasslands soil microbial communities from the Angelo Coastal Reserve, California, USA - 14_1009_13_40cm (SPAdes) (version 2) | ecosystem: Environmental > Terrestrial > Soil > Grasslands ... | reverse complement strand
CGCGCCGCCGCGATTGACGGCTTCCCGGCGAGTCAATGGATCGTCCTCGATTATCTCGAAGTCGTCATCCACATCTTCCATCGCGACAAGCGCGCGTTTTACTGTCTGGAAGATTTATGGGGCGACGCGCCACGGGTCGCATGGGAAGCGGCCGCCGCCAGCGCCAGCTGAGTTAGCGATCCGCCAATTATTTTGCTGAAGGCGAAGGCGTAACGCTCGCATCACCGGCTTGGGGCGATTTCACGTCCATCAGCTCCACTTCGAAGATCAGGGCCGAACTCGGTGGAATTCCAGGTCGACCTTGCTCGCCGTAGGCGAGATTCGCCGGGATGAAAAGTTGGAGCTTGGAGCCGACCTTCATCAACTGGAGGGCCTCGGTCCAGCCTTTGATGACACCGCTAACTGGAAACGTTGCCGGTTGACCGCGTTTATAAGAACTGTCGAATTCAGTTCCATCCGTCAACGTGCCTCGGTAATTGACCGTGACGGTGTCGCTACTTTTCGGCTGCGCGCCGCTGCCTTCTTTCAACACTTTGTACTGCAAACCGCTCCCGGTCGTTTTGACGCCTTCCTTTGTTTTGTTTGCGGCGAGAAATTTTTCCGCCTCAGCCGCGTTCTTTTGAGCGGTCTCTGTTAGTTTTTGTTGCATATCTTTTTCGAATGCCATCATTGTATCCCTGACTTCCTGCTCACTCATGAGCGGTTTTCTGCCGGACAGAGCGTCTTTGAATCCGGCCGTGAACGCGTCCTGGTTCACATCGACATTCTGCCGTTTGAAATTAAAACCAACGTTGAGGCCGATGGCGTAGCTGGCCTTGTCTTTTAAATCTTTTAACTGAGGCGGTTTTTCTTCCGCTAACACGCTGACTGCGAAGGACAAAGCAACGGCGCTAAGTAGAATAGATTTCATAAATTGAGATTGCGAATGTGATTGCGCTTTAATCTGGAACAGCGCAGAAAGTTGCAACGCTAGTGGAGAAACCGCGCTCGTCAACCCGGCATCGCACCGGCCGCATCTATGCGGTTTGCCTTCTCTTTATTGCAACCGCCGGGACGGATTGGGCCGCGGAACTGGTTCGTATCTCCGATGCCGACGCGCGTCGAATCGGAAAAAGGATTTGGCAAAACGAAAGTAACGGCACTGTGGCCGGCCTTACCGCCTGGAACGCAGGGGAAAATTTCGCTTCCCTTGGAATTGGTCATTTCATTTGGTATCCCCAAGGCGTGCACGGTCCGTTCGATGAAAGCTTCCCAAAACTCCTCGCGTTCGCGCGCGAACGGGACGTCGCAATTCCCGCGTGGCTCAACCAATCCTCCGCCTGTCCCTGGAACGCGCGCGCCGAATTTTCCGGCGCGCAGAATTCCGAGCAAATGCGTGAACTTCGGCAATTTTTATCGCGAACAATCGATCTTCAGGCGCAATTCATGGTTGCGCGTTTGCAACAATCGCTCGCCAAGATGCTCGACGAAGCCGCGCCTGCGGATCGCGCCAATGTGGAGCGCCAGTTTGCGCGCGTGGCGAGCACCCCGCACGGCTGTTATGCCCTGGTCGATTACGTGAACTTCAAGGGCGAAGGCGTTTTGCACACCGAACGTTATCGCGGCGAAGGCTGGGGATTACTGCAAGTGCTCGAACAAATGCACGGCAGCGAAAATGGTCCGAGCGCCGCGCGCGAATTTTCGAGTTCCGCGGCTGCAATGTTGCGCCGTCGTGTCCAGAATTCGCCGCCGGAACGACACGAGGCCCGTTGGTTGCCGGGCTGGCTCAATCGCGTTCACAGCTATAGCGAAAATTCATGAAACGAGTTTGCCTGACAACAATCATCGTCGTGGCAGCGGTCGCGCTCGCCGGATTGGCCAGAGCGCAATTGTTCGGGCCGAAAATGAAGAAACCGGGCGAGCTGATTCAAAAGCAAGCGCCGATGAAGGTGAACCAAGACTTGCTTAAGCAAGCGACGCCGGACATTGCCCACATCGTGGTTTCCATTCCAAAACAGCGCGCTTATCTCATGATTCGCGAGGAAATCGTCGCGGACGCGCCGGTTTCATCCGGCAAACGCGGACACGAAACGCCGCGCGGACACTTTACTGTCATGGAGAAGGATCCGAATCATCATTCCAGTCTCTACGGCGACTTCGTAGATGGTTCGGGTCGAGTGGTGCGTGCCGGTGTCAGCGCCCACATTGATTCTGCACCGAGCGGGACGCATTTTGCCGGCGCGGCAATGAAATGGTTTCTCCGTCTCACTGGCGAGGGAGTCGGGATGCACATCGGAATCTTGCCAGGATATCCCGCGTCACACGGTTGCATTCGCGAATCGGTTGACGGCGCGAAATTGTTTTACGATCACGCCAAAGTCGGAACGCCGGTCGATGTCGGCGATTTTTAAATCAACCGATTTGTCATGTCGAGCGAAGTCGAGATATCTCTAAGTATTTCCGAGAAGATTGTCCCCCGAATCTAACTGGCGGAGAAGTCGTAGTCAGTGCATCCACCGAAATAGTAACAGATTCCTCGGCTTCGCTCGGAATGACAGCCGACCCTCGCCTGGCGCTCCGCGCCTTCCTCTTCCCTGGCCAGGGAGAGGAGTGAAGTGAGGGTGGACGCTGTGAGCACTACAGCGACCTTGATCACAAGATCAATTTGCGGCGCAGCATCTCGAATGCAGCTTGTGCGACGAGCTGCTTAAACGTCTCGCGGTCGCTTGGAAAAAATAATTTCTTAACTTTAATCTCTCTTTCAGACGCGAGTGCGACGTAAACCGTGCCGACCGGCTTCTCCCGCGAACCGCCACTCGGCCCGGCAACTCCAGTGGTCGCGAATGCATATGTCGATCCCGCACGCTTCCGCGCACCCTCAGCCATTGCTCGTGCAACCTGTTCGCTAACAGCGCCTTGCTCCTTTATTAGTTTCGGATCGACTCCGAGCATGTCGATCTTGGCCTCGTTCGCATAACAAATATATCCCGCGAGTAAGACTGCGGAGGCACCGGCCACGTTCGTAATCCGGTTCGCAAGTAGTCCGCCAGTGCAGGACTCAGCAATTGCCAGTGTCTGTTTTTTCGCCGCGAGCAATTTGACCAGCACTTCTTCGAGCGTCTCGTCACCAATAGTAAAAATTGAATCGCCGAGCTGCGACCGAACAACTCGATCGGCCTGATCAAGCGCGGCGCGATCGCCAATGATCCGCACATCCACTTCGCCCGGTCGCGCGCAGTAACCGAGCTCGACTCCCGGGATCGCCAGGATCTTTTTCCCGATCGCCTCTTCAATCAGCGATTCGCCCATGTATGCGATCTTGTAAAATCGCCGCTCGAATTTTGGAGGGCCTTTGACAATCGAGCGCAAGATCGACATCACCGAGTCACGAAACATTGGCTGCAGCTCGCGCGGCGGACCCGGCAGAAGAGAGATATGCGGCGAACGAATCTTCGGGTTGATGTCAGCCTTTAAATACAATCCTGACGCGCTGCCGTTTTCGTTTGGAAGAATTTGCGCGCCCTCAGGGACCAGAGCTTGGCGCGCGATGCTTGAAACCCATTTGATCCGACGCGCTTTGAGTCGCGCTTTCAATGACGCGAGCAACTCCGCATTCTCTTGCAATTTCAGGCCCAGCAACGCGGCAACGACGTCGCGCGTTATGTCGTCGCTCGTCGGACCGAGTCCGCCGGTGACAAAGATAATTTCGGCACGCGGAAATAATTCTCGGAGCGTTTTGCTAATCACCGGCCCGTCTCCAACTGTTCTTCGTTCCTCGATCCGCAATCCAAGTGAAAAAATTTCGCGCGCAATGAATGCCAGATGCGTGTCGTGCACGTCTCCCGCCAGGAGCTCGGTGCCGGTGTTGAGAAGAACGGCGCGCATGAACAGAAGCAAACGTCCAACGTTCAACGCTCAGCGTCCAACGTTGAAATGAAAATTAAGACTAACTGAACATTCAACGTTGAAAGTTGAACGTTTTCTGCCGAAATCAGGCGGCGTCTTTGTCCTGCTTCTTGCGAATCAGCGGGAGTTTTTTGCCTTCGACCACGGCGCGATTGATCGTGACTTCCGCAATATCTTCCCGGCTCGGCACGTCGTACATGATGTCGAGCATGATCCGCTCGAGCATCGAACGCAGAGCGCGAGCGCCAGTGCCTTTCGTGACCGATTGCGCGGCGAGAGCGCGCAACGCGTCTTTCGTCACAGTCAAGCGCACGCCTTCCATCGAGAACAGCTTGGTATATTGCTTGATCATCGCGTTCTTCGTCTCAGTCAGGATCGCGACCATCTCTTCTTCGGTCAGCGTGTCAAGTGAACTGACCACTGGTAAGCGCCCGATAAATTCCGGAATCATTCCGAACGAAAGCAGATCTTCCGGTTCAACGTGCCGAATCGCTTCTTTGCGCAACGCGTCCTCCACTTCGAGCGTCGGACTGCTGAAGCCCATCGTTTTTTGGCCGATCCGTTTCTGAACGATTTTGTCCAAACCAATGAATGCGCCGCCGCAGATGAACAAAATTTTCTCGGTATTGACCTGGATGTATTCCTGGTGCGGATGTTTGCGGCCGCCTTGCGGCGGAACGTTGCAGGTGCTGCCCTCGAGAATTTTCAGCAACGCCTGCTGCACACCTTCCCCTGATACGTCGCGCGTGATCGAAACGTTGTCGGTCTTGCGGCCGATCTTGTCGATCTCGTCGATATAAACGATCCCGATCTCGGCGCGCTTCACGTCGTAATCGGCGTTTTGCAACAAACGCAGGATAATGTTCTCGACATCTTCGCCCACATAGCCTGCTTCCGTCAGCGTAGTCGCATCCGCGATGCAGAATGGAACATCGAGAATCCGGGCGAGCGTTTTCGCCAAAAGCGTTTTGCCCGAACCGGTTGGTCCGATTAAGAGAATATTGCTCTTCTCGATTTCAACTTCGGCCAATGGATCCGGTTGAAACGCCGCCGAGGAATCCGCCGACGGAGCGCTTTGCAAGACGCGCTTGAAATGATTGTGCACCGCCACGGACAGCGTTTTCTTGGCGACTTCCTGCCCAATCACATATTGATCGAGCATGCGTCGGATTTCCTGCGGCTTCGGAACCCGAATGTTGGAAGACTGTCGTCGCGCATCTTCGTTGAGCTCTTTGTCGAGGATGCTCTTGCAAACGTTGATGCAACTATCGCAGATATAAACGCCAGGGCCGGCGATCAACTTGCGCACCTCGGCGTGGCTCTTGCCACAGAACGAGCACATGGTGAGGTTGGTCGCGCGCGCCATATTTGCCCTTAAAAAAGCAGCTTCTATTCCTCCGATTTGCGTCCGAAGCCGCGTTCTGGCTGGTCGCCCGAATGGGCGCCGTCGAGTCCTTTCACTTCCTTGCGAGATTTGATCACTTCGTCGACCAGCCCGTAACCCTTCGCCTCCGCCGCCGACATGTAATAATCGCGGTCCGAATCGAGGCGCACTTGTTCTTCAGCTTTGCCGGTGTGCTGCGAGATGATTTTGATCAACCGCTTCTTCAATTTGAACATGTAATCGACCTGGCGCTCGACATCGCTGGCCGCGCCTTGAGCGCCGCCGGAAACTTGGTGAATCATAATGTCCGAATTCGGAAGCGCGAAACGTTTGCCTTTTGTCCCGGCGCAAAGCAGAACTGCCGCCATGCTCGCAGCCATGCCGAGGCAATACGTCGTTACGTCGCAGGTCAGAAATTGCATCGTGTCGTAAACGGCGAGGCCGGACGTCACATTGCCTCCCGGTGAATTGATGTAGATGTTGATGTCCTTCTTCGAGTCTTCCATCTGCAGAAAAAGCAACTGCGCAATCACCAGGTTCGCGATGTGATCGTCAATCGGCGTGCCGATGAAAACGATGCGGTCCTTGAGCAAACGCGAATAAATGTCGTAACTGCGCTCGCCGCGGCCAGTCTGCTCCACCACCATCGGCACTAGCACCGATTGCGAGCGATTCTGTCTAAGTTCACTCATTTCTTCGCAGTTTGTTCTTCCGAGACCGGCTGGACGCTAACATTCGCCTTTAGGAAATCAAGAGTCTTGCCGAGCAGAATCTGTTCCGCGAACGCGTTAAGTCCATCGTGTTCTTCCAGTTCCTTCCGCATCTTATCGCTGGAAATATTGTAATGCTGCGCCTCCTGCCGGATCCGAAGATCGACATCTTCCCGCCTGACTTCGATCTTTTCCTGCTCGGCAATGCGCTCAAGAATGAAATTCGTTTTCAAGCGGTGATGCGCGACGCTGGCCGCGGTCTCGATCAATTCCTTCTCCCTGTCCTTCAACATTTCGTCGGGAATCCCGCGCGCCCGATTTCGCTGAACCAACTCCGTCAAAGCTCGCTTCGTCTCATTCCGCAGCAAACTCGGCGGCAAATCGAACTGAATCTTCTCATGCAAATACTTCACGATCTGCGTTTCCTTCGCTCGCTCGACCTCGTGCTCTTTTTCATGCTCGAGATCGTGCTCGATCGTGTGACGAAGTTCGGCCAGCGATTTTCCAGGAAGCAGTTTGTTCGCAAACGCGTCGTCCACCGTGGGCAAAACTTTTTCTTTGATCTCGTGCAGCGTGACCGTGTAGCTCGCCTGTTTCCCGGCCAATTCCTTGACTAGAAAATCCGCTGGAAGATCGACAACCACCGTCCGCGTCTCCTCCCGTTTTTGTCCAACTATCTGCTCGCAAAATTTCGGAAGAAAATTGTCCGCTGCCAAATGCACCCAGAATTTCTTGCCGCCGTGCAAATTCTTGCTCGCCTGCGGCGCAACTTCGCCGATCGGTTTACCATCAACTGTTCCTTCAAAATCAATCACCACAAAATCGTCCATCTGCGCGGCGCGCTCAGGAACATCGACAAAGTCCGCCGTTTGATCGCGCAAACGTTCCAGCGTCGCGTCGATCTCGGCCTCCGTTACTTTCGTGTCCGGCAATTCGACTGGAATATTTTTGTAGTTGGGCAATTTAAACTCCGGCGCGGTCACGACAGTCGCCTGGAACCGCATCGATTTGTCTTCGCCGAAATGGACCTCTTCCAAGTTCGTCAGCGACGCGACCCGCAATTTCTTCTGTTCGATCGCCTCGCGATAACTCTTGGATACGAGCTTCTTCGTAACTTCGTCCTGAATTTCCTTCCGAAAGCGTTTGTCGATCAGCGCCAGCGGCGCTTTGCCTGGCCGATAACCGGGAATTTTCGCGAAGCGCGCAAAACTGTTGGCAATCGTGTCCCATTCCTTCGAGACCTCGTCCGGTGGCAGTTCGATCTTTAGAGTCGAGATCGATTCCGGCTTTTTTTCTACCTGAACCTTCATCAACATTTACTGTAGCGGCGCTCTGCGAGCGTCGCATTTATTTTTATCCGACCGAACAACAAACTATCCGCGCCAAAATACGCGAAATGACGCAAAGGATTCGCCAAGTTCGATTTGAATTTAGCGGCTTTTGGCGTGTTTAGCGGACTCTTTTGCCGCGCACGTAAATCGTGTGCGTTTGGGGAAGCCCGAACCAATAGGCGAGCTCGCGATAATCCCCACAGTCAAATACGGCGACATTTGCCGCCTTACCGGCCTCCAAAGAACCGATATCGCCGCGGTTTAACGAATACGCGGCATTGATCGTCGACGCAGTAATCGCTTCAGCCGGCGACATCTTCATTTGCGTGCACGCCAGCGACAGAATCATCGGGATCGATGGCGTGGGCGATGAACCCGGATTGAAATCGGTCGCGAGCACGACCGCGAGCCCAGCTTCAATCATCTGTCGCGCGCGAGGATACGATGTCGATCCAAGCGCATAAACAGATCCCGGCAGCAAAACCGGCTGCACGTTTGCTGTTTTTAACGCGGCTATCCCCTGCTCGTCGGTTTTCTCCAAGTGGTCCGCCGTCGCGGCGCCAAGTTCCGCCATCAACTTCGCGCCGCCGGAATTCGTCAGTTGATCGACATGGCCACGCAGCTTGAGCCCGAGCTTCTTTGCCGCAGACAAAATTTTCCGCGATTGCTCGACGTCGAAATAGCCGAGCTCGCAAAAAACATCGCAAAACTCGGCCACCCTCTCTTTCGCAACGCGCGGCAGCATTTCGTTGATCACAAGGTCGACATACTCGCCGGCGGAACTGTCGCGCGGGACGGCGTGAGCCCCGAGAAATGTCGGTACAACTTCGAGCGGCGTTTCCTGATTCAATCGCTGCATCACGCGCAAAATCTTAAGCTCATCGTCGAGTGTAAGTCCGTAGCCTGATTTCGCTTCAACCGTTGTCGTGCCGCATTTCAGAAACCAACCCGCATGCTTTTTCGTCTGCGCGAAAAGTTCGTCCTCGGTCGCGGCGCGCGTTTTCTCAACCGTTGACCAGATTCCGCCGCCGGCTTTGGCGATTTGCTCATAACTTTCGCCGCGCGCCCGACGCTCGAAATCGTCCAACCGATTTCCAGCGAAAACCAAATGAGTGTGAGCATCGACGAATCCCGGGAACACTACGCGCCCGCTGAGATCGACAATCTCCGCGTCGCGCACTTTCTTCTCGATTTCGTCGCTCGTGCCGACGATGTCGATCTTGCCGTCGCGAATTAGGATTCCTCCGTCGCCAATAATTCCGAGCTCGGATAATTCCTTGCCAACCCGCGGCCGCTTCGGACCCGCCAACGTGACGAGCTGCGACGCGTGAAGAAGAGCGAGCGACTTCAAGTCAGTTTGCTCTGCACGATCTGATCGATCTTCTTGAATTGCGATTCCGAATCTGACTGAATCTTTTGGACTTTGTCCTGAAGCGCTGACTTGAATTTCTCGTCCTTCAGCTGGCCGAGATTGATTCGGACATTCAACGCCGCGCCATCAATGCATGCGCGCGTCGCGCAAATTCCAACGCCGACGTCCGAGATCGAATTCGGATTTCCCTTCTCCGCCATCTCAGCCAGCAATTCGTACGACTTCGACGCCGTCTCCATCACTTTGAAAGGAATTTCGGCCGCGTACTTCGTGGCCGATTCGATCGCCGCGGCGCGCGCTTTCTTTTCCTCATCAGATCCTTTCGGAAGACCAAACGCGTCCATTACTTTATTGAAAGCGTTGGTGTCTTCATCGACCAGCGCGAGCATTTCGTCCTTCAGTTTCTGCGCTTTCACCGCCCAATCTGAAAAATACTGCAGCTTATCGTCCCAGCCGCGCTTGCCGGCGGAAAGATTCGCAACCATTCCGCCAAGCGACGCGCCGAGCGCCCCCATCAGCGCCGCGACCGATCCGCCGCCCGGCGCCGGCGAATCGCTCAACGTTTCATTGCAAAATTCGCGCAAATTCATTTTCACCAGCGATTTCTTAGGGCCAGTCCGGCTCGGACTTTCGATCTTCAATTCAATCACTTTTTCTTTCGGATCGAAAGGCTTCAGTTCGCTTAATCCCATTGAGCGGACCGCGATGTCGATCAATTCTTCCTCCGACGCGCCTTCCGACCATTTCTGTTTCCGCAAAAAATATCGGCCGGCGTCGGTCAGACATTTTTTCGGGACCATCCCCACAATTTCGGAACCCGTCACGCGCAAGCCGCGCTTGATCGCCGACTCGACGCAGGCGTCGAACGCGACATGCAGCGGCGTTTCCTCGATGTTGGTCAAATTCATCGAGACTTGCGCGATTCCGTACTCTTTCACAAACCAGCCGATCGCTTTCACGTGTTTCAACATTCCGGGCAAGCGCACCGGTTTGCCTTTTGCGTCGAGAACCTTTTTCCCGGAAGGCCTGCCATCTTCGGTTTTAAACCGGCCCTGCTCGCGCACATCGAACGCGACTGAATTGGCGCGCCGGACCGATTTGGTGTTCAGGTTAACGTTGTAAGCGACGAGGAATTCGCGCGCACCGATCGCGATCGCGCCCGCTTTCTCAATGTTCGCGGGACCAAAATCCGGTTTCCATTCCGGCTGCTTTATTTTTTCGGCGAAACCTTCGTACTCACCGGCGCGAATGATCGCGAGATTCGATCGTGATTTATCCTTTGCAGCCTTTTCGTAGAGATAAACCGGAATTCCCAATTCTTCGCCGACGCGTTTTCCGAGTTTTTTCGCGCACTCGATCGCTTCCTCCCAACGGACATTGCTCACCGGAATGAAAGGGCAAACATCGGTCGCGCCCATTCGCGGATGCGCGCCCTTCTGTTTGCGCATGTCGATCAATTCAGCCGCTTTTTGAATCCCACGAAATGCGGCTTCAACCGTCGCGTCCGGACTTCCAACCAAAGTCACCACCGTGCGATTAGTGGTTGCGCCAGGATCGACATCGAGTAACGAAACGCCGTCCGTCGATTTGATCGCGTCGGTAATCTGACGAATAATTTTTTCGTCGCGTCCTTCCGAAAAGTTCGGCACGCACTCGATCAACTTTTGCATCTTGCGCGTTGCTTCATTTAATCTTTATCGCGTTCGCGTGAACACGGATCACGTCTTTCACTGTACCGCAGAACGAACCTAGGTGTCCTTTGTCCTGCGCATCGAATCGGCCCTGCACTAGAACAAACCGATTATTAAACTGATCAGGATTTTTTACGGACGCCGTGAACACCACAAAAACAGCATTCTGTCCGTTGGCATTCTCCTTATCTTCGCGTGTTAGAAATATCCCGTTAATTCCGTTCTTGCTGTCGAAGTACGCTATCCCCTCGACTCCAACATGATGGTTGTCGTACTTCTCAGGATTCGCGATGAGAGCGACGAGACTAACGTGCTCAAACGTCTGAACATCTTGTGCGGACGCCTGCCACGACAAGAAGATAACGAAAACGAATAATAAGCGTGCAAGCAATCGATACATTTCAATCTCTTGGTTTTGGATGCATCGGGATGTCGATCTTCTTTTTGGCCGCGAAGTCGATCGCGCGCGAGTAACCGGCGTCGACGTGGCGCAGCACGCCCATTCCGGGATCGCTGGTGAGTACGCGCTCGAGTCGGCGCTTGGAATTTTCGGTGCCATCGGCGACGACGACCATTCCGGCGTGTTGCGAGTAACCGATGCCGACTCCGCCGCCGTTGTGAATTGAAATCCACGACGCGCCAGCGGCGGTGTTAACGAGCGCGTTGAGCAAGGGCCAATCGGCAATCGCGTCGCTGCCATCAATCATTCCTTCGGTTTCGCGATTGGGTGAAGCGACCGAGCCAGCATCGAGATGATCGCGCCCGATCACGATCGGCGCTTTAATCTTGCCGCGCTTGACCAAATCGTTCATGGCGACTCCGAACTCGGCGCGCTCGCCGTAGCCGAGCCAGCAAATTCGCGCGGGCAATCCTTGAAATTGGATTCGTTCCTTCGCGAGTTTCATCCAACGCGCGAGCGTTTCGTTTTTGGGAAATAATTCGAGCGCGAGTTTGTCGGTGCGGGCGATGTCTTCCGGCTCTCCGCTCAATGCCACCCAACGAAACGGGCCGCGCCCTTCGCAAAAAAGGGGGCGAATGTATTCCGGAACGAAACCCGGAATGTCGAACGCGTTTTTGACACCAGCCTTCTGCGCTTGCGCGCGAATGTTATTCCCGTAATCAAAAGTGATCGCGCCTTTCTTTTGCAACGCGAGCATCGCCTCGACGTGAACCGCCATGGACCGCATCGCGCGCTCGATGTATTCGTCCGGATTCTTTCTCCGCAACGCGAGCGCGTCCGCCAGCTGTATTCCGTGCGGCACATACCCGTTGAGCGCGTCGTGCGCGCTGGTTTGGTCGGTCAGAACATCGGGAACAACGCCGCGCTTCACAATTTCCGGTAAAACATCGGCGCAATTCCCGACAAGCCCGACCGAAATCGATTGTCGATCTTTGCGCGCTGTTTCGATCAACTTCAACGCGTCATCGAGCGAGCGCGCGATCTTATCACAGTAGCCGCTCTTCAGTCTTTTCTCGATTCGCACCGGATCTACTTCGACGCCGAGAAAAACGGCTCCGTTCATGGTAGCCGCAAGCGGTTGCGCGCCGCCCATTCCGCCGAGACCGCCGGTTAAAACAAATTTTCCTTCGAGCGAGCCGCCGAAATGCTTTCGTCCGGCGGCGGCGAAGGTTTCGAACGTGCCCTGCACGATTCCCTGGCTGCCGATGTAAATCCATGAGCCGGCGGTCATTTGGCCGTACATTGTCAATCCGAGACGCTCGAGACGGTTGAACTCGGCGTAATTGTTCCATTGTCCAACGAGATTCGAATTCGCGATCAGAACGCGCGGCGCTTCGTCGTGGGTTCGAAATTTTCCCACGGGCTTGCCTGATTGAATGAGCAAGGATTCGTCGTTTTTCAATTCGCGGAGCGAGCGAACGATCGTATCGAATGCATCCCAACTCCGCGCCGCCCGACCGGTCCCGCCGTAAACGATGAGCTGATCCGAATTCTCTGCGACGTCCGGATCGAGATTGTTCATCAGCATCCGCATCGCGGCTTCCTGATGCCAGCCTTTACAACTCAAGTCGGTCCCGCGCGGCGCGCGAATAGTTCGAGCCGGACTGGCGGATCGTTTCCCGCTCATAAATCGTCGAATGCGCCGGCCCGAATCTTCTGGGCCACCCGCGCGATGTCACCTGACAGTGCCCGATCTGCTGTCAGCGGTTTGGCGACTTCCCTAACGAGTTTAAAGGCGCGTTCGACACCTTTGCCGGCGTGCAATGGGTGGCGGTGTTCAAGCGCTTCGGCGCCGGCGAGCAATTCGATCGCGAACGAATTCTCGGCAAGATCAACAATCGACCGCAATTTCAGCGCGCTGGTCATTCCCATTGAAACGTGATCTTCTTTCCCCCCTGAGGTTGTCACGTTGTCGACGCTGGCCGGATGCGCAAGCACACGCGCTTCGTTTAACAGCGAGGCCGCAGCGACATGCGCGATCATGAAACCCGATTCTACGCCCGCGTTGCGCGCCAGAAATGCCGGCAACCCTTCGCTCTTATCCGGATTCACCAGTCGATCGATGCGGCGCTCGCTGATACTCATGAGATCGGTGAGCGCAATCGCGGCGTAATCGAACGCGAGCGCGAGCGGCGCACCGTGAAAATTTCCACCGGAGACGACGTCGCCGCTGTCAGCAAACACGAGTGGATTATCGGTCGCCGACGCGGATTCGACCGATAAAATCTGTTCGCAATGAGCGACAACGTCGCGGACCGCGCCGTGCACTTGCGGCATGCAACGCACGCTGTAGGCGTCCTGGACACGCGGATCATTTTTGCGATGCGATTCTCGAATCTCGCTCTCTTGTAAAAGCGAGTTCAAATGAGCAGCAACCGCTTTTTGTCCGGGATGCGGCCGCGCTTCTTGCAGACGTGGATCGAATGCAGCTGGCGTGTCGCGCAAACCTTCGAGCGTCATCGCGCCGGCAACATCGGCAATATTTGTCAGGCGTTTCCCACGCAAGATCGACAATCCCCCGACGGCATGCATGGCCTGAGTGCCGTTCAACAATGCGAGACCTTCTTTGGCCTCCAACTTCACCGGCTTTAATTTCGCCCGCTTAAGCGCTTCGCCACTATCCAGCCGGTTTCCGGCAAAGAACGCTTCGCCTTCGCTGATCAAACTCAGAGCGAGATGCGCCAATGGCGCGAGATCGCCACTTGCACCGACCGATCCTTTTTCCGGAACGAATGGATGCACGCGCCGATTGAGCATCTGACAAAGCAGTTCAATAACTTCCGGGCGAACGCCGCTGAATCCAAGCGTGAGGACGTTTGCGCGCAGCAACATCATCGCGCGCACTTCCGGCTCGGATAGTGGCGGGCCGATTCCGCAGGCGTGACTGCGAACGAGATTGAGTTGAAGCGCGCCGATTTCGTCGGGCGGAATCCGCACGTCCGCGAGCTTGCCAAAGCCGGTGTTAACGCCATACACCACCGCTTCGCGCGTGACGATGTCGTCCACCACTTTGCGCGACGCCAAAATGCGCGGGCGCGCCGAAGCCGCGATTTGCACCGGTTCGTATCCATGAGCAACGGCGGCAATCTCCTCGAGTGAGAGCGGGCTACCGTTTAATTCCATAAGACCAATTTTAGTGACAACTCGAGCAAATGGAAGGCGGCGGCCCTATCGCGTGCGCTTCAGCTCTGCTTTGGCGGATTGATTTTCCTGGAGCAAGGCGGTTTCCTGCAAATCCTCTCTCCATGCTGTAATTCCGGTATGGAGATGTCCTCCCAAGTGACCAAGTAAGCCGCGGCGTCCAGCTTCGTATTCGTGGTCATTTTTCACCGGGCACCAAAATAATCGGCCGCCTCTGCGCCAGCCATCGAGGACAATCCCGTCCGCAAAAGGCTGGTTCCAGGCCGTGACCACCAAAGCATTGTTCTCGTCCGATTCTTTTGCATAAGCAGCGCCCCAGTGAAGGACGAGGGTCTTGAAATGAAGCTCCTTTAAGCGCGCGCCGATGTCGCGGGTGTAATCGGCACAGATGCCACGCTTTTTCGCGCCAACGTTAATGAGGAAATTGTGGACCGCTGGGTCTCCAGTGACGCCGTATTCGCGTGCAAGCTGGCGGGACATGATGTGAGCTGTCACCGACAACAACTCAGCCTCGTCCGGATCGACACTATGCGGCGCGAGCGCGACGAGGGCGTCACGCAAGCCACTGACCGATTTCCCGTCTTGCGCCCGGACCGTGGTCGAACAGACGGCCAATGCGAAGATCAGAACTGAT
>Ga0209378_1001902_pt1 | contig 14609 bp, 10 predicted proteins | sample GraSoiAngelo_156_FD_186170 | JGI IMG/M metagenome (GOLD analysis project Ga0209378, IMG submission 186170) | Grasslands soil microbial communities from the Angelo Coastal Reserve, California, USA - 14_1009_13_40cm (SPAdes) (version 2) | ecosystem: Environmental > Terrestrial > Soil > Grasslands ... | reverse complement strand
CGCTGCCAGTGCCGCCGGGCGCCAAGTTCGGCAGATCGAACGGGAGAATCGAGGGAGATGACCATCCATCGCTACGCATGCAGCGTCGCGCTCGCGTGTCTCGTCGCGGGGAACGCGGGGCGCGCCGGCGCGCAGCAGCCGGTGCAGCGGCAGGTCGATTCGCTCGCGGCAGAGCTGCGAGCCCTTCGGGCGCGGGTCGATAGCCTGCGCGCCGCGCTGGCGCGCCAGCCCGGCGCCGCGCCGGCGCGCGCCCCGAAGGATACCGGCGCCGGCGACGAGCTGGCGACGTTGCGCGCCGCCGCGGCGGCCGCCGCGGGGGCGGACACCTTGCGCGGAAGGCCGGACACCAGCGGTCAGACCAAGTTCATCGGGCGCGAGCGGAACCAGGCGCAGCTGAACCCGGAGATCAGCGTCACGGGCGACGTCCGCGCCTCAGCGCAGCATCCGGGAATCCAGCGAGACAACTTCGATCCGCGGGAGTTCGAGGTCGGGTTTCAGTCCGCGCTCGATCCGTACTCGAGCACCAAGATCTTCGTGAGCCTGGAGAACGGAGCGGTGAGCGTGGAGGAGGGGTACGCTTACTGGACCGGACTCCCCGGGCATATCCGGTTCGACATCGGCAAATTTCGCCAGCAGTTCGGCGAGCTGAACCGCTGGCACCTGCACGCGCTGCCGGAGACCGAATACCCCGCCGCGCTGCGCGCCTATCTCGGAGACGACGGCCTGGCCGGCACTGGGATTTCCCTGTACCGGGCGTTTGGCGGACTCGGCACCCACGAGCTGACGGCGCAAGTCACGCGCAGCGCGACCGACGCGTTGTTCGGCGGCGGCGGACGGCCGACGTACCTCCTACACCTGCTCAATTTCTGGCAGCTGACGCGCTCCGCCTACATGCAGATCGGTGTCACCGGTCTGTACGGCACCAACCCCGACTCGAGTTTGCGCACCAGGGTCGGCGGCCTCGACTTCCGGATGACGTGGCGTCCACCGGCCCGAGCGTTGTACCGCGAATGGACGCTGCGGGCGGAGCTCTACGCATTGCGGAAAGAGTATGGCGGCGCTGGGGCCACGCACCTCGGCTGGTACGCCGGGACAACGTACAAGCTGGGCCAGCGCTGGATCGCCGGCGCACGCTACGACTACGTCGAAGACCCACTCTCGACCTTGATCACGCGGCAGATCACCCCGTCGCTCACGCTATGGGAGAGTGAGTGGGTCGAACTGCGTGCGCAGTACACCTGGGCGAAGTCGGCGGGCCGTGCGGCTACCGGGCAACTCGCCCTCCAAGCCGTCTGGGCCATCGGACCACACAAACACGAGACCTACTGACATGCTCCCTTATTTGGCGCTGTTCCTCGCCTTCCACGGCGGGCCGCCCGCCGTGGCACGCCCGGTGAAGGTGGTCACCTCGCTCACGACCTACGCGGCGATCGCGCGCGAGATCGTGGGAGACCGCGGTACCGTGACGTCGATCGCCAACGGCGATGAGAACCCGCACTACGTCCAGCCAAAGCCGAGCTTTGTGCCGACGTTGTCGCAGGCGGATCTGTTCGTGACGACGGGCCTCGACCTGGAGCTGTGGGTCCCGGCGCTGCTGGACAAGGCAAACAACCCCAAGGTTACCGAGGGCGGTCCCGGCTACGTAGCCGCTTATGCGGGGATCGATCTGCTCGACGTCCCCACGAGCTTCTCGCGCGCGCAAGGCGACATCCACGTGTTCGGTAATCCGCACATCTGGACCGATCCGATGAACGCGGTCCAGATCGCGCGCAATATTCTCACCGGTCTCAAGCGGGTGTCCTCAGAGAACGCCGACTATTTCTCCGGGCGCGAGAAGGACTTCGAGGATCGGATCTCCCGCGCGCTCTTCGGGGATGAGCTCGTGAAACTGCTCGGCGCGCAGACCCTCGCCGACTTGAACCGGCAGGGGAAGCTGCTCGACTTTCTCAAGTCCAAACAGTACCAGGGGGCCCCGCTCGTTGACCGACTGGGCGGGTGGCTCAAGGATGCGATGCCGTTTCGTGGAAAACAGGTCGCTTGCTATCACAAGGAGTGGGATTACTTCTCTCGGGAGTATGGGCTGCCCTGCATCGACTACATCGAGCCCAAGCCCGGGATCCCGCCGACGCCGGGACACGTCCTCGAGGTCATCAACGAAATGCGCGAGCATCACATCCAGGTGCTGCTGTCAACGAATTACTACGATCACAATCAGGTACTCGAGGTGGCGCAAAGGACCGGGGCGAAAGCGGTGATCGTGCCGTCCAACACGAACGGCGCCCCGGGGATCAACACCTATTTCGATCTCATGAACCTCTGGCTTACCGAGCTGGCTCGCGCCTTCGGCAGCGGCGGGCCCGCAGCCAACTGAGTCGGGCGGAGGACGCGTGACCGGTTTTCAACTGATGATCCCGCCCTTCGTAGCGTGCATGGTGCTCGTCGCCATGCTGTCCTACCTCGGGCTGCACGTCATCGCGCGCGAGGTCATCTTCGTCGACCTCTCCCTCGCCCAGATGGCGGCGCTGGGCGGACTGTCGGCCCTGCTGATTCACGTCGAGGCCGACTCGAACTGGGCGTACGCCTTCGCTCTGCTCGCGACCGCCGTGGGCGCGCTGCTGTTCGCCCTGACGCGCACCTCGCACCGAGAAGAGCAGCGCGTGCCGCAGGAGGCGTTCATCGGGATCGTGTACGTGGTCGCTTCGGCGGCAGCCGTCCTGGTCGCGAACAAGGTGCCGGGAGGCGGCGAGGCGATCGAGAAGACGCTAACGGGAAGCATTCTCTGGGTCAACTTCAAGCCTACCATTGTCAAGCTGGCTGCGGTCTACGCCGCGCTCGGCGTGTTCCACTACGCCCTGCGGCACCGCTTCCTGACGATCTCGTTCCACCCCGAAGAGGCCGAGCGGCTGGGATGGAAGATCCGTTGGTGGGACTTTCTGTTCTACCTGTCGTTCGGCGTCGTTATCACGCTGGCCGTACCCGTGGCGGGCGTGTTGATGGTGTTCAGCTTCCTCGTCGTGCCGGCGGTCATCGCGTTCCTCTTCACGCGTGACATGCGGCGGCTCGCCTACATCTCCTGGGGTTCCGGCGCCCTCGCCTCGCTGCTCGGTCTGTGGGTGTCGTACAAAGCGGACCTTCCCACGGGGCCGCTGATCGTCTGCATGTACGGGGTGCTGCTCGCGCTAGCGTGGGTCGTGCGGGGGGTCAAGGCGGCGTGAGCAGGATGCACTCGGTCCGGCTGCTCACGGCCCTACTCCAGCTCTCGTTGCCGGGGGCCGCCGCCTGGGCCGATGCACGCCTCGACAGCGCCGGCGCCCACGCGACCGCGCACGTCGAATCCCACACGACGAGCGCCTGCGCCCGGATTCACCCGCCGGACTGCGCGCTCTGCCACTTCCTCAGCGCGCCATTCGCCGGCCGCCGCGCCGCCGCGCTGCGCCTCGCCACGAGCGACGCGCGCACCCCGCGACCGGTCGAGCCGGCCCCGGTCCGCAACGCTCTCGCCCGTTTCTTCCCGCCACCCAGGGCTCCACCCGTTCTCTCCTGATGGCACGACGCGCCACGCGCGTCGGCCGATCCATAGAGCCGCCCCCACCTCGCCGGCGTGCAACACCGGAGACGGGGGGCCACGCGAACTCATTGCGATCAGGAGAAAACGATGATTGCGAACACCGCCAAACATTTGGCTCGCGCCGTGACGCTGGTAGCCTGCCTCGCCACCGCCGGTGGTTTCACCCGTTCCGTCGCAGCCTCCCCGCGGATCGCGCCGACCCCCGAGGGAGACATCAGCGGCACGGTCGCCGACAGCGTGTCGGGAACGCCCTTGTCGGGCGGCGAGGTGCGCATTCTGCAAGGCGGCGGCACCATCGCCATCGCCACCACCGATGCGTTCGGCCGCTACGTCGTCCACAACCTCGCGGCCGGCGCGTACGCCGTCGAGGTGCGATACCTGGGCTACCGCTCGGTAACGCAGGACGTCACGGTCGCCGCCGGACGACCGACCACCGTCAACTTCCGGATGGTCCCTCTCCCGATCAACTTGTCCGCGGTCGAGGTGAAGGCAGCTGTGCCCCTTGCCGTCGACACGAGGACCGGCAACCAGATCTTCAAGCAAGACGACTACCACGGTGCCCCCACCAACACGACGTCCCAGATCCTGCAGCAGTCGATCGTAGGCGCCGCCCGCGCGCCCACGGGTGAAGTCCACATTCGGGGGCAGCACGCCGAGTATACCTACTACGTGGACGGCGTCCCCGTCCCCGCTGGCATCTCCGGGAGCTTGAACGAGCTGTTCGACCCCGAGGTCGTGAACCAGATCGACTTCCAAACGGGAGGGTGGGACGCCGAGTACGGCAACAAGAACGCCGCGATCGTCAACGTCAACACCCGCATCCCCACCGGCGGCTTCCACCTCGACGCCTCGGGCTACGGCGGGTCGTTCACCGCCAACGGCCAGACCGTGAACTTGAGCACCAACGCGGGGAAGTTCGGCTTCTTCGCATCCGGAGCGCGTCAGGTCACCGACATGCGGCGCGAGCCCGTGGTGTTCGACACGGCGGGAAACCGCGTGGAGAACTTTCATAACCACGGCGAGGACCTGTTCGGATTCGGCAAGATCCAGTACGTCCCGTCCGATCGCGACGTAGTCAACCTCGACGTCAACCGCTCGCGCACCCGCTTCGCTGTGCCGTTCGACTCGGTGGAGGGCGTCATCGACGACAACCAGCAGGACGTGAACGGGTTCGTGAACCTCGGCTGGCGCCATCGGTTCGACCCCGGCATAGCGGCCGAGGCGGGGCGGACGTCCGAACTGTTCGCCGGCGCGTTCTTCCGCGACGGAAGCCTCAACTATACGCCTGGTCTCTCCGACGATCCTACGTTCGTGTTCTTTCCGGACACGACGCACTACATCCTGAGCGAGGACCGCAATTTCCATACGGAGGGACTCAAGCTCGACTACACACTCCAGCCGCATCACGGGCTCGAGTTCAAGGGCGGGGTGCTCGCGTCGTACACCGGCGGGCACGAGAACTTCGCGTCGGTCAGCAAAACGGGCAGCCCCGGGCCCACGTCGGACTCCGACTTGAAAGGGAGCGACGTGGGGGTGTACGCCCAGACGGCGATCGCGCCCTCCGACAAATGGGAGCTCCGCACCGGTGTGCGGTTCGACAACCACAACGCCCCGTTCGCGGGAAACCAGCACCAGGTGAGCCCGCGGGTGAAGCTCAGCTTCTTCCCCGATCCCGGGAACACGTTTTGGGTCTACTACGGCCGGCTGTTCCTCCCCACGAACGTCGAGGACCTGCGCGCCATCACGAGCGATGCGCAGGGCGGCGTCGCCGCGTCTCCTACGCTGCCCGAGCGGGACGATTTTTACGAGGTCGGGTACGTGCATCGCTTCCCCGTCGGGATCGTCACGAAGCTGTCGGCCTACCACAAGCGCAGCAGCCCGGGCATCGACGACAACACCGTGCCGGGCTCCGCGATCGTGACATCCGTCAACATCGAACAGGCGCGCATCACGGGAATCGAGGGGGTCGTCGAGATCCGGCCGCGCGGCCCCGTGTCGGGGTACGTGAACCTCGGCCTCAACCACGCGTGGGGCGACGGAGCGATCACCGGGGGCTTCTTCCCCGATCAGCCGCCGTCCGTGAAGTTCGACCTGGACCACGACCAGCGACTGTCGGGCGTTGCCAGCGTGGTGTACTCGAGCCGCGGCCTCTACGTTTCGGCGACTGGCATCTACGGCAGCGGTCTGACCAACGGGAACGATCCCGACTCGACCTACGGCACCGGGTTGTTCGACTTCAATAAATCGATCAAGGTCGATCCCAGCTTCATCCTGAACGCGAGTGCGGGGTATACGCTGGTGGCGGGTGGCGTCGTGCTGCGGCCGCAGTTGTACGTCGACAATGTCTTCGACAAGAAGTATCTGCTCAAAGGGGCGTTCTTCAGCGGCGCGTCGGTGGGGCGGCCGCGCACGGTGCAGCTGCGGATGAACGTGGGGCTGTAGAGCTGGCGACTCGTCTTACACATGCTGGAGGAGGCTCGGACGACCCGTCGGACGCTGATACAACTGGCAGCGGTCCTCATCGCCCCGGTCGTCGCGTGCAGCGGCGACCGGCCGGCGGGTCCCGATCCGCTCGCGTCGTGCGGCGACCGCGCGACGCAGATCACGCTCGCCGTCGGGCAGTACGTGTCGGTCGACCCCGCATCCGATTCCGGGTGCGTGACGTTCCCTGCGAACGCCGCCGCCGATTCCGCCGAATACCTCGTGGTGCCGCAGTCCGTGGCCGGGGCCTCGGGGCGAACGGCGACGTTTCAGCTGCGCGGTGGCGCGGTCGGCGCGACGGCGCCGCTCGTGGCGTCGGTGCAGGCGCCGCCGGCCTGGGGAGCCTCCGTGGCAACGACGTTCGACGCGTTTCGGCGCTCGCTGGCGCGGCGGCGCAGCTACACCATGCCGGCGGCGCGACGGCCATCACTCGCAGCGACCGGAGTCACAGGCGCCGTGGCCACCGGCCCGCCCGCGCTCGGGGCGCTTGGGAGCTTCACGGTTTGCGACACGCTGAACTGCTCGTCGTTCAAGAACGTAGGGGCGCGGGTCAAGGCAGTGGGTGCACATGTCGCTATCTATGTGGACACGTTGGCGCCGACGCCCGGCCTCGACTCGGCCGACCTCGACACGCTCAAACAGGTGTTCGATTCGCGCCTCTATCCACTCGACACCACCGCGTTCGGCGGTGTCTCCGACATCGACGCCAACACGGTGGTGATCGTCCTCATGACGGGCGTCGTCAACAAGCTCGTGCCGCGCAGCAGCCAGTGCGCGAGCGCGAGCTTCGTCGCGGGGTTCTTCTTTCCGGGAGATCTCGATCCGGCGTTCGCGTCCCGGTTCAATCAGGGCGAGATCTTCTATTCGATCGTCGCGGATTCCACGGGGACGTTGAGCTGCCCCCATACGGCCACCGAGGTCAAACGGCAAACACCGAGCACGTTCACGCACGAGTTCCAGCACATGATCAACTTCGTGCAGCACGTGCTGGTGCGGCGCGGCCAGTCCGAGGAAGGCTGGCTCGACGAGGGTCTGTCGAAGTACGCCGAGGAGCTGGCAGGGCGGAGTTACCTCCCCGGAGACCCCGCCACCTTCACGCGCTATGCCATCGACCCCGTGTACGACGCCTACCAGTACTTGAGCGCGACCGGCAGCTACCCGCTCGAGATTCCGGAGGACACCGGCAAGATCGGCGAGATCGGGGCGTCCTGGCTGTTCACCCGCTATCTCGTCGATCAGTTCGGGGATTCCCTACCCCACCGGCTGGTGAACAGCGCCCTTAGCGGATCGGCCAACGTCGCGGCCCAGACGGGGCAGCCGTTCGCAACGAGCCTGACGAACTGGGCCCTGGCCAATTGGGTCTCCGACCTCCCCGGTTTCACCGCCCCGCCGCAGCTGCGGTACACCTCGTGGCACTTCCGGACGACCTACCAATCGCTCCATAGCCAGGATCCGGGTGATTTCCTTCTTCCCTTCCCGCTCGTGCCGAAGGCGAGCAGCGGAGATGCGATCACCCTGAGCGGCGTCCTGCAGTCCGGCTCGGGCCTGTACCAGCGCGCGCTACAGCGCGGTGGCGCGGCCGGATTCGGGTTGTTATTCGCCGGAGCGGGGGGCGCCCCGCTGCCGCCAGCCGTCGCGGCGCGACTCAACATCATCCGGATCCGCTGATCGTGGTGGTCGGGTACTGGCGCCTAGCGGGCATCACGAGCGGCCTCGCCTGCGCCGCGGGCGCTCTGCAGGCCCAGCTGCTGGTGCGGGCGGCCCTGGGTGCGCGCCACACGTCCACGCTGGTGCATGACTCGATCATCACGCCGTTCGTCCTGCGCCCAGCGCTGGCCCCCGCGCTAGCCGTCACGGCCGCGACGCGGCTCGACGAGCGCTGGACTGCACAGGTCACGCTCGACTTCTCGACCAGCACGCTCGAGCGTCACGACGCGGATGGGACGACGACGGGCCTGGGCCGGGTGAGCACGTTGGCCTTCACGGTCGGCCTGCGCCGCCCACTCGGCGCCGGGTTCGCCGCCGGCGCTGGCGTGGGCGGGCTCAAGTACCTTCCCGCCGGCGAAACGGGAATCTTCCGGAGCGGAGCGGGCGGGGTGCTCGGGCTGGCCGGTGCCGTCGTCTCGTACGCCCCGCCCCGCGTTGGCGGCCGCTGGCAGCTCGGAATCGAGGCGCGCTACGATGTGCACCGGTTCATCACCCCTGCACTGCGCAGCGAGGGGTTCACCTCTGCCCGAACGGTACATCGGATCGCGCTGGCCCTGCGCGCCGGAAGAGGGGGGGCCGCGGGGGCCGCGGGGGCCGCGGGGGCCGCGGGGGCCGCGCCCTGAGGCACGCGCTCGCCGCAGCCGGCCTGCTGGTGCTCGCGTGCAGCGAGCCCACTCCGCCATCGCGCGCCGGGACGTATGGCTTCGAGGCCGGCGGCGACGTGTTCCACTGGCCGGCCGAGCGGCTGCCGGTGCGGTTTTACGCCCAGCCGACCGGGAATCTGCGCTTTCTCGTACAGCACGCGGTCGACAGCTGGGCCGGTGTGTTCCTGTACGGGGAGTTCAGGGGAACGTTGGTCGCCGATTCGACCGGAGCCGATGTGATCGTCCAGGCGGACAGCGTTCCCGACGTCCCACCGGATCCCGGTGCGCCGGTCTACGCATGCAACGAGGTGACCGCGGTGCCGCCAATCGACACCAACAACCGCTTCACCGAGCCTTTCCACATCCGTGTGGCCGTGCTGCCGGGGTTCACCCCGGCCCAGGTGGCCGCATGTCTCCGGCGTACCACGATCCACGAAGCGGGACACGCCTTGGGCCTGTTCCAGCACAGTCCCGACCCGGTAGACATCATGTGGGGACCGAGCGGCGCCGCTCCGATCACCGCGGACGGGCCGAGCGACCAGGACCGCCGCACCGTGGAGCTGCTGTATCACACACCGCCGACGGTACTTCCGCCGCCTTGACAGGGGTCCGACGGCCCGGTAGCATAACTCCTTCACAAAAAAGGACTTGTGTCCTCGATGTCGATCCGGCGCCAGGAGGCCCTGGATTACCATTCCCAGGGTCGGCCCGGGAAGATCCAGGTCTCGCCCACCAAGCCCTTCAAGAACCAGCGCGACCTGTCCCTCGCCTACACCCCGGGGGTGGCGGAGCCCTGCCGGGAGATCGCTGAGCGCCCCGACGAGGCCTACACCTACACTGCCAAGGGGAACCTCGTTGCCGTCGTGACCAACGGCACCGCGGTGCTGGGCCTCGGCAACATCGGCCCGCTCGCGGGCAAGCCCGTCATGGAAGGCAAGGGGATCCTGTTCAAGGCGTTCGCCGACATCGATGTGTTCGACCTGGAGGTCGGGTCCGAGGACCCCGAGGACGTGATCCGATTCTGCCAGCTGCTCGAGCCGACCGTGGGCGGCATCAACCTCGAGGACATCCGCTCCCCCGACTGTTTCTACATCGAGGAGACGCTGCGCGAGACGCTGTCGATCCCGGTGTTCCACGACGACCAGCACGGCACGGCGATCATCTCGGGCGCGGCGCTGCTGAACGCGCTGGAGCTGGTGGACAAGGACGCCGGCGCGGTCAAGGTGGTGTTCGCGGGGGCGGGGGCGGCGGCAATCGCGACGGCGGAGCACTACGTGCGGCTGGGCGTGCAGCGGGAGCACATCGTGATGTGCGACCACAAGGGCGTGATCTCGAGCGACCGCACCGACCTCGATCGCTACAAGAGCCGGTTCGCCCGCAAGACCCAGGCCCGCACCCTCGCCGAGGCGCTGCGGGACGCCGACGTATTCGTCGGCCTGTCGGTCGCGGGGATCGTTTCAGGGGACATGCTGAAGGGGATGGCGCCGCGCCCAATCGTGTTCGCGCTGGCGAACCCTACTCCGGAGATCATGCCGGAGGAGGCGCGGCAGGCGCGTCCCGACGCTATCATCGCGACCGGCCGCTCCGACTTCCCGAACCAGGTGAACAACGTGCTCGGCTTCCCCTTCATCTTCCGCGGTGCGCTGGACGTGCGCGCCAAGAAGATCAACGGGGAGATGGAGATGGCGGCGACCCGCGCGCTGGCAGCGCTCGCCAAAGAAGAGGTGCCCGACTCCGTGATGCGGGCCTACGGGCTCGAGCGGCTGCGCTTCGGCCCCGACTACGTAATCCCCAAGCCGTTCGATCCGCGGGTGCTGCTGTGGGTGGCGCCGGCGGTGGCGTGGGCGGCACTCGGGTCCGGGGTGGCGGGGCGCGTCATCGACGTGGACGAATACCGGGCGCAGCTCGACGCCCGTCTGGGGCGGGCGCGCGAGGTGATGCGGGGGCTCTCCACCCGGGTACAGCAACAGGAGACGCAGCGGATCGTCTTCCCCGAGGGCGAGGATCCCCGCATCCTCAAGGCGGCGCGCATCCTCGCCGACGAAGGGATCGCCGCGCCGATCCTGCTGGGCGACCCCGACGTGATGCGCCGCCAGGCCGACGACGCCGGCGTGACGCTCGAGGACATCGCGCTCGCCAACCCGCGGACCAGCGCCCACCTGGACGGCTTCGCGCGGGAGCTGTGGGAGCGGCGCCGGCGCAAGGGGATCACGCTGCGCGAGGCGCGCGCCCGCGTGCTCGACCCACTGTACCACGCGCTGTTGATGCTGCAGGCCGGGCAGGCAGACGCGGTGGTGGCGGGCGTGGAGATGTACTACTCGGACGCGATCCGCCCGGCCCTCGAGGTGATCGGGGCCCAGCAGGGGCGCCGGCACGTGAGCGGGATCTACATGCTCGTCTTTCCGCAGCAGACCCTGTTCTTCGCTGACTGCACCGTGAACATCGATCCCACTGCCGACACGCTGGCCGAGATCGCCTCCGCCACGGCCGAGTTCGTGGGACGACTCGGGATCGAGCCCCGTGTGGCGTTGCTGTCGTTTTCGAATTTCGGCTCCGTGCGCCATCCGGCGGCCGAGAAGGTGCAGCAGGCGGTGAGCCTGCTGCACGAGCGCGAGCCGGGCCTGCAGGCGGACGGTGAGATGCAGGCGGACACGGCGGTGGTGGAACGAATCTTGAACAAGACATACCCATTCTCACGACTGCGCGGCACGGCGAACGTGTTGATCTTTCCGAACCTGGACGCCGCCAACATCGCCTACAAGCTGCTCGACCGCGTGGGAGGCGCGCAGGCGATCGGGCCGATTCTCGTCGGCATGGCTCAGCCCGTGCATGTGTTACAGCGCGGCTCGGAGGTGAACGACATCGTGAACATGGCCGTCATCGCCGCAGTGGACGCCCTGGAGCACGGGCGGCGGCCGCCCGCGTGAGCATTCCCTGGCGCGACGCGTGACCGCGCAAGCGACGCGCTCCGCACAGGAGGGTCACCGGCGCACGCCCGGGCTCGACGCCCTCGGGCTCGCCCCGGAGCAGGCGGTGCACTGGAACCTGCGACCCGCGGCGCTGTACGAGCACGCCGCGCGGCGCGGCGAGGGCGTGATCACGGAGGGCGGCGCGTTCTGCGCAGTGACGAGTCCGCACACGGGTCGCAGCCCCAACGACAAGTTCATCGTGCGGGACGCCGCGTCCGAAGCCGACGTGTGGTGGGGGCGTGTGAACCGGCCGATGACGGACGAGCATTTCGAGCGGCTGCGCGCGGACGTGGTGCGCCACCTCAACCGGCAGGAGCTGTTCGTGCGCGACCTGTTCGCGGGCGCGGACCCGAACCACCGCATCGGGATCCGGTTCGTGACGCCCAACGCCTGGCACGCGCTGTTCGTGTACAACATGTTCCTGCGCCCGACGGCGTCCGACCTCGCGGGGTTCGCGCCCGCGTGGCAGGTGCTGCACGCGCCCGAGTTGGAGGCCGACCCCGCCGTGCACGGCACGAACTCCACGACGTTCATCGTGATCAGCTTTGCCAAGCGCACGATCCTCATCGGCGGCACCCGCTACGCGGGCGAGCTGAAGAAATCGATCTTCTCGATCCTCAACTACGTGCTCCCCAAGCGCGGCGTGCTGTCGATGCACTGCTCCGCCAACCTCGGCGAGGCGGGCGACGTCGCGCTGTTCTTCGGGCTCTCGGGGACGGGCAAGACGACGCTCTCGGCCGACGCCGAGCGCGCGCTGATCGGCGACGACGAGCACGGCTGGAGCGACCACGGCGTGTTCAACTTCGAGGGCGGGTGTTACGCGAAGGTGATTCGGTTGTCGCGCGAGAGCGAGCCCGAGATTCACGCCACGACTCGGATGTTCGGCACCGTGCTCGAGAACGTCATGGTGGACCCGGAGACCCGGACGATCGACCTCGAGTCCGCGGCGATCACGGAGAATACGCGCGCCTCCTATCCGATTCACTTCATTCCCAAGCACGTCGCCGGGGGCATGGCGGGGCACCCGTCACACATCGTGCTCCTGACGTGCGACGCCTACGGGATCATGCCCCCGATCGCGCGGCTCTCGCCCGCGCAGGCGATGTACCACTTCCTCTCGGGCTATACCGCCAGGGTGGCCGGGACGGAGCGGGGAGTCACCGAGCCGACGGCGGCGTTCTCTGCCTGTTTCGGCGCGCCGTTCCTGCCGCTGCACCCCAACACCTACGCCGCGCTGCTGGGAGAGAAGATCGCCCGCCACGGCGTGCAGGGCTGGCTCGTGAACACCGGATGGTCGGGAGGCCCGTTCGGAGTCGGACAGCGCATGCGACTCGGGCTCACCCGCGCCATGGTGCGCGCCGCGCTGGCGGGGAAGCTCGACCGTATCCCAACCGTTGCCGAGCCGGTGTTCGGGCTCGAGGTGCCGCTGCAGGTCCCGGGCGTGCCCGAAGACGTCCTGCTGCCGCGCGCCACGTGGCCCGACCCCACCGCCTACGACGCTCAGGCGGCGAAGCTGGCGCAGATGTTTCGACAGAATTTCGAGCAGTTCCAGGACCACGTGCACGCCGCGGTGCGGGACGCCGGTCCGTCGCGTTGACGGCGTTCGAGGTCGTCCGCGACCCGCTCTGGAACAACATCCGGCTCGACCCCGCGGCCCTCGCGGTGGTCGACACCCCCGCCGTTCAGCGACTCCGCTACGTGCGGCAGCTGGGCCATGCCTTCCTCGTCTACCCGGGCGCCACGCACAGCCGCTTCGAGCACGCCCTCGGCGCTTATCATCTGGCGCGGCGCGCGCTGTCGCAGCTCGAGGACGCGGGGGATGCCCGGCTCACGCCCGGCGATCGCACCACGCTCACCCTGGCGGCGCTGCTGCACGACATCGGGCATTACCCGTTCTCCCACGCGCTCGAAGAGGCCGGCCTCCTGCGCCACGAAGCGGTAGCCGAGCGCCACCTCGCCCGCGGCGAACTGGCCGAGCGGCTCGGGGAGGTAGGCGCGCCGACGGCACAGCTCCTCGCGCTCATTCGAGGAGGGGGCCGTGAGCCGCTCGCCGGGCTGGTGGCGGGGTCGCTCGATGTCGACAAGCTCGACTACCTGTCGCGCGACGCCTGGATGTGCGGCGTCCCGTACGGGGTGATCGACGTCGACCGGTTGCTCATGTCGCTGACCGTGGCCGGCGGTCCGGACGGACGGCCGACGCTCGCGCTGCACGAGAAAGGGCTCGCGGCGCTCGAATCACTGCTGTTCGCGAAGTACCAGATGTACCGCAACGTCTACTGGCATCACGCGGTCCGCAGCGCCACCGCGATGTTCAAGCGCCTGGTGCGGGATGCGATCGCGGCGGGACGGCTCTCGGCCGATCAGGTCGCGGTCGCGACGGACGACGGGCTGATCCACGACCTGATGCACGCGGACACGTCCGGCCTCGCCCGCCGGCTGCGCGAGCGCCGCCTGGCCAAGCGCGCCGTGGATCTCCCCGCGACCGCGCTGCCGGCCGACGCGGCGGCCTGGCCCGCCAACGATCCCGATCTGCAGCAGCGCGTCGAGGACCGGCTCGCCGGGGAGATGGGGCTCGGGCCGGGCGAGCTGTTCCTCGACTTCCCCGCGAAGCCCGATATGCTCGCCTTGGACCTGCCGCTCGTACAGCGCGACGGCTCCGTGGTACAGCTCGCCGGCGTCGACGCCACGGCTCAGCTCGGCCTCCCCCGGGTCGCGGGAGAGCTCCATCGGTCGGCCCGGCGGCTGCGCCTATTCGTGCTCCGACCCGCGACCGTGCCGGCCGACGCTATCGTGAGGTTGGTGATGCTGCCGAGGGAGGAAGTGCTGGAGCGGGTCGAACAGGAACGCGCGCTGTTGTAACCCTTTACCCTCGAACCCCCGGCTGGGTGATCTGCGTCGTGTCCCCGACCGGGACCTCCACCGAATCGACCCGCACCAGGATCGCGGTGATGTTGTCGAGCCCGCCGTGGCGGTTCGCCTCGGTGATCAGCTCATCGACCTGCTCCTGCGGCATGCGGATCGCCGTCAGCAGGTCCGCGAGCTGATTATCCTCCAACATCCCGGTGAGGCCATCCGACGCCAGCAGAAACAAGTCCTTCGGCTTCACCGTGCCGAGGTAGATGTCCGGCATCACATCACTGTTCGCCCCCACACAACGCGTGATCACGTTGCTGTACGGGTGGGAGCGGGCCTGCTCCGGGGTGAGGTACCCCGCGTCCACTTGCTCCTGCACGTAAGAGT
>Ga0209378_1001895_pt1 | contig 14641 bp, 12 predicted proteins | sample GraSoiAngelo_156_FD_186170 | JGI IMG/M metagenome (GOLD analysis project Ga0209378, IMG submission 186170) | Grasslands soil microbial communities from the Angelo Coastal Reserve, California, USA - 14_1009_13_40cm (SPAdes) (version 2) | ecosystem: Environmental > Terrestrial > Soil > Grasslands ... | reverse complement strand
GGCGGAGCGGGCGCGCCGGGGCGATGGTCCCTACCTGATCGAGGCCATGACGTACCGGATGGGGCCGCACACCAGTTCCGATGATCCGACCCGCTACCGGTTGGACAGCGAGTTGCAGGCGTGGAGCGCCAAAGATCCGATCGCGCGCTACCGGAGCTGGTTGCAGGGGCAGGGGCACCTCGATGATGCTGCCGTGGCGGCGATCGATCGCGCGGCCGAAACCATGGCCGAGCAGATGCGTACGCGGCTGAGGGCCGCCGTTCCGGCGCCCGCGGGCGAGGCCATCTTCGGTCGCGTCTACGAGCGGCCGCCGGGTCCATTCATCGAAGAGCGCGAGGAATTCGAGGCGTCGCTCGAGGGCCCGTGATGGAACCGGTCACGATGGCCAAAGCCATCAACCTTTCTCTACGCGACGCCCTGGAGGGCGACGAACAGGTCCTGGTTTTTGGTGAGGACGTCGGCACCCTCGGCGGTGTCTTTCGTATCACGGACGGCCTGCAGAAGACGTTCGGGGCCGACCGCGTGTTCGACACGCCCCTGGCGGAGTCCACCATCATCGGCATCGCCGTCGGTCTGGCACTGCGTGGATTCAGGCCGGTACCCGAGATCCAGTTCGACGGCTTCGTCTATTCAGCGTTCGACCAGATCGTCAGCCACGTGGCGAAGTATCGAAATCGGTCCGGCATCTCGATGCCCATCACCATCCGCATCCCGTTCGGCGGCCATATCGGCGCGGTGGAACATCATTCGGAGAGCCCCGAGGCCTACTTCACGCATACCGCCGGCCTGAAGGTCGTGGCCCCGGCAACGCCGGGAGACGCTTATGCCTTGCTGAGGTCGGCGATCGCCGATCCCGACCCGGTGATCTTTTTCGAACCCAAAGCTCGTTACTACATGAAAGAAGAAATCAACCCGACACTCGAGGTGCCGATCGGCAGCGCCCGGGTGGCGCGTGAAGGATCGGGTGCCTCGATCATCGCCTATGGGCCGACCGTGAGCCTGGCGCTGGATGCGGCCAGCGCTGCCGAAAAGGAGAACATCTCGCTCGAGGTCATCGACCTGCGCAGTCTCTCCCCTCTCGACATGCCCACCATCCTGGCGTCGTTGCAGAAGACGCATCGCGCGGTCGTGGTTCACGAGGCGCCGGTCTTCGGTGGGTTCGGAGCCGAAATCGCGGCCCGGATCAGTGACGACGGCTTCGACCTGCTGCAGGCTCCGGTGACCCGCGTCGGTGGAATGGACGCGCCGTATCCGCCGTCGCGCTACGAAAAGCTCTACCTGCCGGATGTCGATCGGATCCTGGAGGCCGTCGACATCGCCCTCGCCTATGGCTGACCAGACCTTCCGGCTCCCGGACCTGGGCGAAGGCTTGACCGATGCGCAATTGGTGACCTGGCGAGTCAAAGAAGGCGGGCACGTCGAGGTGAACGAGCCGCTTTGTGATGTCGAGACGGCGAAGGCGGTCGTCGTCATTCCCTCGCCGTGGGCGGGCACGATTCAGAAACTCCACGCCCGTCCGGGTGAATCGGTCGCCGTTGGGTCCGCGCTGGTCACCATCGCAGCGCACGGCGCGCCGGCAGCCGTTGAGCCGCGGCCGGCTGAAAGCATCGAGGCGGTCCCGAGCACGCTCGTCGGCTATGGGGCGGGCGCCGGTCCCCAGGCCGGCAGTCGACGCAGAGCGCGGGTCGCGCCGTCCGCACAGCAGGCAGGCGGCGACGTCCGAGCGGCACCCTTCGTGCGTCAGCTGGCAAAAGAAAAGGGCGTCGATCTGGCGCGGCTGACGGGCTCGGGTCCCGATGGCCGAATCACCCGAGCCGACGTCGAAGCGGCGGCCTCAGGGGCAACCGCCCCAACCCCTGCGGCGGCCACCACCTCGACCGATGGTGAGCGCCGCATCAGCGTTGTCGGCATCCGCAAGGCCATTGCCCGGCAGATGGTGCGCTCCGTCTCGACGATTCCACAGTTCACCGAGTTTGCCATCTTCGACGCCACTGCCCTGATGGCGACACGCGAGCGGCAGAAAGCGAGTGGCCAGTCGATGACTCCTCTCCCCTACTTCATCCGGGCCATGACGAAAGCCGTGCGGGCCTTCCCCATGATGAACAGCTCGTGGGACGAGTCTCGCGACGAAATCATCGTCAAGGAGCCCATCAATGTCGGCATCGCGGTCAACACCAGTCAAGGCCTGCTGGTGCCGGTGCTGCGCGGGGCTGATCAGCTGGACCTGGTCACGATCGCCGCACAAAGCGCGCGATTGATCGAAGGAGCTCGGGCGGGGACGTTGAAACCCGGCGAGATGACCGGCGGCACCATCACCGTGACGAATGTCGGCGCCAGCGGCCCGGTCGAAACGGGCACGCCGATCATCAGCCCGCCAGAATGCTGCGTGGTCGCGTTCGGGGCGATCAAGCCGCGACCCATGGTCGTGGACGGCCAGGTGGTGGCCCGACCGGGCGCCTGGATCTCGATTTCAGTCGACCATCGCATCGTCGACGGCGCACTGGCAACCGAATTCCTGAGCAAACTGGTCGCCGAGCTGGAAACCATCAGTGCCTGACGAACAGCAACTGATTTACGACTGGAATACGGTGAAGGCTCCGGACAAGCCTTCACGTCCCGTCAGCATTCACGACGAAACCCTCCGCGACGGGATCCAGGGCCCATCGGTCCGCGATCCGGATATCGAGCACAAGCTTCGCTTCCTGCACCTTGCGGATGAGCTCGGTGTCGGATCGATCGACCTGGGCTTGCCGGGGGCCGGCCCGCGTGCCGTGGCCCACGTCGAACGGCTCGCTGAGGAAATTCGTGACCATCGGCTCCGGATCAGGCCACTCTGTGCCGCGCGTACGCTCGAGGTCGACATCCGCCCCGTCGTCGAGATCTCACAGCGCGTCGGCATTCCAATCGAGGTCGCCGCCTTCATCGGTTCGAGCCCCATCCGGCAGTATGCCGAGGGTTGGACGATCGAGCAGATGGTCGACAATACGCGCAACGCTGTCCGCTTCGCCCGCCACAACCAGCTGCCAGTCATGTATGTCACGGAAGACACGACCCGGGCCCAGCCCGAGACGCTTCGCCGCCTTTTCGGCACCGCCATCGAGGAGGGAGCAGAGCGGGTCGCGGTCTGCGACACGGTCGGACACTCGACCCCAGACGGAGCGCGCGCGGTCGTCGGCTACGTCCGTCAGATGCTCGATGAGATGAAGCCCGACGTGGGACTGGACTGGCATGGCCACAGCGACCGCGGCTTTGGCTTGATCAACGCCATAGTGGCGGCCGTCGCGGGCGCGGACCGCATCCATGGGTGCGCACTCGGCCTGGGCGAGCGCGTCGGCAACACGCATCTCGACCTCTTGCTCGTGAACTTTCGGCTGCTGGGCTGGATCGATACCGACCTCAGCAAGCTGCGCGAGATGGGCGACGTGATCGCCGAAGGCACCGGCATGCCGATCCCGGCAAACTACCCGGTGCTGGGTCGCGATGCCTTCCGGACCGCGACCGGCGTCCACGCCGCGGCCGTCATCAAGGCCAAGCGCAAGGGTGATGCCTGGCTGGCCAACCGGGTGTACTCCGGCGTGCCGGCCGAGCTCTTCGGGTGCGAGCAAGTAATCGAAATCGGTCCCATGAGCGGCGAATCAAACGTGGTGTTCTGGCTCGAGCAGCACGGCATCGAGCCCCGCCCCGACCTCGTCACTGCCGTGCTCGATGCCGCGAAGCAGAGTGCGGGGCTGCTGTCAGAAGCCCAGATTCTCCGAGTCGTCGAGAACTCCACACCGAGGCGCGCCAGCGCCCACTCCTGAATCGTGGAAGTTGCCTCGATTGCGAGACGCAATCCGCACCTGCAGGGCGTGTTCGGACCGCTGGATCGTATCGAGGTTGCGAAACTATGTGAAATTCTCTCGCGTGTCGACACCGAGCTGATGCAGTTGGCGCACCACTTCGGCAGGGACCGGGCCGGGATCGAGGGAACAGGTCTTGAGCTCCGGCTGCTTGCCTCTGGCCAGGTGTTTATCGCGAGTGAGGTGGAGACAGGCGATCGAGATTCGTACGCGGCGGCTTTCCTCCTCGAGCTCTGGCCGTCCTGGAGCCAGGAGGAGCCGAGCCAAACGGTCGAATGGATCATCGAGGCGAACATTGACGTCGATTGCCGCCACGAGCCCGATCACGGGTCTATGGAAACCGTTTGGGATCGGGGACGCCGACGCGCTTCCTCGCCCGAGACCGCCGTCCAGGAATTACTACGGGCCGCTACCGACCTTGCCGCTCAGGGCATCCACCACCCCGTCGAGTTCTGGACGTCAAAGACGAAAAGCTAGCCCGCCTAGACCGACACATCGAAGCGCTCAGGGTTCCACTCGATTCCGAGCGATGTCGGTCCGGCCATGTAGCCGAGCAGCGCCGATGAAGCAACCACGGCCGGACTCGCCAGGTAGCCAAGGCCGCCCACACCCATCCGGTTCTGCCAGTTGCGATTGAAGGACGTGATGGCCACTTCCCCCTTCTTCAGCGCATCCGGACCCTGGCCGAAGCACGGGCCACACCAGGACTCGCGGATCAGGGCGCCCACCGATCGGAACACCGATGCGATGGATTCGCCCCCCAGCCGTGGCTCCGGGTTTTCGATATCGCGCTTGACGCCGCCGGATCCCGGGAAGACCACGAACGCCTTCGGGACCTTCTCATAGCCGTGCTCCCGACCGGCACGGAGCACGAGCGCGGCTTCGAGCAAATCGTCGTATCCACCATTGGTGCAGGAGCCGATGAACGCTTTGTCAAAGACAAGCCGTTCGCCGGCGAGCTCATCCGCGGCGAAGGCATTGCCGGGAGCAAAGGGCTTGGCGATCACGGGTACCAGCTCCGACAGGTCGAGCGTCTCATCAATGTCCCAGGTGACCCGGTCCGCAGGTGTGGGCTGGGGATAAGGGAGGTCTGCGATGCCCTTCCGCCGATACCAATCGATCGTCATGGCGTCGGCGGCAAAGATGCCGTTCAGCGCTTCCGCTTCGGCCATCATGTTGGTGATCGTGTTCCGGTAGGGGATTGGCAGCTGCTGTTCGGCATCGACGAATTCGACGCTCATCCCCTGGGCCTGAGCCTTGCCCCAGCGTCGCAGCAATGCCAGGACGACGTCCTTGCCGCTGACCCAGGGACGCAGCCGTCCCGAGAAGATGACTCGGCGGCGGCGCGCCGGCGTGAAATAGGTGTAGCCGGTCGACCAGCCGAAGCCCAGCTGGGTGCTCCCCACACCAATGCCGACCGCCCCGTAGGCCCCATAGGCCCGGCTGTGCGAATCAGCGCCCGGAATAAATGCGCCCGGTACCACGAGTCCCTGCTCGGGGAAGTAGAAATGGAAGATGCCGTCACCAGGGGTGGCGTAATAGGGCTTACCAATCCCATGGCGATCCGCGAACTCGCGCCCAATCGCCGTTTGCCTTTCATCGACGCTGCGCCCCGAGAAGACGAAGTGGTCACTCGCTATCGCCGCCTGCCGAGGAAAGATGACGTCGCCGCGCGTGATCTGGTTGAACGTGTGGATCGAGAACGGTGCCGTGCCGTCCGACGCCGGCAATAGATCGCACCAGACGGGCACCGTGTTGCCCGGACGGACTTCCGCGGCTTTATCGACCCGGTGGGCCCACACGATCTGCTCGGTCGTGGTCAGCGCGCGCGCGACATCGGGCTTCGGCCATTCAACCTGCGGTCGGGCCGGCACCGACTCAGGAAACTCGCGTCGCCCCACGGCCACGATCCCGCCCGATCTGCGGATCTCCTCTTCCTTGGGGGTGAGCGGCAGCGGTTCGTAGCTCGTACCACGAGTCTCATTCGTAAACCGACGCGTGGTCGGGTCAAACGCGAAGACATCGCCGTCCCGCGCGTCGGCGACCGCCTCGGGGCTCTGCACGACGTGCAATCCGAGGTTGAACGCGTTTCGGCGAAAGATGTCTCCCATCGCGTTGCCGCAGACGACGACGAGCTCCTCGCCGGCCTCTTCCGCGACCCCTTTCAGGCCCGCCGGGCTCATCTCCCGAGAGGAGCCGATGCCGAACCGATCTCCGGCGACGACGAAGTTCTCTCCCCGATGGACGCGCTCACGGAAATCCGGCATCAAGTAGCGAAAGGCGCCGATCTTCCACCGTTCATCGAGGCCATCAAGACTTTCGGAGATGCAGTAGTCCGAGGGGAGTGTCTGGTCGGTATCGATCGCGTCCAGCTTTTTCCCGGGTGTCTTCGGGTCCCAGAAGATTAGTGCGTGCCCACGCACCAGGTGACCCGAAGCCCGCGGGGTCGTCGCGGAAACATGCGTGGACCTCGCGGGCACGACGGCGCCCTGCTTGAGTCGCGCCGGCTGGATGGTGTTGACTAGCCGCTCGATGATGCGAATTCTCTCACCGGAACGCCCTGGGACTGCTGGACGATCGAGAAGACCCCGACGAGCCGAATACGCCGTCGGCGTCGGGAGGATTTTAGGGCGTTTCTGTGAACGCGATCGCACTGGGTCAATTGTTGGACTTTTCAGCGAGCTGGACGCGGCGTTTTTGCGGCGAGCTCTTCCAGCACGGCGTCAGCCGCGGCGGTCGTGGTCAAGCTGCCGCCAAGATCTCTCGTGGTGCGCCGGTCCCGAGCAGTCGCCATCACGGCGTCCTCGATCTGCTGGGCGCCGCGGTCACCGCCAAGGTGTCGCAGCATCATGGCGCCCGCCAGGATCGCTCCGACCGGGTTCGCGATCCCTTTGCCGGCGTGCTTTGGGGCCGAACCATGCACCGGTTCGAACAGCCCGCGCCGGGTATCCGGATTGATGTTGGCCGAAGGCGCCTGACCGAGGCCGCCCACCAGCTCGGAGGCGAGGTCGCTCAGGATGTCGCCAAACATGTTGGAGGTGACGACAACATCGAACCGTCCCGGAGCCTTGACCAACTGCATGGCCGCGGCGTCGACGAAAAGATGTTCCGCCTCGATCTCCGGGGCACGCTGCCGCTCGAGGGCGAACACTCGCTGCCAGAGATCGTGCGCGTGATAGAGCGCGTTGCTCTTGTCGACCATGGTGATCCGACCTTGATGCCCAGCGCGCCCTCGTTCGCGCGCCAGCTCGAACGCATACCGCTGAATGCGTTCCACGCCCTTGCGGGTGTTGATGTCTTCCTGGATGGCAATCTCGTCGGCTGTTCCCCGCTTGAATTGGCCGCCGATCCCAACATAGGCGCCTTCAGTGTTCTCCCGAACCACAACCAGGTCGATGGACGAGGCATCGCGTAACGGCGTCAACCCGGGCGCTAGAAGGCGTGACGGTCGCAGGTTGACCCAGAGGTCCAGCTCGAACCGCAGGCGAAGCAGAAGACGGGCGGCATATTGGGGGTCTTTGACTCGAGGATCTCCGACCGCGCCCAGATAGATCGCGTCGGCTGACTGCAGTTCGGCGAAAACCGGCTCGGGGATGATCTCCCCGGTTCGCAGGTAGCGGTCCGCCCCCAGGTCATAGGTCTCGAAATCGAGGGCGGGCCCGGTTTGGGCGACGACGGCTTCAAGAACGCGGATTCCCTGGGTGATGACCTCGGGGCCAATGCCATCGCCAGGGATGACCGCGATCCGAAATGGCATCGCCTCAGCATATCCGGAGTCATTTTCGAGAAAGGTTTTGAGGCTTTCATCGATACCCCTACGTAGTGCTGACGAAGGAGACCGCCCTGAACGTGGCCCTGGGCAAGATGCGCCGTCTCCGCCGCGTCCGCCGCATCTCCCGTCTAACCTACTGGGCCACCTGGGGATTCGTCGGGCTGGTCTGCCTCGTGTTGCTCGCCGGCGGCATCGCCGGTCTAGCGTCCGGCTAGCCCGGCTGTCGGGACGTTTCGACAAGCCGAGTCAAGACCTGGGCGGCACGGCCGCTGTCCAGCGACTCGCGACCGACCTCCATGGCCTGGGGCCAATCCTCCGCTCGACCGGCAGCCAGGACCGCCGCGGCCGCATTGAGGAGAACCACATCGCGGCGGGGCCCGATGTCACCGTTCAGCACCTGGCGCAGCAGCGCGGCGTTCTCGGGCGGCGTGCCGCCCTTCAAATCATCGGGGCGGGCCCGTGCAAGACCAAGGTCCTTCGGGTCGAGCTCGAAGTCATCGACCTTGCCTTCCCGCAGCTGAAAGACCCGTGACGGACCGGTTGTCGTGAGCTCGTCGAGACCGTCTTCGCCATAGAACACCAGGGCACGCTCGTGGCCGAGGTCCTTGAGCACGCGGACCATCAACGGGGCGAGCGCGGGCGCGCCCACGCCGAGCGCTTGTCTCCTCACCCGCCCGGGGTTGGCCAGCGGCCCCAGCACATTGAAGACCGTTCGCACGCCGAGTTCCCTTCTGGCGGGGCCGGCGTGCCGCATCGCCGGATGGAAGGTCGGCGCGAAACAGAAGCCCATCCCGGCCACCGCGATGCATCGCCGCACACCGTCAGCGTCCAGGGTGATGTCCACCCCGAGCGCCTCGAGGACGTCGGCGCTCCCACATCGGCTGGAGGCCGCCCGGTTGCCGTGCTTGGCTACCGGGATGCCGGCTCCTGCCGCCACCAGCGCGGCCGCCGTCGAGATATTGAAGGTGCCCGCTCGGTCGCCGCCAGTGCCGCAGGTGTCGATGCTTCCGGGGGGCAGTTCAAGCGGCGTGGCATGCGCCCGCATCGATTCGACGAACCCGGTCATCTCCTCGACGGTCTCTCCGCTTGCGCGAAGGGCGATCAGCAAACCGGCAATCTGCGCCGCCGTGGCCTCGCCTGCCATCACCTGGTCCATCACCGTGCGTGCCTGCTCCCGAGTGAGCGGCGTGCCCTGGAGAAGTTGTTCGATCGCCTCCGTAGCCGTCACGGCTTTGGATACTGGTAGGCGGCGGGCGCCGCCATCACGAGCAGCGCCAGCAGCATCTGGTAGCAGGTCTGAAAATCCGGCGTGCGGTAGCGAATCGTTCGGCCACCCGCCCGCTCGACCTCCGGAATCTGCGCGCAAGAGTCGGCCATGCTGGCATTCATCCAATCGATTTCCAGCGTAAACGGCCCCTTGGGTTGGTAGAGAGGCCGGCCGGACCGCTCTGCGTACGCCCGGTAGGCACCCGCCTCGATCCGACGGCAGGCTTCGAGCGGATGCAGGCTGCGGGCCGCCTGCCGTCCCAGCGCCTCCTTGACCACGACGGTCTCAATGCCAGGCAGGTCGGCCGCCGCCTGCTCGATGGTGGTGCGATCGCCGGTGATCAGCGCCGTCCGAACGCCAACGCTGCCCGCCAGTGCCGCGTTGAGCGTGGCCTCGCTCTGCTCGCGGCCATTGACTCGCAGCGCATAGATCGTGCGCCCACCGTAGGTGTGATCCATGACGGCCCGCTCGGTGCCAACCGAGGCGTGATAGCCAATGAAGAAGGCGACCTCGAAGGTGGGATCGAGGCCGGCACCCATCGAGAACGGTTTGTCCCCGCCGCTGATCAGCTCCACGCCATCATCGAGTTCGTCTAGCAGGAAGTTGCGCATGTCACCATGCGAGTCGTTGACGAGGAAGCGGGTCGCCCCCGCGCGCCGGGCTCCGGCGACGGCGGCGTTCGTCTCTGCGGTCATCAGCCGGCATGAGCGCTCGTACTCCGGCATGCCACGCATCACCTGGTGCAGATGGACGACCCCCGCCATGCCTTCCATGTCGACGGACAGAAAGACCCCGTTGCGTTCAGATGGTCGCGCTCTCGCGTTTGTGGCCAAAGCCTTCCAATTCTAGGCAGCGTCCGGATTAGACTCGGGCGTGCGCATATCCGGCCTGCATCATGTGCAAGTCTCGATCACACCCGCGGGCGAGCCTGCCGCGCGACGCTTGTATTCCGAGCTGCTCGGACTCGCAGAAGTCGAAAAACGGCCAGCTTAGGCGCCGATTGAGAAGAGGTAAGTGGGGTCCTGGTTCCGGGGGGCTTGGAACAAGAACCCCACACGCAAGTATAGAAAAGTGTCCCGCGCTTTTCCAGCCCGTTTTTCTAAGACGTTCTTAGGTTAGGGTCGCGGCTCAGTAGCGGGCCACCCGGCGCAGGCCATCCGCAACCTTGTCAGGATTGAGCATGAACGCGTGTTCGAGGGTCGGGCTAAAGGGCATTGCCGGGACATCCGGGCTCGCGATCCGGCTGACCGGCGCATCGAGGCTGGCGAAGCAGCGCTCAGCGAGCTCAGCCGCAACCTCCGCCCCCCATCCCCCGCTGCGGTTCGCCTCGTAAACCACTGCGACACGACCGGTCTTTTCGATCGATCGGACGCAGGAGTCGATGTCCCAGGGTCGCAGCGTTCGCAGGTCGATGATCTCGACCTCGATCCCATCCGCGCTCAGGCGGCTCGCGGCCTGGACGGTGACCGCGCGCATGTAGCCGTAGGTCACGGCCGTCAGGTCGCCTCCCTGTCGGGCGACGGTGGCCACTCCGATGGGCAGCACGGCGGCGTCGCCGTCGCCAACCTCCTGCCGCGCTGCGCGGTAGAGCTTCTTCGGCTCCAGGAATATCACTGGGTCCGGATCCCGGATCGCGGCCTTCAACAGCCCTTTGGCGTCGGCCGGGGTCGAGGGCAGCACGACCTTGAGCCCCGGAACGTGGCAGTAGAACGCTTCGGGGGATTGGGAGTGATAGAGCGCGCCCCGCACCCCACCGCCGGTCGGCGCCCGAATCACGAGCGGGCAGGAGAAATCGCCGTTCGATCGGTAGCGCACCTTGGCGATCTCGTTGACGATCTGGTTGAACGCCGGGAAGCTGTAGTCGGCGAACTGCATCTCCGCCACGGGCAGAAATCCTTCAAGGGCCAGGCCCTGGGCTACTGCAGCGATACCTGATTCCGCCAGGGGCGTGTCGAGCACGCGCTGGGCGCCGAACCGCTGTTGCAGACCTTCCGTCGCCTTGAAGACGCCACCTTTTCGGCCGACGTCTTCACCGAGAATGCAGACCCGATCGTCGCGCTCCATCTCTTCGTACAGCGCGTCGCGCACCGCCTGCACGAGGTTGCGCTCAGGCATCGGCATACACATGCCGGCCGAGCGACCCTGGGTCGGGGTCAGCCGCAGCCTCAGCCGCCTCGGTGGCTCGCTCGACCTCACGGTTGACCTCCTCGCGAAGGCCGGCATCGGCCTCCGCCGTCAGCCAGCCCCGCTGCATCAACGCATCCCGCATCCGGGGGATCGGATCACGCGCGGCTTCCGCAGCGAGCTCTGCCGCATCGCGGTAGGCCCGCTGGTCATCATCGGTGGAATGCGACTGCAGGCGCAGCACTTCTGCCTCGATCAAGCTGGGGCCCTCGCCGGCGCGGGCGCGCTCGGCCGCCTGTCGCACGGCCAGGTGCACGGCGAAGAAATCATCGCCGTGGACGCGCACGCCCGGAATACCGTAGCCGGCGGCTCGCTCGGCAACACCGGGGCCGGCGACCTGCAGCGGCTGGGGGACGGAGATTGCCCAGCGGTTGTTCTCACAGAAGAAGATCACCGGGCAGCGATGGATCGACGCGAAGTTGAGCCCTTCGTGAAAGTCACCCTGGCTCGTGGCCCCCTCACCAAAGCTGACGTAACACAGGGCTCCCTCTCCTCTCCACTTCAGCGCCAGGCCGATGCCGGCCGCTTTGGGAATCTGCGGACCGACCGTGCTGGAGCCAATGATCACGCCGCGGCGGCGGCTGCCGAAATTGCCCGGCGTTTGACGGCCGCCGCTGGAGGGGTCGGCGGCCCGGGCGAACGCCGACAACATCAGCTCTTCGGGGGTGAAGCCGCAGGCCAGGGCGGCGGCGAAGTTTCGGTAGTAGAGACAGAAACGATCTCGGCCTGGCTGGAGCGCCGTAATTGCCGCGACCTGGGCCACCTCGTGCCCGCGTGGCGAAATAATGAAGGCGAGTTTCCCGGCGCGATTCAGGACGAAGCGCCGATCGTCGAGGGTGCGGGCGCGCAGCACCGTCCGATAGGCGTCCAGGACCTGCTCCCGCGTCAGGGTTCGTTCGTCGGTCGGCAACCGACAAACTCTATCGCGCTGCCGCTTTACCCATGCGGACGCACCGCGCCAAGCCCCACGCCGTCGCCAACCGGCAGGATGGTGGCCTCCAGCTGCTCGTGGTGCAGAAACTTCTCGTTGAAGCCGCGCAGGGCATCGGTGTTTTCGTCATGCTCACCGGCCGCGATCCGCCCGCTCCAGGTGAGGTTATCGACGGCGATCACCCCGCCCGGCGCCATCTTGGGCAGCAGCGCGTCGAGGTAGGCCGAGTACTCCGTCTTGATCGCGTCGATGAACACGAACTCAATCCCCGGCGCAAGGCGGGGGAGGACGCGCAGGGCCGGCTCATTGATGACCCGAACCCGGTCGGTGACGCCGGCGCGCAGCCAGTAGCGGCGGGCGCGGTCGGTGCGAGACCGGTCAGGATCGATGGTGTCGATGCGGCCGCCGGCCGGGAGCGCGCTCGCCATCCACAGCGTCGAGAAGCCGATCGCGGTGCCGATCTCGAGCACGCGCTTCGGTGCCAGGGCCGTCACCAATACCCGGAGCAGCCGGCCCACCGCCGGCTGGACGATAGGAACGCCCTCACTCCGGCCGGTCTTCAACATCTCCTCGAGCACCGGGCCGAGCTGAGGGTGAATGCCCTCGAGATATTCCAGGTCCGCGCTAACGGCCGGCATGGGCAGCCTCCACGGAGGGAAAGTGGTTCATCGGCCCGTGACCATGCCCGAGACCAGGGGCGGCGGCCAGCGCCCGGCTGAGATACTCACGGGCCTGGCTGACCGCGCCGGCGATGTCCATCCCTTTAGCGAGCCCGGCGACGATCGCTGCCGCGAACGTGCAGCCGGTCCCGTGCGTACTGGTCGTGGCGATCCGGCTGGCCCGGTACTCGGTGACGCCCTGCGCCTCGACGAGCAGGTCGACGACCGGATCTTCCCCGGAATGGCCGCCTTTGACCACCACGGCACGCGCCCCGAATTCCATGATGCGTCGAGCCGCGAGCACCCGGTCCTCGCGGTTACGGATCGCCCACCCGGCGAGCACTTCCGCCTCCGGGATATTTGGCGTAACGACGCGCGCGATCGGCAGCAGTTTCCGCCTCAGCGCGTCGACGGCGTCTTGCCTCAGCAGGCGGTCGCCGCTCTTCGCCACCATCACCGGGTCGACGACCAGTGGCTGCAACTCGTGCCGCGTGATGCCGTCGACGACCGCTTCGATGATGGCGGCGCTCGAGAGCATGCCAGTCTTCAGGGCCCCAATCGAGAAATCTTCTGCGACGGCGTCGAGCTGTGCGGTGATGACGGCCGGATCGATTTCCTGGACGGCACGGACAGCGACGGTGTTCTGCGCCGTAACCGCGGTGATGACGCTCAGCCCGTAGATCCCGAAGGCGGCGAACGTTTTCAGGTCGGCCTGGATGCCCGCTCCGCCGCCCGAATCGGACCCCGCGATCGTGAGCGCAACCGGGATGGTCAAACCATGAGCCTCCGGAGTCCAAGGTACGCCGCCGCCGCCACCAGCACACTGACGACGCCCGACAGGTCGGCGCCTTGCAGGGCATCGATCAGAGCCTGGTTCGGGAAGTGCGTATCCGGAAGGACGCTCGAGAACAGGTTCGGATAGTTGACGAAGATCAAGCTCGCGGCCGTTCCGATTAGCCAGGCGAGCAATGCCGGCTTCGGTTTGGCTCGCTTCAGCACGAACACGGTGAGCAGCACCACCGCCGCCCATGCGGGCGCCCACAGGTAGGTCAGGATGAGGAAGTCCTCGTAGAAGAGGTGGAAGTCCCAGATGACCACTGCGACAGTGGCAATGGCCGCACCGAGGACGCCGGCGCCAAGGGCAGTTTGCCAGCGCTTCAGCTGGACGCCCAGCGTCAGCGTGACCAGCCCCGCGGTGTACACATCCAGGTAATTTGCCCAGATTTCGCCCAGGATGACGAAAGCGAAGAAGGGCACAGCGACCGCGGCCGGCGCGTGCCGGGTGAACACCGCGAGCACGCCCTGGTCGCTGGCCAGCTTGGGATCGATGGTAGGTGCCAGCAGCCCAAACAATCCGAGCAGGATCATCGGCAAGGTTACGCCAAGGACTGGCCACCAAGTCACGGCCAACGTGGAGCTGGTCGGCGGCAGGTAGCGCGAGTAGTCGCTGGCAAACGGATACCAGGATGCAACCAGCGCAAAACAGCTCATGGCGCCGAGGATGAACGCGCCCGGATAGGCGGCACCCGTGACGCTCGGGCCGGCGGTCCAATGCATCTGCCCGGCGAGGAGCGCAAACAGAACGACGGACAGGGCCGCGAACAGTATTGCACCGAACGTCTCGAAGACCTTGATCGTTCGATGGCCATACACGGCGACGGCCACGCTGATGGCGGCGATGACCAGCACCCACGGGAAGAGAAATTTGCCGGCCACCTCGGCCTTCACGCCAAGCACCTCGAGGAGCTGCACGCCAGCGAGCGCGGCGATCACGGTGTCGACCGCAAACCACCCTACCCCCAGGAATAGCGTGAGGAAAGCGCCGGGATAGGCGCCGCGGCGGCCGAAGACGCGCTGGGTGAAGATGATCTGCGGCTGCCCACTACGTGGCCCTGTGTTGCTGAGGAGACCGAGGAGGACCGCGCCGATGCCCACCGGGAAGCCGCTCAACTCCCGGCCGTACGGCGCGTTCAGCGCGAGCCAGAAGAT
>Ga0209378_1001879_pt1 | contig 14742 bp, 13 predicted proteins | sample GraSoiAngelo_156_FD_186170 | JGI IMG/M metagenome (GOLD analysis project Ga0209378, IMG submission 186170) | Grasslands soil microbial communities from the Angelo Coastal Reserve, California, USA - 14_1009_13_40cm (SPAdes) (version 2) | ecosystem: Environmental > Terrestrial > Soil > Grasslands ... | reverse complement strand
CACGCCCCAAAACAACGTGCAGACCTTCGACTTTGACGTGCGAGCCGACCTGACAGGGCGGTTCACCATCACGGCGTACGACGACGTTCACCCGGACGGGAGCATCGCCACGGTTTTCACGGATGTGTCGGCGGACCCCTCCACGTTTATTAAGGCGTACCGCACCAGCTCGAGCGCGTGCAGCGATCCGAACCATGGCGTGGAGTTCGACGCCATCGGTCGGGACGGGCCCGACCTCGTGCCCTACACCGTGATTGCGTGCGATGACGGGCCGCAGGGGAGCGGCAGAGACTTCCTGAGCTTCTTCATCTACAAACCCTCGGCGGGGGGGATCGGGCGTTCCGGCGTCGTGACGAGCGGAGATGTCGTCAAAAACTGATGACGTGATCCTGGCATCGGGGTGGACGTCGTCGCGATCGAGCGCATCTCGCGATCGCTGGCCGAGGGCGGTAAGTTCGAAGAACAGGTCTTCACTGAGGAAGAGCGTGCGGCCTGCGCCAGTCGCGCGGAACGCGCGCGGGCGCTCGCTGCCCGGTTCGCCGCCAAGGAGGCAGGTCTCAAGCCCCTCGGAACTGGATGGGCCCAGGGTCTGTCCTTTCAACAGGTCGAGGTGGTCGATGGGGAAGGCGGGCGTCCGGAGTTGCGGCTCAATGGCGCGGCGGCCGAGCGGGCGCGTGCTCTGGGCGTTGGTCACATGCACGTCAGCCTTTCCCACGACCTCGCCGTTGCCGCTGCGGTCGTCGTGCTGGAGACTTAACGGTCTCCCGCGGTGTGCTCCCGCCCTCCGTTAAGGGTCGGCTGCGGACGATCCGCGCTCACCCGCTCCTCAACCCGACTGCTCTAATAGAGGGATGGCGGGAGCGGCTCGGGGGCTATCCGGAGGATCCGGAGCACGAGCCCCACCTGGCGACAGCGATCGAGTGGCTGGTCCGCGCCCAGGACGCGACTCCGGACGGCGGCATCTCGCGCGGGTTCAGCCTTGCATGGCACCCCTATTTCGGCGGCCGGGGCTGGCAGCCCTCGTATCCGGAGACCACGGGTTACATCATCCCGACCCTGTACGCCGCCGCAAGGCGCCTGGGACGTGCCGAGCTCGCCGCCCGTGCCGAGCGCGCCGCACGTTGGGAAATCGAAATTCAGCTGCCCTCGGGTGCGGTCCGCGGCGGCGTGATCGGCGCGCCGGAATCCCCCGCCGTGTTCAACACCGGACAGGTGCTCCTCGGCTGGCTCGCCGCGTTCGAGGAGACGGGACAGGGGATCTTCGCGGACGCAGCCCGCCGCGCCGCTTGCTACCTGGTGGCAACGCTCGACTCGGATGGGCATTGGCGCAGGGGGAACTCGCGCTTCGCCCGCGCCGACGCGACGCTGTACAACACGCGCACCGCCTGGGCGCTCGCCGAGGCGGGAGCTCGACTGGACGACGTCGGGTTCACCGCCGCGGCCGCTCGCAGCCTGCGCGCTGCCGCCGAGCTGCAGGCCCAGAACGGCTGGCTGCCATCCTGCTGTCTCAGCGATCCCGCGCGGCCGCTGCTGCACACGCTCGCATACGCCACCCGGGGATTGCTGGAAGGGGGACGGGTGCTCGGCGACCCGCGTCTGCTCCAGGCGGCCGAGCGCGCAGCGGGCGCCCTCCTTGCGACAGTCCGGGCGGACGGGTGGATGTCCGGTCGCTACCGCTCCGACTGGTCGCCTGCGGTGCGCTGGTCCTGCCTCACGGGCCAGGCGCAGATGGCGAACAACTGGATTCGTGTTGCGGTTATCACGGGCGACGCGAAGTGGCTCGAGCCCGTGCCCGCCGTGTTGGGTTTTCTCAAGGGGACGCAGAACCGGCGCAGCCGAGAGCCGGGCGTGCGGGGCGGGATCAAAGGCTCATGGCCGGTGGGCGGCGACTATGGAGCCTACGAGGTCCTGAACTGGGCGACCAAGTTCTTCGCGGATGCGTTGATGCGGCACGAGGCCATCGAGACCAAGGGCCTGGGTGCGCCTTCAAACGTTTCCGTGCTGGCCTAGGGCGGGTTCCCCGCTGACTCCCCACGGCAACGGTCCGAACGTGCGGTGTTGCTTCGCACCCTCACGCGGTCTGGTCCCGTCGTCGCTCGGCGACGAACGCCGCGATCGCCGACAGGGAGCGGAAATGATCGATCTCGAACTCTCGCATGTCCACCCGCACGCCGAACCGCTTCTCGATCTGGAGTAGCAGCTCTACCATCCCAACGGAGTCGAGCCGGGCCGTCGCCAGGAGGTCGGTGTCAGGGGATGGCACTTGCACGTGGAGCATGTTTGCGAACAGATCGGAGAGTTCCGCCTGCAGGGAGCCGGTCGTAGTCATCGCGCCACGGCCACCGTCTCGGGCGCGAACAACACCGCTGGTCAGTCTGCCGGCCATGTCCTCACCTCGGAAGACGGCGCACGAGCGCTTGAACACCGCACCTCCCCGCAAGAAACGCAAGACACGGGCCACCCTGCACGCGAGACGGCCCTCCGAGCCCGTCACTACGCCTGTCGCGTCGACGCAACGCCGCGTCTTTAGCGGGCGGCACCCGAACCCATCGCGTACGCTTCTTGCCACACCCTCCTCCGGACTGTGATCGAAAGGCCTGTGGATGAAGATCCTCGGGATCAGCGGGTTCGAGGGGGCGATACCCTTCAAGCGGGCACGTTGGCCTCAGCTCGACGAGCGCGAGTATCGCATCTCGCAGGGCCACGACTCGGCCGCTGCCCTAGTGGTCGACGGTGCGGTTGTCGCCGCCGTCGCCGAGGAGCGGATCAACCGAAGGAAGCATACCGGTGCCTTCCCGAGGGGCGCTATCGCCTGCTGCCTGGCCGAGGCGGGCGTCACGATAGACCAGATCGACGAGCTGGCGCACGGCTTCGACTACGCGCCGTACGCGGCGATCTACGCCCTCGATCCCGGGTCTCACGACCTGTATCGCGACGTGTACTCCCGGGAGGCGCTGCTCGCGCTGGTGGCCCGCGATTTCCCGGACTTCCCCGCGGAGCGGGTCCATCACGTCAGTCACCATCTCGCGCATGCCGCAAGCGCGTACTATACGTCGGGATGGGACGAGTGTCTCGTCGTCGTGATCGACGGCATGGGTGAGGCGCACAGCGTCAGCGTGTACTGTGCGCGCGACGGTCGGCTCGACTTGATCTTCCAAGTTGCCGCACAGGATTCGATCGGCATCCTCTACTCTCTGGTCACCCTGCACCTGGGCTTCGACTTCAACGCCGATGAGTACAAGATCATGGGGCTGGCGCCGTATGGGGACCCCGAGCGGTTCCGCCGCTTCTTCGAAGAGGGGGTCGAGCTGTTATCGGACGGCGGCATTTGCATCCCCCTCCTGCGCATGAATCGCACGCCGGAGGAGCGCGAGCGCTATCTGGCGACGCGGGCGTACCTGACGCAGCGCCTGCTCCCGTCGCGGGATCCGGCGCAGGAAATCGCACCGGCGCATCGAGACGTCGCCGCGGCGTTGCAGGCCTGTCTCGATCGGACCATGCTGCACCTGTGCAGCCATTTCGCGGCCGCGACGGGGCAGCGGCGACTGGCGCTGACCGGGGGCGTGGCGCTGAACTGCACGGCCAACGGGAAGCTCCTGTGCTCGGGCATGTTCGACGACGTGTACGTGCAGCCGGCGGCGGGCGACGACGGCACCGCGCTGGGAGCGGCGCTTTACCGCGCCGCGCTAGCCGGCGAAGTCCGCAACGAGCGCTTGCCGGTGCCCTTCCTCGGACCAGGGCACACGCAGGCCGCGATCGACGCGGCCCTCGGCGCGTACGGCGATCGAATCCAGGTCACTCGCTTCGACACCCTGGCCGAGCCCTGTGCGGAGGCCGCCCGGCTCATCGCCGGCGGCCGGGTGGTGGCGTGGTATCGCGGCCGCATGGAGTTCGGGCCGCGAGCGCTCGGCCACCGCAGCATCCTCGCCGACCCCAGCCACCCGGAGATGCGCGACCGCATCAACGCCATGGTGAAAATGCGGGAGGCGTTCCGGCCGTTCGCGCCAGCCGTGTCCATCGAACAGGTCCATCGTTGGTTCGATGTGCCCCCGATGACCGCGTTGCCGTTCATGATTATGACCGTGGATGTCCGCCGCGAATTCCGGCGCGAGCTGCCCGCCATCACCCACGTCAACGGATCAGCGCGGGTGCAGACTGTCTCGGCGACGGATAACCGCGAGTTTCACTCGCTGCTGGAGGCAGTGGGGAAGGTGACCGGGCGGGAGATGGTGCTAAACACGAGCTTCAACGTCAAGGGCCAACCGATCGTCAACACGCCCCGCGATGCGCTCGAGACGTTTCTCGGCACCGGAATCGAGTTTCTGTTTCTCGAGAACACGCTGGTCAGCCGCCGACCGGGTTGACCCCTTCCCCTCCAGCACGACGACCGCCGCGGCCACGTACGCCTCGTGCGTCAGAGTGACGTCGATGCGTCGCACCCCGAGGGCCTGGACGCTCCGCCCGGTCGCGACGACGTCGAGCCCGCTACCCGACATCACCTGCCCCCTCACGTCGCCAGGGCGGAGTCGAGCGTCAGTGCTGGTTCAGCCATTCGCGCAACACCACGAGGTTGTAGAGCCGCTGGCTATGGTCCCGCACGCCGTCACGGTGCTCGCGTGCCATAGCCCGAATCCCGGCTGGGTTGAGCCATCCCGAATCGCACAGGCTCGCACTTTCCGCCAGCTGGTCGGTCCAGGCAGTGGTCGGCTCACATCCGAACCACACTTGCAATGGGGGGGTAAAGCCGTGCTTGGGTCGCTGGAACAGCTCGGTCGGAACGAACCGTCGCAGGAGCGCCTTGAGCAGCGGCTTGCCGCCGTTGCCATCCACGAGCCACCGATCCGGCAGTCCGAGCGCGAACTCGAGCACTTCCTGGTCGAGCAATGGCGAGCGCGCTTCCAGACCGTGGGCCATCGTGGCGACGTCCACCTTGGGCATCAGGCAGTCGGCCAGGTAGGTCCGCACGTCGACCAGCCGCATCCGGCGCAGCGCGGTGCCATTGCCGTTCTTGTACAGCTGCGCCAGCCAGTCGCGTACGGCATTGCCGCTGTCTCGCCGCTCCCGCAGCAGGTCTCCCGCGTAGAGAGCGCGCACCTCTTCATCGCCCACGAACGTCCGCAACGCACCGAAGCGCTCTGGCTCGTCCAACGCGAACGTGTGTAGGGCACGCCTGATCCTATTTGCCCAGGGCCGCTCGCTGCGCACGGCGGCGGCGAGCGGCGACATAATGGGCGCGACGCCGCTCAGACGCTTCAGGCGCAGCGCCGTGCGATACCAATCGTATCCTCCGAATCCTTCGTCGCCGCCGTCTCCCGTGAGCACCACGGTGACGTATTTCCTGGTCTCCCGCGCCAGCATCCAGACCGCCAAGGCCGACGAATCGCCAAACGGCTCGGCGAACTGGCGCACCAGCGTCGGGAGAGCGCCGAGCATCTCCGGGCGTCCGATGAACGTGCGGTGCCGAGTCCCGAGGTGTTGCGCGATGCGCTCGGCGTAGCCGGCCTCATCGAAGGCGGCTTCGGCGAAGCCGAGTGAGAACGTCAAGGCGTCCCCGTTACAGTGGTGGGCGGCGATCGCCGTTACCAGGCTCGAATCGATGCCGCCGCTCAGGAACAAACCGAGTGGCACGTCGCTGCGCAGGCGCAATCTGACCGAGGTCGTCAGCAGGTCTTCGAGATGATCGACGGCCCCGTCGAAGCGCCCCGCGAACGGCTTCACCATCTGCTCGAGCGCCCAGTACCGGAGGGAGCGAGACCCCGAAGAGCTCACCCGCAGCATCGTCCCCGCGGGGAGCTTGCTGATACCATCCCAGATCGACTGGGGAGCCGGTACATATCCGAGTGTGAGGAACGCGTCCACCGCCGGGAGGCTCACGCGGCGGGCCTGGGGGTCGGTATCCCGCAGCGCCCTGAGCGTCGATGCGAAGTAACAGCCGTCGTCGTCCAGCGTGTAATACAACGGCTTCTTGCCCACCCGATCCCGCGCGAGCACCAGCTCGTCGCGTGTGCCGTCCCACACAGCGAAGGCGAACATGCCGCGGAGGTGGTGCACCGCCTCGCTGCCGTAGCGCTCGTACAACCGCAGCAATACTTCGGTATCCGACACCGTATGGAACCGCACCCCTTGATCGGACAGGACCTGGCGCAGCTCGCGGTAGTTGTAGATCTCGCCGTTGAACACCAGGGCAATTCGCCCATCATCGCTGCACATCGGTTGGCGCCCGCCTGCGATGTCGATGACGGAGAGCCGACGGTGTGCGAAGGCGACGCGGCCCTGGGGCTCGGCCCAAAACCCCTCGCCGTCGGGCCCGCGATGACTCATCAGACCGGCCATGCGACACAGGCGCTCGCGGTACACGCGGACGCCGTCTCGCAAGGCTAACGCGCCGGCGATTCCACACATGCTGCCGTTACCCCCGTCCGCTCCGCGAGGAGCTCGCGATACAACTGCACGTGAGCCTCCACGCGGCGTTCCAGTGAGAAGCGGCTCACGACTTCCCGGCGTGCCAACGCTGCCTCTGGCGAATCACCTTGAATCAGTGCGCGCTCGATCGCTTCGGCGAGCGCCACAGTGGATCCGGGCGCCACCAAATGAGCGGCCGAGGATGTGCCGACAGCTTCCGGCACCGCACCCACCGCCGTCGCCACAACGGGCACGTCGGCCTGCATCGCCTCAAGGAGTGTGTTCGGCAACCCCTCGCTGCGAGACGGCAGCACCAACAGATCGAGATTCCTATAGACGACATCCACGTTGTGCACTTGCCCCAGGAAGCGGACGCACGACGCCAACCCGAGACGACCGCAGCGAGCCTGGAGACGCGCGCGCTCGGGGCCGTCCCCTGCGACGAGCGCAGAGAACGCGAGGCCCCGCCGAGCCAGGACGGCGCAGGCGTCGAGGAAGAGGTCAACGCCCTTCTCGGGGCTTAGCCGGCCGAGGACCCCGACGATGGGCCGACGGAGACTGCCGGCGAGGGCGGCGAGCCGGTCGCGCTCCGACGGGTCGCCGGCAGGCGGGGGGGCCAGCGCCGCATTGTAGATGATGCGAACCCGGCGGCTGCAAGGTCGGAGCGCTCGGGCTTGAGCGTGCGACATGACGACAATGCGCTCAGCCGCACCGAGCAGCCGCTGCTCGACCCACTGATAGAATCGCGCCTTGAGGTCTTCAGTTGTGAAACCGTGGAAGAATCCTATCCAGGGCCACGAGAGCCGCAACTGACGCAGCAGATATGCCACAGCCGTCGCCTTGTAGCCGTGGGTCTGTACGATGGACGGTCGCCAGCGGCGCAGCACGCTTTGTACCCTCAAGGCCATTCGCCAGTCGACGGGCCCGCCATCCTCCACGACGCGATGCTCGACGCCGGCCTCCCGGAGGTACTCAGCGAATCGCGAGGGAGGCCGGCCGCTTCGATGAAACGCAATGACCAGGCAATCGATCCCCGCACCCTGCAGCGCGCCCGCGACAGCGGTCAGCTGGCGTGCAGGACCGGAGATCGCTTCAGAAGCGGGAACCAGCGCTGCGACGCGTTCCGGGAAGGACCGTGAGTCGTTTGCATCCCCGTTGTCGTGCGCTGTCACGCTGCAGCCGCAAGCTGACGCTCGAACCAGGTCCACGTCCGCCGCAGCCCCTCGGCCACGGAGACGCGCGGTCGATAACCGAGCAGGCGCTCGGCCCGCTCGAGGTCCGCGAGCGAGTGACGGACGTCCCCTTCGCGAGGGGGGAGCCGTTGGTAGACGAGCTCTCGGCCCGTAATTTCCCCCACGAGCTCTATCAGCTCGAGGAGCGAGGTCCGCGCTCCGGCCCCGACGTTCGCCACGGACCCGCTGACCGCTTCCCCCGGCCTCGTTGCCGCTAGCAGGGTCGCGTCCACTACGTTGTCCACGTAAGTGAAATCCCGCGTCTGTTCCCCGTCACCGAACAACGTAGCCTCCCGCTGCTCCAGCGCAGCGAGGAGCAGCGCGGGGATAAGCGCGGCATACGCGGAGTGCGGACTCTGCCGCGGACCAAACACGTTGAAATATCGGAGCGCCACTCCCTCGAGCAGCCCGGCGCGAGCGAACGCGAGCACGTATTGCTCGCCCGCCAGCTTGGACGCTGCATAGGGCGAGCGCGGAAGGGGTTCCACGGCTTCCGTCTTCGGTAAGACGTCCGTGTCACCGTAGACGGAGCTGGAGCTCGCGTAGACGATGCGCCTGACCTGAGCCGCTCGGCACGCCTCGAGCAAGCGCATGGTTGCATTGACGTTTGCCGCGTGGGAAGCCCAGGGATTCTCGACCGACCGCGCTACGCTGGGGAGCGCCGCGAGATGAAAGACCACCTCGATCCGAGCGACCGCACGGCGACACACTGCAGCCTCGCAGAGATCGCCGCGCAGAAACTCGATCTCGCCATCCAAGCCAGCGAGATTCGCCTTGTCGCCCGTGGAGAGGTTGTCTACGACCCGAACATGGTGCCCGAGAGCAACGAGCCGCTCGACGACGTGGGAACCAATGAAGCCCGCACCACCCGTGACAAGACACCGTGACGCCCGCGCTCTGAGCATGCAATCCCTCTCTTGCCGATGGACACGGTCACTCGTGAATCGGCCTGCGTGCGTGACCGCTCGCTTGAGAAGGGGTTGCAAGGTTAGCGCCGCTCGCGGCGTGCCACTGACGGTTGCCGGTAGTAAGTGATAAGTTGTTGCCGCACAATGAGATACACTATTCCGTGGGCGATGCAATCGAGTCGTGGCGAGCGTGCGGCGTGGCCTCGGTGCTATGTGGCACCGGCGCGGTACTGAGGGTCGCTGCCGGGGGATGTGCTGCGCCGCCGAGGTAGTCGGCCCAGGACTTCCTCCGCTTCAAGAGACAATCGATCACGGTGAGGTTCCCGGCCACGTTAAACGTATGCACGCCTTCCACCCGCGGACCCCAATTGGGTCCCAGTCTGCCCGTCTCAATTTCCTCATACCGCTCCGGGTTCAGCTGGAGAATGCGATTGATGGTGACGGCAGACCCGTAGCGTGTGGAGCAGTCTTGAGCCGGTCTATAAAAGTGACCGTGGTTCTCGAAGATCCGTCCCGCCGGCCGTGCCGAGCGAACGTCACTTTTTATTGGGTTGTCCCGATGGGGCGTCCAGGGCCCGAGCGGTGAATCCGAATAAAACACGTGCAGCTCATCCAACCTCCCTGCGCCGTAAGCGGGCACGTTCGCGAACAACCACCATCTTCCAAACAGCAACGCGGGTGTTGGATCGAGAGCCGTCAGGCCGCGGCAAACAACGCGTTCGAGCTTCCACCGCAACGGAAAATCGACGCAGCGATACAATTCAACCTGATGCCGTGAGGCCGTCTCAGGCATCATGAAAAAATCCCCATCCCACTGGAACACGAAGGGATAGGATAAGTGGTAGTCCGTTTCGAGGATGGGGATTGGCCGGGCTGTGCGGCCTTTGTCGTCCATTACGGTTAAGACAATGGATCCCTTCCCCGCCGAAAAGAGTAGTTCCTCGTGAAAGATGTAGTGGTCGTTCCCCACCTGAATGGGGAAAGGATCCGCCCAAATACGATCGCTTGGAGGAATCAACTGGTGGAACGTTTCCACCTGAAGTCGATCACCGGCCCCGTATTGATATGCCAACGCCCATTGCTCGCGATTCAAAGCGCTCGTCCACTTGTCGGACACGTAACGTCGTAGCAAGAGAGTCCCTGCCCGCAACATGTCAAGATTACCCGGAGCGAGGGATGGGTTTCTGGTCACTTCAAACGACGCAGCACCCTTGAGCCTTTCGAGGAATGCGTGGGGATCTTCCCACAGGGCTTGAATCTTCCTCGCCAAGGCGGCGGAGATCTTCCAATAGACATGACTCTGGCTGCGCGACACTGAACGGCGATCGCTGGGTGCCACGGACTCGTAAAGCGACAGCGTGTTGTTCAAGCCCTTCCGGTGAATACAGAGGCGCGTTTCTGTGCTCGGCCTCCCTTCGATAACCTCCCAAAAGGCAGGGGTCGATTGCGTTCTCTGGTCGCCGCTTTGACCGAACGCTATGTTCCAAACGCCATACCGAGATGGTTCGGCCAACCGTCCATCGGGCAGTAAGCAAAACGGATCCAACACCACGTCGAGCTGTTCTTCTTGAAGCAGATCAGCTCCGTCGAGCACACGACGATTGGGGAGTGCGGATTGCAAGGTGATCGGCGCATGGGCGTCGGGAACGCCGCGAAACAGACGCCGATCGACGTGCTTGTACAACCAGAACAAGAACCGGCGCAGCCGGTGAACGAATCGGAATGAGCCCCGCGCATCGTCTGGGCCCGTTCGCAGGACCAGGGCGAACGTTGCGGCCCCGGATCGCTCAACTTTTTCTACGCACTTGAACAACCAGGTAGGAATCGTGTTGCCATCCGTAACGAGGAGGAGACGGAGCGGCGCGCGTGAATTGTGATGCATCATCGGTGTCACGAAATTGCCTTGTCAATCACGGTAAGGAGGAGTGCATCACCTGTGTCGTTCGTGAGATGAATCGGACGTAATAGGTCTGCCGGGCCAGTCCACCAAGCCTGAATGGGTACAGCCCTCCGACGAATAAAGCGATTGCGATGAAGTGCTTGCTGAAGAGAAGGGACGCTGGCGCCTGCGTGCACCCTATCGGGTCTATACGCAGAGATAGCGCGTACCGTCTCAGCAACCATCCAGGTATAGACATCCTCACTGGCTTGGGGCGCAAAGAGCTCAACGATGTCTGCTTCCCATCCCAATGAAGTCCTGTAAATACAGGTGAGCGACCATCCGCGAAGTGCATCACGAATTCTGAAATACAGCGGCAAAAACTGTACGCGATTCGGAAACCCACTTCTCAACCAAGAAACAAAACGTGGGTTTGGAACACGCACGCTTGCATCTCCCGTGTCGCTCGCATAGAGCTGCAGGATCTCTGGCTCGACGTCAGATCCCACTCTCACATCGCTTCCTTCGATCGCCAGTTTGGGCCGCGCGTGAAACCAGGGCTTCATCGATACCTTGAAGATGGCCTTTCCAACCGATGTGGGGAGACCGAACCGACGTTTGAAATTCATGCTCAGGGCCGCTCCCTCCAACGGCAAAGTGAATTTCACAAGCTCGCCGTGTGTTCGCCATTTCAAGCGGGGCAAGAGCTTTAAGGTGTCCGCAGTTCCTCCCGCGGCGATGATGAACTCAGGACGGTTCATCATGGCTTGCATGACACGAACGCCCAAGCCGGACCCCTGGAGTTCTGGCAGGCAGAACCAATCGAAGGTTTCCAGACCATTCAAGCGTCTTGGGCCGACTTGATATGACTGCACAAAAGCCCAAACCATCGCCAGACATTCCCCATCCTCCAGCGCGAGGAGGCCGATTTGTGAGGGACATTCGAGATAGCGCCAGCGATAGAAGGCTTCGGTCTGAGGGCGAGCCCATGTGTTCTCAGAAAACCGAATGACGGCTTTAAGGTACCTGGGTTCAAAGGGAACAATTTCGATGGGCAAGGACTGGTTTAGGCGCGACCGTGGTTACTTGAAAGAGTGAGCTGCGCGGTCTTCGCCGCAATGAAGCCCGCGATGCTCGAGATCGTGCGAAAGCGGTCGATTTCAAGGTCCTCGAGGGAGACCTGAATACCGAACCCCGCTTCCAGCTGAGCCAGGAATTCCACAAAGGTCAGGGAGTCAACGAGGCCCGTATCGATCAGGTCGGTCTCCACCGATGGCACCTCGACATTCAGCTTCTCGGCGAAGAGCCGTTCAAGTTGGTCCTCGAGGCTTCTCAAATCCGGCATGTCAGATGTCGTGGTGCTCGGTGGCCAACAGGTCGAACAGCAAGCGGTCGTACGGCCGGCCGTCGATATAGTGACACTGCCGCTGCCGGCCGATGTACTTGAAGTGCAGCGCCTCCAGGACGCGCTGCCCCCCGATGTTCGTCTCGAGAGTCCAGGCGCTCACTGCGTGCAAGCCCAGCTCGCGGAATCCTACCGTGAGCATCCTCGAAACTGCTTCAGTCGTGCAGCCGCCGTAGCGCTTATTGCCGAGGACCGCCCAGACCGAAGCCGTCTTGAAGTGTCGATCCACGTTGGTCAGCCCGACGACGCCGACCGGGACATCTCCGTGATCCGCTGTGTACGCCCGGAACACGTGGATGTCCCGTTGGGTCATGATCCTGAGCGTGATCGGGGAGACCATCTGGACTCCGTTGCCGAAGTCCAGCCATTTGTAGTTGTCCGGCTTGCCGAGCCAGCCGGCCACGAGCTCGATTAGCTCAGGGCTGCTCAGCGGCAACAGCTTCATCGTTGGTAAACGCTTCCTGCAACTGGCGCCGGTCGAACTTCCCATTGGCATTCCGGGGCAGCCGCTCGAACGCCATCCAGCGCGAGGGGAGCATCGGAGAGGGCAGGACCCTGGCCAGCTCCTTCCGCACGACCGCCGGGGTAACCGAGACCGCCGGGCGGGGCACGTAGGCGCAACAGATCACCGTGCCCTCGAAGCCGTCGGTGGGAATCGCCACGACGGCGCATTCCTGGATAAAATCCATGGCGTTCAACGCCGTCTCGATCTCGCCGAGCTCGATCCGATAGCCCCGGCTCTTGATCTGCGAGTCGGCGCGGCCGAGAAAATACACGAGACCGCCGACGCCGATCTTGGCGAGGTCGCCGGTCCGGTAGAGGCGATCGGCAGGATCGGACGACATCGGGTTCGGGACGAACGCCGCGCGCGTCTTGTCCGGGTCGCGCCAGTACCCCGGGCTGAGGCCCACCCCGCGGATGTAGAGGTCCCCGACCTCCCCGGTCGAGACGGGCCGCCGCGTCTCAGAGAGGACCAGGAGCTCTTCGCCCTCGCACGGCGTCCCGATCGGGATCGCCACGCCGTCATCCTCCGGACAAGTAGGAACCGTGTAATAGCTGCTGGCGATCGTCGTCTCCGTCGGGCCATACAGGTTCGTGAAGGTCGCGTGCGGCAACCGCGCCATCCAATACCGCAGGGCCGGGGTGGGGAAGACCTCTCCACACCACAAGAGCCGCCGCAGAGCGGGAAAGTCATTGAACTGCACGACATCGAACTTGGCCATGTAACTGAGCAGCGACGGTACCGAGAACCATTGCGTGAGCTCCGCGCGCCGGATGAACTCGGCGAGCGCATTGGGCAACAGGTTGATCTCGGGCGGCACGAGGTGCAGTTCGCCCCCGGACGCGAACGTGCCGAACACGTCGAACGTGGAGAGATCGAAGTGCAGCGGGGGATGGCCGGAGATGCGATCCGTTGGACCGAGGTTGAAGTACCGCCGTGCCCACTCGACAAAGTGGATCACGTTGCTATGCTGAATGACGACCCCCTTCGGCATCCCCGTCGACCCCGACGTGAAGAGAATGTGGGCGGGATGCGCCGGGCCATTGCGGTAGTCCAGCGGGTCGCTCGGCGCCCGCTCCACATCCTCGAGTGAGAATGTCGGGTTGAAGGCTTGCCCCCGGGTTCGGTCCGAATCCATCCATCCCAGCGCGATGGAGCTGCGCAGCCGCGTGTTCGACAAGAGCGTGCTCAAGAGCGATGCGGCGCGTGCTTCAGCCAGGATCACACGGGGCTCGGCCGATTCGACGATCTTAGCGACTCGCGGCGCGGGGCTCGACGGGTCGAGCGGGACGTAGGTGCAGTCAGCCTTGAGCGTCCCCACCATGCTCACGATCGCGAGCGGAGACTTCGCCAGCATCAGGCCGACCCGGTCGCCCTGCTCGCACCCGGCGGCCTTCAAGGTGCGGGCCAGCCGGTTGCTCGAGGCGTCGAGCTCCTCGTACGTCAGCCGGGCTCCGTGCATCACGACCGCGGTGGCGTCCGGCCGGCGCTCCGCCTGCTCGGTGACCCACCGCTGGAGCAAGGAGGTCATCGAGTCACCAGGGTCACCGCGCGGCGGAAGGCCTGGTTCGTGTGCTGCAACTCCTCCTCCGTGGGCGGAATGTCGAGAATGAACGACCGATATCCCACCGCGATGTAGCGCGCCAGCTCGTCGCCGACTCGCTCGTAGCTGCCCACCAGGTATGGGCACATGGTCTTGTAGTTCTGGAACGGCACAAGCCAGTACGGACTGTCGCCCGAAGCCGTGGCGTCGGCCAGGTCCGAGAGTTGTCCATGCCAGACGGAGTCCGAGACCTTCATCGCCAACTGGTGGGTGAGCTGGCCTCTGCGGTCCTCGGGGAAGCGCTCGCGCGCGATGCGCCATGCCTCATCGCCATCTTCGCGGGCGATGATCCCGACTCGCACGCCCGCACCGACGCCCTCGTTTGGAGCGACCTCCTCCTCGGGCGCCTTCGGGTACTTGACTGCCACCGCGCCGATCGCCTTCGCCGCCGCCAGCCCGGCGTCCGACGAGCCGGACACAAATATCCCCGGAAACAGCTCCGGCGCTAAAGGCGGTGTCAGTTTCAGATTCTTGACCGTGTAATACTCACCGTCGTTGGAGACGGGCAAGGAGCTGGCTAAGAGATCTCGGATGATTCGCGTGTACTCGATCAGCCGATCGTACCGCTTGTCGTGGGGCGTCGTGTCGTTCAACGCCACCAGGTCGTTCTTGAACCCGCCGGCCACCATGTTCAGGTAGATCCGTCGCCCGTACATATGGCCGAACGACGCCACGAGCTTCGCGACGGCGTACGGGTGCATGTAAATGGGCTGGACCGCGACCAGGGGACAGAGGCGGGTCGTGTTTTGGATGATGATGTGAGACGCGAGCCAAGCATCTACGAGCCGGTTGTCGGAATAGACCAGAATCC
>Ga0209378_1001873_pt1 | contig 14796 bp, 14 predicted proteins | sample GraSoiAngelo_156_FD_186170 | JGI IMG/M metagenome (GOLD analysis project Ga0209378, IMG submission 186170) | Grasslands soil microbial communities from the Angelo Coastal Reserve, California, USA - 14_1009_13_40cm (SPAdes) (version 2) | ecosystem: Environmental > Terrestrial > Soil > Grasslands ... | reverse complement strand
CGCATGCGCGGCTCCGGGACGCCGCGCTCGCTACCGCCGCCAATACCGAATCGATCGTCCGGTGCGGGGCCCTGATCGTGGGGCACGTGCTGGACGCCGCGACGGGGTGGCCGGCGCGCGCCCTCAAACAGGCATCGGTCGTCACGCGCACGGCGACCGCCGCGGACGCGCTCTCGACGGCGATGCTGGTGTCCGGGAAGGCCTCGCCGGCGGTGTTGAGATCCTACGCCGTGTGAGCTCTTCCGACCAGCTCCCCAATCGCTTCCCGTAAGTCTTCGATTCCCTCGCCCGCGCGTGCGCTCGTCGCGATCACCTGATCGTCATCGAAGCCCAGCGCGTTTCGCAGCTCGCGCTCCCGGCGCGCCCGCTCGTTCCGCGACAGCTTGTCGCTCTTGGTCAGGGCGGCGAGCACTCGTGTGTCCTGCCCAGCGAAGATCTCCTGCATAGCGCGGTCGTCCGTGGAAGGCTCGTGGCGAACGTCGAGGAGCCAAAGGACGCCGGCCAGGCGGGGGCGGTTCAGCGCGTGTGTGATAAGGAGCCGGAAGGCCCGGCGGTCGGTTTGCGAGGCGCGGGAATAGCCGTAGCCGGGGAGGTCCAACAAATACAGGGAGCGGGGAGCGGGGAGCGGTTCCTTCCGATGCGGCACTGGCGCCGGGTTCGCAGCGGAGGGCACCGCTCCCCGCTCCCCGCTCCCCACTGACAGGACGTACACATTCAGCATCCGTGTCTTCCCGGGGGTACCGGAGACCTTGGCAATGCGGCGTCCGGCTAGCGCATTCAACAGGCTGGACTTACCGACGTTGGAGCGGCCGATCAGGGCGATTTCGGGAAGGGCGGGGTCGAGAACGACGTCGGCCCGCGGGAACGAGCCGATGAACCGGGGATCTTCGGTCAGGCTTCTTTCTTCTGGCGCACGCGCTCCGTGACGAGCAACGGGGGCCGGCCTTCGGTGACGCACTCGGCGGTGATCGCCACCTCGCGCACGTCGTCGCGGCTCGGCAGATCGAACATGATGTCCGTCATCATCTCCTCGAGGATCGCCCGCAGGCCCCGGGCACCGGTCCCGCGCTTGATGGCCTTCTGGGCGATGGCGGTGAGGGCATCCTTCTCGATGGTGAGGCGGACGTCCTCGAGCTCGAAGAGCTTCTGGTACTGCTTGGAGAGCGCGTTCTTGGGCTCGATCAGGATCCGGATGAGCGCATCCTCGTCGAGCGCGTCGAGCGGCACCGCCACCGGGAGCCGGCCGACCAGCTCGGGGATGAGCCCGTAGCGCAGCAGGTCGTCGGGCTCCACGTCGATGAACGGGTTCTTCTTGAGCTTCTCGGGCGTCCCCGTGGCGACCTCTTCCTTGGTGAACCCGATCTGCCGTCGCCCGGTGCGCGACTCGATGATTTTCTCGAGGCCGTCGAAGGCGCCGCCGCAGATGAACAGGATGTCCTTGGTGTTGACCTGAATGTATTCCTGCTGGGGGTGCTTGCGTCCGCCCTGGGGCGGCACGCTCGCGACGGTGCCTTCGAGAATCTTGAGGAGCGCCTGCTGCACGCCCTCGCCCGACACGTCGCGCGTGATGCTGGGGTTCTCCGACTTGCGCGCGATCTTGTCGATCTCGTCGATGTAGACGATACCGCGCTCCGCCTCGGAGACGTTGAAGTCCGCCGCCTGGAGCAGCCGGACCAGGATGTTCTCCACGTCCTCGCCGACGTAGCCGGCCTCCGTGAGGGTGGTGGCGTCGGCGATCGTAAACGGGACGTCGAGGATGCGGGCGAGCGTCTGTGCGAGCAGCGTCTTCCCTACGCCGGTCGGTCCGATGAGCAGAATGTTCGATTTGTCGAGCTCGACTTCGACCTCCCGCCCCTGGTGCGAATTGATGCGCTTGTAGTGGTTGTAGACCGCCACGGCGAGGGTCTTCTTGGCCTTCTCCTGCCCGATCACGTACTGGTCCAGCACCTCCTTGATCTCGGACGGGATCGGGACCTGAGTGATCGCCTCGGAGACCTCCCGCTCCTCGTCTTCCGCCAGGATCTCGTTGCAGAGCGCGATGCACTCGTTGCAGATGTAGACCGACGGCCCGGAGATGAACTTCCGGACCGAGTCCTTCGACTTGCCGCAGAAGGAGCAGCGGAGGTGCTTATCGTGGGACATCGGGCCCCTAGTATGGGAAAGTCGCCTGGCGGACGCAAGCCATCACTTCTTTTTCCCGTCGTCGATCTCTTGGAAGTTAGCTATGACGTGGTCGATAAGCCCGTAGTCCTTGGCCTCTTCCGCGGACATGAAGCGGTCGCGGTCCATGTCCTTCTCGATCTGCTCCACCTGCTGGCCGGTGTGCTTGGCGTACAGCTCATTGAGCTTGCCCCGCAGGTAGAGGATCTCCCGCGCCTGGATCTCGATGTCGGCCGCCGTGCCCTGGGTGCCCCCGGACGGCTGGTGCATCATAATGCGCGCGTGGGGGAGCGCGGAGCGCCGCCCCTTGCGACCGGCGGCGAGGAGGAACGACCCCATCGAGGCCGCCATGCCCATGCAGATGGTATTCACCGGAGCCCGCAGGAACTGCATGGTATCGTAAATCGCCATGCCGGACGACACGATGCCCCCGGGCGAGTTGATGTACAGATAAATATCGCGCTCCGGGTTGTCCGCATCGAGGAAGAGCAGCTGTGCGATGATGATGTTCGAAACTTCGTCATTGATCTGCGTGCCCAGGAACACAATGCGGTCCATGAGCAGCCGGCTGAAAATATCGTAGGTGCGCTCGCCCCGACTCGAGCGCTCGATGATGTAGGGCGGATACAGCTGACTGGTGATCACGTCTGCTCCACGGTGGATTGCGAAAGGAGAAAGGTGAACACCTTCTCCTCGGTGAGGCCGCGCTCCAGATCGCGCAGCCGCTTGGCTTTCTCGAGGGAGGCACGGAGCTCCGCGACCGGTGTCCCGCGCCGCGCGGCGAGCTCCGCAATCCGCTGCTCGACCTCCGCATCGGTGGCGCGAAGATCGTGGTGCTCCACCAGCCAGTCGAGGATCAGGTCGCGCCGCACCTGGGCTTCCGCCACGGGCGCGAACTCGCGCGAGAAGTCGGCCCAGCGGTCCTCCGGAATGCCGTACGCCTGGGCGTACGTGTACACTGCCCGCTCGACCAACGGCCGTGGCGCCACCACGCGATTCGCCTGCACGATCTGGTCGATCAGGTCACGCCGGACCTGGGCGTCCGCCTCCCGTGCCGCGTCCTTCTCCAGGTCCTCGCGGACCGCCCGCCGCAGCGCCTCCAGCGACTCGAAATCCCCCACCTCGCGCGCGAAGGCATCGTCGAGCTCCGGGAGCTGCTGGCGCTTGACCTCATGGAGGGTGATCCGGACGTCGCGCGACTGGCCGCGCTTTGCCTCCTCAGGAAAGTCGCTCGGAAAGCGGACCGTGGCATCCACGGTCTCGCCGGGGAGGAGCCCCATGATCCGCTCTTCCACCTCCGGGATGGCTCGGCCCTCTCCCAGCACCAGCTGATAAGGCTGAGGATCCTTGGCCTCCCCACCCTCGCGCGTCGCGATGGTCACGTGCACGAGGTCCTTGAGCCTGGGCTTCTCGCCCGGGACGGGCGTCCAGGGCGCCTTCTGCTCGCGCAGCTCGTTCAGCTGTGCCAGCGCCTGATCCTCGGTCACCTTCGGGACCGTGCGCTTCAACTGGAACTTGCCGATCCGCTCGAGCTTGAGATCGGGTTTCACCTCCACGTGGAACTCGAACGTGAGGGGTGCCCCGGCGTCCCACTTGAGGTTGTGGATGTGAGGGTCGGCGACCGGCTTCAGGGCTTCCTGCGCCAGGGCCGCCTTCCAGCTCTCGCGGATCATCTCCTCCAGCGCGTACTTGCGGATGTCCTCCGCGAACTGCTTGCGCACGAGGGCGGGCGGCGCCTTGCCCTTCCGGAACCCGGGCAGGCGAGCGCGTCGCTGATAGTCCGACGTGGCACGCTCCTCCACCTCGCGGACGTGCTCGACCGGGACGGTGACCGTGAGCGAGGCGGCCCCGGGCTCCTCGGCGGTCTTCTTGATCAGGATGGCGGGCATGCGACGATAAATCTAACAGGGGTCAGCAGGCACGGTTGCCGTTCCCAGCCTCTTATTGGTTCCTGCGTATCGCCCTGATTCTGTGATGCGGTCGCTCTCCCGGCTTCATGTCGTCGTTCCGGACCACGCTGATCGCTCCGTCGGGCTCGAGCACCGCAAACATCACATCCTCGACCCGCGCCACCCCGTGCTCCCGTAGGGCCTGTAAGAGGTCGTCGCGGGTAATCCCGGCGCGGCGGCAGTGCTCGTCCAGAATCTTGCCGTGATAGATCAGCATGAATCCCTCACCCGCGATCAGCTTGGCGAGCCGCCGATCCCGGAGCCGCACCCTATTGATCACCCAGTGCCAGCTCATCAACACCCCTGCGGCGACGAGCCCGCCCGCGAGGCTCGTGTCGGGGCCGACCATCGCGTTCTGGACTGCGTTCGAAATGATGAGGAGGAGAACGAAATCGAAGACGGACATCTGGCCGAGCGTGCGCTTGCCGGTGAGGCGCAGCCCCACCAGCACGAAGAAGTAGACGACGGACGTCCGGAGCGCGACGTCGAGCAGCGTGTGCAGCGAGGCGGTCATGGCGTGTCGTACGCCGTCGTGGGCTTCCCTTGGAGGTACTTGTCGAACCACCGCACGATGTGCTGCAGCCGCTCGACGCGATGCACCGGCTTCCCGGAGCGCGACAGCTCGTGCGACTCGCCCGGGAAGCGGACCATCACCGTCGTCTTGCGGAGATATTTGAGCGCGCGAAACATCGCCTCGCCGCCCTGGTTGGGTGGCGCGCGATAATCCTCATCGCCCAGAATGAACATCAAGGGAGTCGTGACGCTGTCCGCATACCGGACGGGGGAGCGCGCCAGAAACTCCTGCGGGTCGCGGAACGGCGTGGAGCGGAACCAGGTCGGCTGGAAAAGCGTGAAATCCGCGGTGTACCAGAACCCGAGCCAATCGGCCACGTCGCGCTGCGACACGGCGGCCGCGAAGCGGTGGGTGTGCCCGACGGTCCAGTCGGTCAAGAGTCCGCCACCCGACCCCCCGGTCACACCCAGCTTGGTCGAGTCCACATATCCGCGGCGGATCAGGGAATCCACCGCGATCATCAGATCCTTGTAATCGTCGCCGGGATACTTGTACTGGATGATGTTGCCGAAGTCCTGCCCGTACGTCGTGCTCCCCCGCGGGTTGGGATACACCACCACGTAGCCCTTGGCGGCCATCCACTGCATCTCGTGGAAGAAGATGTAGCCGTACGCCGTGTGCGGCCCGCCATGGATGTTGAGGATCAGCGGGTACTTCTTGCCCGGCGTGAAGCCGACGGGCTTCATGATCCAGGTCTCGATCTTCTTGCCATCGAAGCTCGGGTACCAGAAGTCCTCGGGCGCCACGAGCTGGAGCTTCGCGAACAACGAGTCGTTGGCATGGGTGAGCTGCGTGAGCCGCTTGGTCTGGGCATCGAGGGCATACATGTCCGGCAGGTGCGTCGGATCACCGATGGTCAGCACGAAACGCCGCGCGTCCGGTGTGGCGGTGTAGGCGAGGACGGCGTGGTCTCCGGTGGTGAGCGGCTCCCGCGCTCCCGTCTGCGCGTCGAAGCGCACGAGGTTCGAGCGCCCGTGCTCCGTCGTGGCCACGATCACGGCCTTGCCGTCCATCGTCCAGATATTGGGACTCGAGCCCTCGCCCCCGCGCGGCGGCGCCTGGTCACCGAGCACGGCCCCGCCCATGGCGAAGTCGTAGTCGGCGGTGAGGTTGGTCGCCCCCCCCGTCCCCCCCGCCCCCCCCTTGCCCGCCCGCGAGACGAACAGGTCGGACTGATTGTACGAGCGTGGCGCTCGTGGATTGATCCAGCCGCGGAAGGCGACCGCCTTCCCGTCGGGCGATACTGCGGGACCGAAGATCGGACCGTTGATGTCCGCGACCGTGTCCATGGCGCCACCGGTTGCGGGCACGGAGTAGAAGTTGTTGTCCGGCGGATAGTAGTACGACTCGGCGACGCGGTCGGAGACGAAGGAGATCCGGGCGCCGTCGCGGCTCCATTGTGGGGCCTCTTCGTCGAACTTGCCGGACGTCACCTGGTGTGCCTTGGCGGGCTGGTCGCCCGGCATGGCAGCCGACACCGTCCAGATATGCCCGTGCTCGGCCGGGTCCAGGTATCCCTCATCGTCGGCACGATACTCGGCCTGCGTGATCACCCGTACGTCGCTCTTGGGCTCGTCCTTCTTGTCCGCCTTGGCGATGTCCTCCGGGGTGGTCGAGCTCACGAAGGCGATGGCTTTCCCGTCGGGCGACCAGGCGGCCGGCCCCGCACCCTTCGGCAGGTCGGTGAGCTGCTGCGCCTCTCCACCGGCCAGCGACAGGAGATAGAGCTGCGCGTGCCCGTCTTTGGGGCGGAGAAACGCGATCACCGTGCCGTCGGGTGACCAACGGGGCGCGCCATCGTGCGGGCCCGCGGTGATCCGTCGTGGTGGCGACGCGCCGTCCGTGGCGACGAGCCAGAGGCTGGTCTCATAGCCGTCGTGCTTCGCGTTCACCGTCACGAGGAGGTAGGCGGCCTGCCGGCCGTCGGGCGAAATCTGCGGGCTCGCCACCCAGCGGAAGGCGAACAGGTCGCTATCCGATATGGCGCGCTGTTGGGCGGCGAGCGGCGACGCGGCGCACCACGCGACGAAGGCCGCGCCGAGGATCGGGCGCATCGATCAGTTCCCCGTCGGCTCGGCGACGTTCGGGAGCGGGTAGGCGTTTCGAAGGGCCGTGAGATAATCGTCGTACAGGCCCTTCAAGCCGTCGAACTCCCGTCTGACCGCCGCGCGGTAGGGTGCATCGGTGGCGAAGTGGTAGAGCACGGCGGCCATCGTCTGCGCGTCGACGAGAAAGCCATGATGCCCGACCTCACCCAGCGCGTCCGCCTCCATCTCGAACGTGTGATAGCCTCCGTTCGAGCTATGGGACGTCACGCCGACACCGGGGATCTGCGTCGCGACGGTGCCGGTCTCCTCGAAGGGGAGCGGACGCCCCGGGTCGTCCTCGACCTTGGTGGCGCCAAACTTCTTCATGTACGCGAACGCGAGATAGTTGAGCGCGGCGACCGAAATGCCGTTCCGCGAGGACGAGTCCAGGTCGATGTGCACCTTGGTTCCGGTGGCGAGCGCCGCTCCCTTCGCCGCATCATTCACGCGCTCCGTGACCTGGGCCAGATAGACCGGATCGGGGTAGCGGATCCAGAACTCGGCCGCGGCGCGGTCCGGGACCACGTTGGGCGCCTTGCCGCCCTCGGTGATGATCCCCTGGATCTTGGTCTCGGGCCGCACGGTCATGCGGATGCCGTCGATGTGATTGAACAGCTCGATCAGTCCCTTCAGCGCATCCCGCCCGTCCCACGCCTGCAGCTGGTGGGCGGGGGCTCCGGAGAACACGTAGTGCATCACGTTGATGTTCATGCAGCAGCTCCCGAAGCCGGGGCCCGGCGCCTGCGTGGCGGTGGACGAATGGGAGCGAATGAGCACGTCCGCACCCTTGAACACCCCGGCGTTGTACATCACCGTCTTGGCGGCTGGCGACGCGAGCTCCTCCGCCGGCGTCCCGTATACGGTCACGGTGCCGGGGGTTTTCGAGGCCGTGAGGAACTCCGCGACGGCGACCGCCGCGGCGATCCCCACCGGTCCCTGCGCGCTGTGCTGGTCGCCATGGAAGTCACGGCTTGTGCCGCGCAGGGCGTCGTATTCGAGGATGACACCCAGATTCGGACCCGGCGTGCCCTTGGTGTAGCGGGCGACGAACGCCGTCTTCAAGCCGGCCACGCCCAACTCGACGTCGAAGGCGTGCGCCTTGAGGTAATCGGTGAGGATCTTCACCGACCGCTCTTCCTTCCACCCGGTCTCGGGGTGGCGCGTGATGTCGTCCGCCATGGCGAGGAGCTCCTTGTCCATCAACTCCTTCGCGCGGGCGATCACCGCGTCACGCCGGGGGTCGCGCGCCCCGACGAGGCGCGTGACGAGTTGCGGTACGGCGAGCGAGCGTTCCAGGTCGCTCATGCGCCGGATCACGTCTGCGGCGGCGGTCTTTTCGGTGGGGGTTTCCTGGGCGGCGACGGGGATGGCCGGGGTGGCCGCGACCAGCACGGCCAGGAGCGTGATCGGTGGCGCACTGCGCATGTGGGGTCCCTCGGAGTCAGGTGGACGAGTGTCGGTGGAGCCGGCAAAGTTACCGGGCAGGGCGGGCGGCGCCAGCGCGGCCGGCCAGCGGCTCTTGCCCTCGCCGTCCGGCCCATCCTACCTTGACCGCGTGAGCCTGAAGATCGTGTTCAACGGTGCCGAATATGACAGCGTCGAGGCGATGCCCCCCGACGTACGGGCGCAATACGAACAGGTGCTCGAGACCCTGAAGCAGACAGGTGGCGATGAAGTGCTCTCGGCGTTGCAGCGTGCATCGAGTGGGGGTGCAACCTTCAAGGCTACATACCGGCAGATCGTCGTCGACGGCAAGAAGTACGGCAGTGTCGACGAAATGCCCGCGGATGTCCGCCGTACCTACGAGCAGGCCGTCGGGCACCTCGGAGCGGGGGCAGGTCCCGGTGGACCACCGACGAGCGTCCGGCCCCCGCCCCTGGTCGAGGACGACCAACGGCAGCGCGGCGGAATCCTGCGTATCCTCCTGTGGATGGCCCTCGGGGCGGCGATCGCCCTGTGGCTGGTGCGGCGCGGCTGAGAGCCTAGTCGGCGCCGCGGGCGCGCTCGCGTTGCTCCAGCCAGTTCTTCACTGCGAAGCCCAGCGTGACGCCGAATCCGACACTCGCGATCTCGAGTAGCAGTCTTCCCGTAATGAAAAGCGCGCTCATCTGACTCATCTCCGCGCGGCGGCCGAGAGGGTATACCTACCAAATACGCGTCACCCATGATCAGGTTCCGCGCAGGGCGTCTCGTAGCAGCCGACCGCAGTGGCACCCGGCGAGGACGGCGGACACATTCTTGTGGTGTCCACTCAGAAGGCTCCCGTTCAGCGTTGGGCCCGCCTGAGGCGGGACGCGCAGAGCGTCCTGCGCCGCGGCGCATGGTATCCCGTGCTCAGCATCGGCGTAGAGGATGCAGTCCTCGACGTGGACAATGCGCCCGTGCGCATTTCCCAAGCGTTTCTGGAGCTCAGTGACGCTCGTCCGAGCCGGTGGACCATTGTGCCCCGTCCACGCGACGCGGAAAAGGTGCCCGACGCATGGGGAGAGTTCTATGCCGTGTGTCCAAACTGTGCGGCGCGGGCGCCCGTGGGCCCGCGCTCCGGTGAGGGCAAAAAGCGGTGTACGCGATGCGAGCAGTCGTTCGAGGTCGCCTGGGACGAGGGGTATCTCAGGGACTAGATCGGAACCGATGCCCGGGGCGAGAGTCGAACTCGCACGGGGTTGCCCCCAACGGCTCCTAAGGCCGCCGCGTCTGCCGTTCCGCCACCCGGGCCGTTTCCAATCTAACCGGTGTCGCTCGCCGCGCGTCGGGAAACGTCGTCACCCCTCGGGCCGTAAGGCTGCCACGCCATCTGCACCGGAGGCCACGTGAACGTCGCGCCGCTCATCTTCGCCGCCACTATGCTGCAGGCTCAGGGTGACTGGCCGGTCTACGGCCACGACGCCGGCGGCACCCGATTCTCGCCGGCCGCGCGAATCACGCGGGACAACGTGAGCCGCCTTGTGGTGGCCTGGACCTATCGCACCGGGGAGACCGATCCGCGGTTCAAGACGGACAAGGAGACCTCCTTCGAGGCCACGCCCCTGGTGGTGGATGGGACCATGTACCTGGACACGCCACTCGGGCGGGTGATCGCGCTCGATCCGGCCTCTGGCCGAGAGCGGTGGGTCTTCGATCCGAAGATTCGGCGGGACGTCCGCTACGGCGACTTCACGAGCCGCGGTGTCTCGACCTGGCTCGATGAGGCCGCGCCTGCGGGCGCTCAATGCCGCCGCCGGATCTTCGTCGCCAATGCACAATCTCAGCTCATCGCGCTGGACGCGAAGGACGGTCGGCCCTGCGCTGGTTTCGGTCGCGACGGCCGCGTGGATCTCAAGGCCGGGCTCCGGATCGCGCCGTTCGAGCCGGGCGCGTACTCGATCACGTCCCCTCCCGTCACGATCAATGGGTTGGTCATCACCGGGTCCTCGGTCGCCGACAACAGCCGGCCCAATCCGGCGAGCGGCGAGGTGCGCGCGTACGACGCCAGGACCGGGGCCCTCAAGTGGACCTGGGACCCGATCCCCCAAGACCGGAGGGATCCTGCATACGACCAATGGCGTGGCGCGATGGGCCACAAGACCGGCGCGGCCAACGCGTGGTCGGTGCTCATGGCGGATCCCGAGCGGGACCTCGTCTTCGTTCCCACTGGGAGTGCCGCTCCCGACTACTACGGCGTCTTGAGGCTCGGCGACAATCGCTACGCCAACTCGATCGTCGCCCTCCGAGCGTCGTCGGGAGCGCTGGTGTGGGCGTACCAGACCGTGCATCACGACCTCTGGGACTACGACAACGCCTCGCCTCCCGTGCTCGTGACGCTCACGCGCGACGGCGCCCAGCGGCCCGCCGTCCTGCAGGCCACGAAGACCGGCATGCTGTTCATGCTCGATCGAGCGACGGGCGAGCCGATCTTCCCCGTGGAGGAGCGCCCGGTCCCCGCGAGTGACATCCCGGGCGAAGAGGCATCCCCGACACAGCCGTTCACCGCGGTGACGCCGCCGCTCTCCCCGCAGCGATTCACCCTCGACCAGGTCTGGGGCGCCAGCGATGTGGACCGCGCCGCGTGTCACGCGGCCATCGACAGCCTTCGGAACGAGGGGATCTTCACCCCGCCGAGCATCCGCGGCACGCTCGCGATGCCCTCCAACATCGGCGGAGCCCATTGGGGCGGCGTCGCGGTGGACCCTGTGCGGCAGATCGCGGTCGTGCCCGTCAACCGGATCGCGGCCGTAGTGCAGCTGATTCCGAGAGAGACGTTCGACCATGAGCGTGCCATGGCCGAAGACAAGCGGTTGGGGCGCGACTACGAATACAACGGCATGTGGGGGACGCCCTATGTCATGCGGCGTCGCATGATCTTGAGCCCGTCCGGCTTGCCGTGCACGCCGCCTCCCTTCGGCACCCTGGTCGCGATCGACCTGAAGACCGGTGGGCGCCTGTGGGAAGTACCGCTGGGCTCACTCACCCGGCCTCTCACGCCGGCGCAGGCGGAGAAGATCCCGGGCGAATGGGGCTCGCCCAATCTCGGGGGCCCGATCGTAACGGCGGGCGGCATCGTATTCATCGGTGCCGCGCTCGACCGCTGGCTCCACGCCTACGACATCGAGACGGGCCGCGAGCTCTGGCGCGGCCCGCTGCCGGAAAGCGGCAAGGCGACCCCGATGACCTATCAGCTCGACTCGGGCGACCAGTTCGTGGCGATCGCCGTGGGAGGGGGCGGAGGGTTCGGCGCGGGCGATTACCTGGTGGCGTTCCACGTCGGCCGCTGAGCCGAGGTCAGTGCCACAGGTGCCAGACCGTGTAGATGAGAAGTCCGACCAAGCCACCCACCAGGGTGCCGTTGATGCGGACAAACTGGAGGTCCCGTCCTACCGCGAGCTCGAACCGCCGCGCGGTCGCTTCCGGATCCCATCCGGCCACGGTCTGCGCGATCAGGTCGCCGATCTCGTGACGATAGCGCTCGACCACCCGGGACGAGAGGTCGATGATCACGTCGTCGATCTCCGCGAGGAGGGCCTCGTTGGCCAGCAGCGCGGCACCGAAGTCGGCGAGCCCCCGCTCGAGTGGCGTGGGCGCCGTGCCGTCCTCCCGGGTGGCGTAGTCGACGATCGCGCGTCGCGTCGCCTCCCACAGGCGGGCGGACAGCTCGGCGACTGAGGGGTCGGCGAGCCACTCTTCCTTCATCGCCTCCGCCCGCGCGATGACGTCCGGGGAGTACTGCAGGCGATCGACGAAGTCCCGCAACGCGGAGTCGAACGCTTTGCGCAGCGGGTGATGCGGGTCGGCGCCGATGGCGCGCAGCAGCGCCTCGGTCACCTCGATGATCCGCTGGTAGATCTTGTCGTCCACCACGCCCGGCACCCACCAGGGACTCTCAGCCCGCACCCGCTCGCGGATGAAGTCCCGGCTGTCCGAGATGGCCTGCGCGGCGAGACGGACCGCCTCGTTCAGGAAGCCCTGGTGGTGGTCGCCCTCGAGCACGAGCGCCAGCGTGCGACCCAGCGCCGGCGCGACGCGCGTGGCTCGCACTCGCGTGCTCACGACCTGCCGCACGAGCTCCCGTGCGTCTTCGTCGGGGAGTGCCTCGAGCGTCTTGGCGAGACCGCCGGCGAGCTGGCGGGCGATCTGGCGGCTGTGCGCGGGGTCGGAGAGCCAGCGGGCCGCGCGCTCCGCGGGGTGCACGGCGCGCAGGTTCAGGGCGATCACGTCCCGCGACAGGAAGTGATTCTGCACGAAGGTGCCGAGGATGCGCCCGATGCGCTCTTTGCGCGTGGCGACGATCGCCGTGTGCGGAATCGGTATGCCCAGCGGATGGCGGAACAGCGCGGTGACGGCGAACCAATCCGCCAGGCCGCCGACCAGCGATGCCTCCGCCGTGGCGCGTACGTAGCCGAGCCAGGGGTAGGTGGACTCGAAGATGCTTGCGCCCGCAAACACCACGGCGGCGAGCGCCAGCAGACCGGTGGCCCGGCGCTTCATCTGGTCGAGCTGAGCCTGCCGGGTCGCGTCGTCCGGCCGGGACCACGCGGGTGTAGACGGGGGGACCCTCGCTACTTCCTGGGCCATTGAGGCAAGATAACGTCCCTTGCCCGGCTACCGGCTCCGGGTCGACTGACCGGCCGCGAGCGCGCGGCGGATCGCTTTCGCGAGCCGCGTCGCGGCCCGGCGTTCCCACCCGAAGAACAGGTGGGGCTCGATCAGCTCGAGCTCCATGAGCACGAGCCGTCCGTTCCGGGTCACGCCATCCACGCGCGCGTAGAGCGGGTCGCCCGGAACCGCCGCAAGAACGCGCTCGGCGTCCACGATCAGCTTGCCGGAAGGCTTGCGCGTATCCGCCGATCCCCCGAACTCCCACTGCACGCGATAGTCGCCGGCGGCGGGGCGCTTGAGCACCGCGTGACTGAACCGCCCCGCGAAGAAGACCAGGGACCACTCTCCCGGATCGCGGACTTCGGGCACGAGCGGTTGAACGAGCACGTCGCCGCTGCGCAGCATCTCGTCGAGCTTCGGCTGATTCGGCGCGGCGCCGGTGAGCGTCGTGCTCCACGTTCCGAACGCGCTCGCCGATACCGCCGGCTTGACGACCGCTTCCCCCCAGCCCTCGTGCCGCAGCACCTCGGCGAGCCCGCACGGCTCTCCTCGCGCGACCCACCGCGTCGGGACGATCGATACGCCGCGTGCCGCGAGGTCCCGCAGGTACCCCTTGTGGCTGTTCCACCGCAGGAGCTCCGGCGGGTTCCACAGCACGCGCTGTCCATCACGTTCGAGCCGCGCGATCCATTCCAGGAACTCCGGCAGCCGCCGGTGGTAGTCCCAACAAGAGCGCACCAGCACGCCCTGGAAGTCGCCCCACGCCATGTCTCGAGAATCCCACACGGCGGGGACGGCCGTGATCCCCTGCTTGTCCAACGCGGAGACGAGCAGGCGGTCGTCGTCGTTCAAGCCCGGAAGGGTCGCATACGTGGCGAGGGCGATGCGCGGCACGGGGAGAAAGGAAACGTCGAGGGCGCTATGTTTGAAGCCTCGTCATCCACTCAGGGAGAGACGCCATGTGCCTAGCCGGAAGACTGGTGACCACCATCGCGTTCGCCGCCCTCGCACCGGCTGTCCTCGCCGGCCAGGCCCCGGCGCCCGGCGACCTGGCGGACATATGCAAGACTGTCGGCCAAGGACAGGTCGGCCAGTGGGCCGCCTTCGACGCGACGGGCAGTTCGGGCAGTGGCAAGCTCCGTCTCGCCGTCGTGGGCTCGGAGCGATCGGGCGATACGACGCTCTACTGGTTCGAGGTGAACGCGGCGGGTAAGGACCCGAGTCATAGCGGTGTCGTGCAGATCCTGGCGCCGAGCCTCGCTTCCGGCACCGTGGCCCCACGGGCTCTAATCGTCAAGTGGGGCGGACAACCAGCCGTTAAGGTGTCCGGTCAAATGGCAGGCGTGATCGGTCAGAAGGAAGGACAGGGCAGCTCCGCCTTCGATTGGGCGGCACGCTGTACCAGCGCGCATGTGGTCGGCTGGGAGTCGGTCACGGTGCCCGCCGGCACGTTTCGCGCTTTGCACGTGACTGCGGAAGACGGAACTGACGTATGGGGGTCGGGTGAGGTCCCGCTCGGCATGGTGAAGCTCCACAGCCCGAAGGGCGACCTCGCGCTCAGCGCCCGCGGCAGCGGCGCCAAGTCGTCCATCACGGAGAAGCCGTTCGAAATGCCGATGATGACCAAACCCTGACGTCGGCGTTCCACGTCGACGCCCTTGCGAGGTTTGGCGTTTGGGTGCTTACATGGGACTCGCTGCCCACCCCTGACCAGGAGATCGAACGCCCGTGTCCGCTCGTCTGTCGCCCCTCGCCGCCGTCATCCTGTTGCTCCTCCCGGCGCGTTCCGCGCCGGCGCAGTCCGCTAAGGCCGCCGCTCCGTACGACACCAGCGTGTTTGCCGCGCTCTCGTGGCGCGAGATCGGTATTTTCCGCGCCGGTCGCAGCGTCGCGGTCGCCGGCTCCGCCGCGCGTCCGCAGGCGTACTGGTTCGGCACCACCGGCGGCGGCGTCT
>Ga0209378_1001868_pt1 | contig 14832 bp, 16 predicted proteins | sample GraSoiAngelo_156_FD_186170 | JGI IMG/M metagenome (GOLD analysis project Ga0209378, IMG submission 186170) | Grasslands soil microbial communities from the Angelo Coastal Reserve, California, USA - 14_1009_13_40cm (SPAdes) (version 2) | ecosystem: Environmental > Terrestrial > Soil > Grasslands ... | reverse complement strand
AACCCCGCCCTCGCCTACCTGATCGCGCGCCTCGGCCCGCCCCGCTTCCCGACCCCGATCGGCGTCTTCACCGCCGTCGAGCGCCCCCGCTACGAGGAGGCCCTCAACCGGCAGGTCGCCGCCGCCAGGGCCAAGTCGCCCGCCGACCTCGGCGCCCTGCTGAACCGCGGCGACACCTGGGAGGTACGACCCGAGACCGTGTCTCGGGTCGACGAGGACCCGAGGGTGTAACGTCAGCTGGGTTAGCGACCCGAGACCCTGTCTCGGGTCGGGAGAGGACGCGAGGGTGTGACGTCAGGTGGGTCGAGCGATCGTCGTGCCGCGGCCGGCAAAGCCGGCGCGGCAAACGTAAGCGGAAATCCGGGCACCGTACGGTAGACACGCCCTCCCCAACTCACGGGCCCTGACGCGCTCCGGAAAGTCTGCCGCGCCGGCTTTGCCGGCCGCGGCACGCCCTCCGCACTGTCCACCGGCGGGCACTCTTGCGGTCCGTACACGACCCGAGACAAGGTCTCGGGTCGCATTACCCGCCGTCGCGCCCGCGCCAGCGCTCGCCGCGCGCCGGGTCGGGCGGCACCGTGAGCACGTCGTTCGGGAAGAAGTCGGCGATGTAGTCGATGATGTCCTTGGCCGACACGACACCGACCGGCCGCCGCGCCTCGTCCACCAGCGGCACGTGGCGGAAGCCGCCCACGCTCATCTTGTTGAGCGCGTAGACGATCGGATCGTCGGGCGAGAGCACCTCGGGGTCGGGCGTCATGAAGTCGCTGAGCGGGCGTCCCGCGTCCGCCTGCCCGAGCTTCATGATGAAGTCGCGCTCGGTCACGATCCCGACCAGCCGCTCGCCTTCGACCACCAGCACGCAGCCGATGCGGTGCTCGCGCATGGTGCGGATGGCGTCGATCACGGTGTCGGAGGGCGCGAGGCAGAGGGGCGGCCGCGGGGCGACATAGCGGATCGGCTCCCGGATCATGCGCTGGTCGAGCACGCGCGGCGCCGGCTCGCCGCCGGTGAGGAGATCCATATCCTCCTCGAGCCATTCGTCCATGGCGGTCCCTCCCTGTGCCCCCGAGGGCCGGTGATTACCTTGATCAGCCCGAGTTTCCGCCCGGACGCGAAAGGGTGTCAAGCACGGCGGCAAATCCCGCCAGCACCCCCGCGGTCCGGGGCAGGCTCACGTCGTCCCGCGCCAGGAGCGCGCGCAGGCGGGACAGGTCCGCGACCTGGTCGACGTCGAAGCTCGGGGACAGGAGGTGCACGGCGAGGCCCGCGGCCGCCGCCCGGGCGAGCGTCGCCTCGAGCACGCCGGCCGTGCCCCAGGCGATGCCCGCGAAGAGACCCGGCGCCGGCCCCCGCAGGCCGATCAGGTAGTAGCCGCCGTCCGCCGCAGGTCCGAGCACCACGTCCGCGCCGTGGGTGAGCGCGGCGGCGCCCGCGGCCAGCGCGGCCGCCGGGATGTGGGGCGCGTCCGCGCCGATGGCCAGCACGGGCCCGGGACCCGCGGCGAGCTCCTCCGCGAGCGCCGCGGCCAGGCGCTCGCCCAGGTCGCGGCCGCGCTGCGGGCGGCAACGCGCCCCGGGGAGCAGCTCCGCGAAGGGCGCGTCCGGCGGCGTGTACGCCCAGGTGACGGCGTAGGGCAGCGCAGCGAGACGCTCGGCCAGGTCGAGCACGAAGGCACGGTAGAGCGCGCAGGCCGCATCGGCGCCGAGCGCCGCGGCGAGGCGGGTCTTCACCCGGCCGGGGACCGGGTGCTTCGCCATGACGACCAGGCGCGCTTCGCTCCGGTCAGGAGCCCGCGGGCCGGAAGCTCTGGAGGTAGGCGACGACGTCGTCGATCTCCGCCGGGGAGAGGGCCCCCTCGAACGGCGCCATGAGCGTGCCGGGCTTGCCCTGCTCGACCACCAGCCGCAGCTGCTCGCGCGTGCGGCCCTTCCAGAAGGCGGGGTCGCGGAAGTTCCGCGGCCTGGGCTCGATGGCGGCCGCCGCCGGCCCGTCGCCCCCGCCCTCGACGCCGTGGCAGGGCGCGCAGCGGGTCTGGTAGACGGCCTGCCCCTGCGCGACGTCCGCGCTGGTGCTCGGCTCGGGTCCCGCAGCACCCCTCCCGCACGCGGCAAGCAGCACCACGGGCGCGGCGAGCGCCGGCGCCACGCGCCGCCTAGGCGCCATCGTCGACGTCTTCCGCCAGGGCGGCCAGCTCGGCACGCGCATCCAGCGCCGCCAGCTCCTCGAAGCCGCCGATGGCACGGCCGTCGATGAAGATCTGCGGCACGGTTTGGCGGCCGGTGCGCCGCACGAGATCGGCCCGAGCCTCGGGGTCGTCGCCCACGTCGATCTCGCCGTACGAGATGCCGCGCGCCTGGAGGAGCCGCTTGGCGCGCACGCAGAACGGGCAGCTCGCCGTGGTGTACAGCTGGACGCGCGTCATCGCCTGGAAGCTAGACCGCGCGCCCCGGTGTCGCAAGCCGCGTTGACAGTGCGCAGGCGCGCCGATACGGTCGCGCGATGGCCGATCCGAGCGTCGCCGAAGCGTTCACGCGCCTGGTGGACTTGATGGCGCGGCTCCGCGCCCCGGGCGGCTGCCCGTGGGACCGCGAGCAGACGCCCGCGAGCCTCCGCCCCTATCTCCTCGAGGAGGTCTACGAGGTCCTCGAGGCGATCGACGCCGACGATCCCGCCCACCTGCGCGACGAGCTCGGCGATCTCCTCCTCCAGATCGTGTTCCAGTCGGAGCTCGCGGCCGAGGCGGGCCGCTTCACGGTCGCCGACGTGGCGCACGCGATCGTCGACAAGCTCGTCCGCCGCCACCCGCACGTCTTCGGCGACGTGCGGGTGCGCGACGCGGGCGAGGTGGTGCGCAACTGGCGGCGTATCAAGGCCGAGGAGCGGCGCACGGCGGGCGAGGACGGCGACCTCTTCGCGGGCGTGCCGGCGGCGTTGCCCGCGCTGCTGCGCGCCGAGCAGCTGGGCGAGAAGGCGGGCCACGTCGGCCTCGACTGGCCCGACGCGCGCGGCGTGCTCGAGAAACTGCACGAGGAGACGGCGGAGCTCGCGGCCGCGCTCGCGGCCGGCGACCGCGCCGCGATCGAGCACGAGCTGGGCGACCTCCTGCTCGCGGCCGCGAGCCTCGGCCGCCACCTCGCGGTGTCGGCGGAGATGGCGCTCCGCGCCGCCAACGACCGCTTCGTGGCGCGCGTGCGCCGCCTCGAGGCGGCGGCGCGGGTGCGCGGCCAGGCGCTCGCCGACCTCGCTCCCGAGGAACGCGACCGGCTGTGGGAGGCGGCCAAGCTCGATTGACCCGCCCCGGCGCACGTGGTAGCAGCCGAGCCCCGTTAGGAGGATCCGACCACCGTGGCGAACCACCCCTCGGCGCTCAAGCGCCATCGGCAGAGCGAGAAGCGCCGGGTGCGCAACCGGGCGGTGAAGACCCGGCTCCGCCACCTCGTGCGCGCGGTGCGCACGGCGGTCGTCTCGCGCGACCCTGCCGCCGCCGCCCAGACGCTGGCGCGCGCTTCACGTGAGCTCGACAAGGCGGTGACCAAGGGCGTGTTGCACCGCAACAGCGCGGCCCGCAAGATCTCCCGTCTCGCGCGCGCCGTCGGCGCGCTCGCTACGGCGCGCTAGCCATCTCGAGCAGGGCGGCGTCGAAGCACGCCTCCTCGTCGCGCGCGCTCTTCAACTCCAGGTCCAGCCGGCTGAGCACGAGGAGCGCCCGCTCGAGGTCCGCGGCCCGGCCGCGGCCGCGGCTCCGGTCGAGCAGCCAGCGCGGCATGCCGAGCCGCTCGGCGACCTGGGCGGGCGTGAGCCCCCGCTCCGCCAGCTCGGCCACGTGGAGCGCGCGGCGCAGGTTGGCGGCGAGGAAGGCGACGACCAGGAGCGGCGAGACGCCCTCGGCGTGCAGCTGGCGGAGCACCCGTGCGGCGCCGGCCAGGTCGCGGCGGGCGAGCCGATCCGTCAGCTCCTCGACCTTGTGGGAGCGCGCCGAGGTCGCCATCGCCCGCACGTGCTCCGCCTCGATGCGCGCGCCGGGACCGACGTGGAGCGAGAGCTTGTCGAGCTCGCCCGCCAGCACGCCCAGCGTCGGCCCGCAGCGCTCGACCAGCTCCTCCACCGCCGCGGGCGCGATCTCGTGGCCGCGCTCGCGCGCCAGGCGGACCACCCAGGGCGAGGCGGCGCCCGCGCCGAGCTCCGGGAACCCGAAGCCCGCCCGCGCGCGCAGGCACGCGCCGAGGAGCTTGCGCCGCTGGTCCGGGTCGCCCGCGACCACCAGGACGAGCGTCCCCCCGCCGCCGAGCGTCGGCAGCGCGTCCAGCACCCGGGCCTGATCGTCCTCGCGCAGCTTGTCCGCGTTGCGGAGGACGACGACCTGCGAGCCGCCGAAGAGCGGCGGGGATCGCAGGTCCGCGAGCGCGTCCCCCAGGCGATCGGCGTCCTGGTCGGCCCACAGCGTTCGCCAGGTCCCGGGCCGGCCCGCCGGCAGGAACCGGCGGCGGAGCGCGCCGAGCGCGCGCTCGACGAGGAACGTCTCCTTGCCGAAGAGGAGATAGTAGGGCCGCAGCGCCTCGCGCTCGAGGGCGGCGAGCGGGTCGGGCGCGACGCTCAGAAGCCCTCCATCGCCTGCAGGTAGATGTCGCGCGCCAGCAGCTCGATCAGGTTGCGCTGTGCCTCCCGCCGGCGCGCCTCGCCGATCTGCACGTTGGTCAGGTCGGGGAGGTCGCGCGCGTCGATCGTCCCGCGCTGGAAGTGCGGTGAGCTGGTGATGACGACCCCGCTCACCGCGCCGAAGTCCTGGGACTCCTGGAGGAGCTTGTTCTCGAACAGGACGTGGCCAGTCTCGCGCTCGGTGAGCCGCAGGCTCACCTGCATGATGCCCTGGTACTGCACCGCCTCGTCGGTCGCGCTGAAGGCGACCGGCACGCTCGTGAAGCGGCGGATGTCGCCGGAGAGGACGAGGTCGGCGTCGTCCTCGGTGACGATGCGCAGCGTCCCCTGCCGGCGGAACTCGTCCTCGACGGCGCGGTGCAGGCGGACCTCGAGGCCGGTCTCGCGCGTGTGGTTGGTGAACAGCGCGATGCGGATGGTCCGGGCGCTCTCGGGGACGGTCGTGCCCGTGCCGCTCAGATGGTAGCCGCAGGCGGCGAGCGCGAGGACGGGGAGGAGTGCCGTGCGTCTCATACGATCAGGTTGAGCATACGGCCGGGCACGAAGACAACCTTGCGGACCAGCCGCCCGCCGGCGTGCGTCTGGATGTGCGGGTCCGCGAGCGCAGCGGCCACGACCTGGGCCTCGCCCGCGTCGGCGGACACGGTGACGCGGCCGCGGAGCTTCCCGTTCACCTGCACCGGCAGCTCGATCAGCGGGCGCGCGAGCGCGCCGGGGTCCGCCGCCGGCCAGCGCTCGGCGTCGAGCGAGCGGGCGTGGCCCGCCGCCTCCCAGAGCTCGCTCGCGACGTGGGGCACGAAGGGCGCCAGCAGCAGCAGGGTCGCGTCGATCGCCTCGCGCAGCACGGCGGGGCTGGCGTCCTCGCTCGTGTCGCCGAGCGCGTTCACGAGCTCCATGACCGCCGCCACGGCGGTGTTGAAGTGGAGCCGCTCGACCACGTCGTCGCTCACCCGGCGGATGGTCTCGTGGGTGCGGCGATGCAGCTCGCGATCGTCGGCCGAGAGCGGAGCGGGGAGCGGCGTCCCCGGCGCCGCGAGGCGGGGCGCGAGCGCGTGCACCAGGCGCCAGAGGCGGTGGAGGAAGCGATGCATCCCCTCCACCCCCTGGTCGCTCCAGTCGAGGTCCTTCTCGGGCGGCGCCTGGAAGAGGCAGAAGAGGCGTGCCGTGTCGGCCCCGTAGCGCTCGATCAGGTAGTCCGGGTCGACCACGTTGCCCTTCGACTTGCTCATCTTGGCGCCGTCCTTGATGACCATGCCCTGCGTGAGCAGGTCGCGGAACGGCTCGTCGAGCCGGACGAAGCCCAGGTCGCGCAGCACCTTGGTGAAGAAGCGCGCGTAGAGGAGGTGGAGCACGGCGTGCTCGATGCCCCCGATGTAGCGCTCGACCCCCTCGGCGCCGAGCCAGTAGTCGAGCTCGGCGGGATCGAAGGGGGCGGCGTCGTGGCGGGGCGAGCAGTAGCGTGCGAAGTACCACGAGGACTCGACGAAGGTGTCCATGGTGTCGGTCTCGCGCCGGGCGGCCCCGCCGCAGCGCGGGCAGGTGACGCGCACGAAGGCGGCGTGCGCGGCGAGCGGCGAGCCGCCGGTGCCGGTCAAGGCGACGTCCTCGGGGAGGACGACGGGCAGCTCGCGCTCGGGCACGGGCACCATGCCGCAGCGCTCGCAGTAGATGATGGGGATGGGCGCGCCCCAGTAGCGCTGGCGCGAGATGCCCCAGTCGCGCAGGCGGTACGACACGGTCGGGCCACCCTGGCCGCGCGCGGCGAGCGCCGCCGCGATGCGCTCCTTCGCGAGCTCGCTCTCGAGCCCCGTGAACTCGCCGGAATCGACGAGGCGGCCGGGCCCCTCCCACGCCGCCTCCAGGGTCGCCGGGTCGAGGCGCTCGCCCTCGGGCTGGACCACCACCCGTACCGGCAGCCCGTACGCGCGCGCGAACTCGAAATCGCGCTGGTCGTGCGCCGGCACGGCCATGACCGCGCCCGTGCCGTACTCCATGAGGACGAAGTTCGCGACGTAGATCGGCAGGCGGGCGCCGGTGACGGGATGGCGGCAGAAGGCGCCGGTCGCCACGCCCTCCTTGCCGACCGCGCGCTCGGCGCGCGAGGTCGCGCGCACGCGAGCGGCGAAGGCGGCGACCTCCCCGGCCGCGGGCGTGCCCGCGACCAGCTCGGGCACCAGCGGATGCTCGGCCGCGAGGCTCATGAAGGTGACGCCGAAGAGCGTGTCGGCCCGGGTGGTGAAGACCGCGATGTCGCCCGTGCGGCCGTCGAGGGGAAAGCGGATCTCCGCTCCCGGGCTCCGTCCGATCCAGTTCCGCTGCATGGTGAGCACGCGCTCGGGCCAGCCGCTCAGGCGGTCCAGGTCGCGGAGCAGCTCCTCGGCGTAGGCCGTGATGCGGAAGAACCACTGCTCGAGCTCGCGGTCGACGACCGGACCGTCGCAGCGCCAGCAGCGGCCGTCCACCACCTGCTCGTTGGCGAGCACGGTCTCGCAGTGCGCGCACCAGTTGACCAGCGAGCGGCGCCTGTAGGCGAGGCCGCGCTCGAGCATGCGCAGGAAGAAGAGCTGCTCCCAGCGGTAGTAGCGGGGATCGCAGGTGGCGAGCTCGCGCTCCCAGTCGTACGAGAAGCCGAGCCGGCGGAGCTGCCGGCGCATGTGCTCGATGTTGTCGTGGGTCCACCGGGCCGGGTGGACGCCGTGCTCGATGGCGGCGTTCTCGGCCGGGAGCCCGAAGGCGTCCCAGCCCATGGGGTGGAGCACGCGCGCGCCCGCCATGCGCCGCTGGCGCGCGATCACGTCGCCGATCGAGTAGTTGCGCACGTGGCCCATGTGGATGCGCCCGGAGGGGTACGGGAACATCTCGAGCACGTAGTAGGCGGGCTCGCCCGGCTCGGCGCGCGCCGCGAAGGCCCGCGCCTCCTCCCAGCGGCGCTGCCACTTCGCCTCGACCGCCTGCGGGTCGTAGCGGCCCTGCCCCTCCGCCTGCGCCATCCTCACTCCGGGCTCTTCGGCTTCTCCTTGACGCCGAGCACCTGGGCGATGTGGTCGAGCACGCCGTTCACGAAGGCGGGCGAGTCCTCGCTCCCGAAGCGGCGGGCGATCTCGATCGCCTCGTCGATGGTGACCGAGGCGGGGATGTCGGGCCGCCCGAGGAGCTCGAAGGTGGCGAGGCGGAGCAGGCTCAAGTCCACGCGCGAGAGGCGCGGCAGCCGCCAGTGCTCGGCGCTCGCCGCGATCAGCGCGTCGATGCGCTCGCGCTGCGCGGCGACGCCGTCGACCAGCTCGCGGGCGAAGGCCTCGATCTCGGGCTCGGCGTCGAAGTGCGACCAGAAGAGGGCGACGCCCGGATCGCCCTCCCCCGCCACGTCGAGCTGGTAGAGCGCCTGGAGGGCCAGCTCGCGCGCCGCGCGCCGGGTACCCATCAGGCCCTCTGCACGGCGCGCAGGAGGTGCACCATCTCGAGCGCGGTGACCGCCGCCTCGTAGCCCTTGTTGCCCCGCTCGCCGCCCGCGCGCGCGAGCGCCTGCTCGATCGAGTCGGTGGTGAGCACGCCGAAGGCGATGGGGACGTCCTGCTTGCGCGCCACGTCCGCGATGCCGCGCGCCGCCTCCGCCGCCACGTACTCGAAGTGCGGCGTCTCGCCGCGCACCACCGCGCCCAGGCAGACGAGCGCGTCGTAGCGGCCGGTCGAGGCCAAGCGCTGCGCGCAGAGGGGGAGCTCGAAGGCGCCGGGGACGGTCGCCACGTCGATGGCGTCTTCGGCCACCCCGTGGCGCGCGAGCGCGGCGAGCGCGCCGGCCAGCAGGAGGTCGGTCACGCTCTGGTTGAAGCGCGCGAGCGCGACGCCGATGCGCAGCCCTTCGCCGCTCGGGGTGGCCTGCAGGTGGCGCGGCACGGGTCGAGACGCTCAGCTGGTGCGCTGGAGCCCGGAGAGGAGGTGTCCGAGCTTGGCCTGCTTGGTACGGAGGTACTCGATGTTGCCCGGGTGCGGCGCCACCTCGAGCGGCGCGCGCGCCACCACGTGCACGCCGTAGCTCTCGAGCCCGCCGATCTTCTGCGGGTTGTTGGTGAGGAGGCGCACGCGGTGCACGCCCAGGTCGCGCAGGATCTGTGCCCCGATGCCGTAGTCGCGCAGGTCCTCCCGGAAGCCGAGCTCGAGGTTCGCCTCCACCGTGTCGCGGCCCCGATCCTGAAGCGCGTAGGCGCGGATCTTGTTGGCGAGCCCGATACCGCGGCCTTCCTGGTGGAGGTAGACGAGCACGCCGCGGCCCGCCACCGCGATCGCCTCGAGCGCCTGGCGGAGCTGGTCGCCGCAGTCGCAGCGCTCGGAGCCGAAGACGTCGCCGGTCAGGCACTCGGAGTGCAGGCGCACCAGCACCTCGGCGTCGCCCTGCACGTCACCCAGGACGAGCGCCATGTGCTGGTGCTGGTCGACCGAGTTGTCGTACACGATGGCGCGGAAGGTGGGCCCGTCGCGCAGCGGGAGCATCGCCTCTGCCACGCGGCGCACGAGCGTGTCCGAGCGGAGCCGCATCTGGATGACCTCGCTGATGCTGACGCGCGGGAGGCCGTGGCGCGTGGCGAGCGCGTCGAGCTCGGCCGCGCTGGCGAGGTTGCCGGAGAGCCCGAGCACGGCGCAGACGACCGCCTCCGCGCCCATCCCCGCCAGCCGCACCAGGTCGCTCGCCGCCTCGGGGAGCGCGGCGCAGACGAGGGTCCCGCCCTGCGCCGCCTGGATGGGCGTCACGTGCCCGGGCATCACCAGGTCGGCCGACGTCGCGTCGGCGGCGACCGCGGCCAGAATCGTGGTGGCGCGGTCCGAGGCGCTGATCCCGGTCGACACCCCCTGCCGCGCCTCGATCGAGGCACCGTAGGCGGGCGTGGCCCCCGCGCGCGGCCCGATCAGCGGGATGCCGAGCTGCCGCATGCGCGCCGGAGGAAGCACCAGGCAGACGAGCCCGCGCGCGTGCGTCACCAGGAAGTTGACGGTGGGGGGCGTGACGCGCGCGGCCGCGCAGCCGAGCACCGCCTCGGGCGGCTCGGCCGCGCTGTCGACGATCAGCACGCAGCCACCGCCCCGGAGCTGCTCGAGGCACCCGGCGATGCTCTCCGGCGCCATTGACGCAACCCTACCGCGCCGTCGATGCCGAGGCAAAGGTGGGCTTCGCCCGCGTGCGCTGCGGCGACTCGGCCTTCATGCGTATGGCGCCTGCTCACCGGGGAGGGGGAATTCCTCGTCGTTCCATGAGGAATCCCCCGAGTACCCTGGTTGCTTCAGGCTCTCCTACGAGCCGCGCGGCGAAAGAGCCGCGCGTAGTTTCATCACAAGTGCAATCTCTCGCTGCTGGCTTCAGGCCTTAAGCAGATACCATACGACTGCCCCGCCAGCTGCGAGTCCCACAGTGGCAATGACTGCCCACGTGGCAGGACTCAGTTCGCCGAACATAGGATCCTCCTTTCCACTCGGAGAAATGGGTGACGGACGCGAAGGGCCACTTCGCGCTCGGGCTTCGTCATGCGGCGGCTCGGAACCGCCGTCGGTCGTCTGCGACGGGTGGGACCTCGCGCTGCTCGTCGTCGCGCGTCACCGTCCGGCCCAGCTCCAATGCGAGCAGGACCGCGAGCACGGTCACGAGCGCGCCCGTGAGCACGAAGCCCGCGGTCAGCTCGAGCACGGTGGTCATCACGTTGATCATCGAGTCCATTCTCGTTTGGCGACCTCGTTGCAGCCGGCGTGCCAGCGCATCGGGCCGCGGGGAGCCGATCTTTTCGTGAGCCGGGCTCCGATGCCGGCACCGAATCCTCGTTGTCCACCGAGGCCCCGTTGCAGTCCCACCGAGACCCCGTTGCAGGCTCCCGTATCCGTCGATAGATCCGATCGAGGGTGAACCTCGACGCGCTACAGGCGATTTCCCTCGCGGTCGCGGGCGAGCGCTCCGAGGAAGGCGTGCTCTCCCGCATCGTCGAGGGTCTCGGCCAGCAACCCGGCGTCGCCCTCGCACGTGTCTGGATGCTGGGCCCCGGGGACATCTGCGACTCGTGCCGGATGAGGCCGGAGTGTCCCGACCAGACGCGGTGTCTCCATCTGGTCGCGAGCGCCGGCTCGCCGCGCGCGTCCCCGGGCGAAGATTGGTCGCGCCTCGACGGGGACTTCTGCCGCGTTCCGCTGGGAGTGCCCGAGGTGGGTCGGATCGGAGCGACCGGTGCGCCCCTTCTGCTGAAGGATGCGGGGGCCGAGGGCTGGGCGCGCCCCGAGTGGGTGCGGCGGGAGGGCATCCAGAGCTTCGCCGGACAACCGCTCGTCTTCCGCGGGGAGACCATTGGCGTCCTGGCGGTCTTCCGGCGGACCCCGATCACGGAGGACGAGCTCAGGTGGCTCCGGACCGTCGCCGAGCACGCGGCGATCGCGATCGTCAACGGGCGGGCCTTCGCGGAGATCGACCGGCTGCGACGGCGGCTCGAGGAAGAGAACGCGTACCTGCGCGAGGAGGTCGACCTCGCCCTGGCCTACGGCAGGATCGTCGGGCAGAGCCCCGCCCTGCGGAGGGTCCTCCCCCAAGTGGAGATGGTCGCGCCGACCGACTCCACCGTCCTCGTCCTCGGCGAGACGGGCACCGGCAAGGAGCTCGTCGCCCGGGCGATCCACGAGCGCAGCCGGCGGGCGCATCGCCCGCTGATCAAGGTGAACTGCGGCGCGATACCGCGGGACATGTTCGAGAGCGAGTTCTTCGGCCACGTCCGGGGCGCCTTCACGGGGGCGCTGCGCGACCGGCCGGGCCGTTTCCAGCTGGCCGACGGGGGGACCGTTCTCCTCGACGAGGTCGGCGACCTCCCGCTCGAGCTTCAGCCCAAGCTCCTCCGCGTGCTCCAGGAGGGACAGTACGAGCGCGTGGGTGACGACGTCACCCGCGAGGTCGACGTGCGCGTGATCGCGGCGACGAACCGGGACTTGAAGGCCGAGGTCCGGGCGGGGCGGTTCCGCGAGGACCTCTACTACCGTCTCGGCGTCTTTCTGATCGAGCTTCCCCCGCTGCGAGAGCGGAAGAGCGACATCCCACTCCTCGCCTCGCACTTCGTTTCCCTCGCCGCGCGTAAGCTCGGGGTCCCCGAGCCACGGATATCGATGGAGGAGTGGGAGCAGCTCAAGCGCTACGACTGGCCAGGCAACGTCCGCGAGCTGCAGAACGTGATCGAGCGTACCGTGATCCTGTCCCGAGGCGGCCGGCCACGCCTCGATGCGATCGTTGCCGATCACGCGGCGCAGCAGGGGACGGCGCCTTCGCCGGCCCCTCGCCCGCCCGAGCCGGAGGAGGTCGTCCCGGAGGGCGAATGGCGGCGTCGGGAACGGGCGAACCTCCTGGCGGCGCTCAAGCGCGCGGGCGGACGCGTCTACGGTCCCGGCGGCGCGGCGGAGCTCCTCGGGGTGAAGCCGTCCACGCTCCAATCTCGCCTGCGGGCGCGCAGGATCCACGCCCGCGACCTGCACTGACCCCGCACCCCAGGTCCGAGAAGCGCGAGAGCGATGCCCGGGCCCACGAACCGACTACGGGAAGCTCTGGAACAGGTCGCTCAAGTCGGTGGCGTTCGCTGCATCGCCCAGCATCGGGGTCACGCCGAAGATCTCCTCGAGCGTGCGCAGCGTCGAGCTGTGCGTGTAGTGGATGGCGTTCTGGTACCCCCCGCCCTTGGCCTTGGGCGAGAGCACGATCATGCCGATCGGGCCATCGCCGGTCCCGCCCTCGTCCCAGAGGATGAAGAGCGCGCCGTTGTTGGCGTAGGCCTGGGACGCGAGGATCTTCGGCACCTCCGTCGACAGCCAGGCGTCGCCCTGCTGCACGGGATCGTTCAGCGGGGCGCAGGCGTCGTGCATGTCGTTGCACAGGTGCGGCGAGATGAAGTTGTAGCGCGCCACCGTGTCGTTGATGAGGTCGGTCTCCAGCTCCGAGTAGGGACGAACGTGCTGGATGCAGCGCGGCGCCTTCGAGTTGTTCGTTTGGGTAACGTCGTCGAAGTACACGAACGGGTTGTGGTTGACGTCGTACAAGTGGAAATTGGTGAGCGGGCAGTCGGTGCCGCTGATGTCCTCCTGGTAGGCTCGCCATGAGAGCCCGGCCGCCTCGAGCAGGTCGACGAGGTGGCTGGTGGTGCTCTGGTGGTTCTGCGCCGGGTAGTCGTCGTCGAGGATGCCGAAGTTCGTCCCGGCCTCGAGCCACAGGTAGTTGGGCAGGCTCGGGTGCAGGTCGGGCGGGTTGTAGTACTGCTCCGCGTGCGAGGCGATCGGCAGCAGGGTGTGGTTGATGTACGGGGCCGACGCGCTGCCCTTGATGCTCGACCAGTCGTGGTTCTCCATCAGGATGAGGAACACCGTGCGCATGGGACAGACGCCGGGCCCGCTGCCGGCCGGCATGCAGACGAGCGTGACCTCGTCGACGCCCTCGACTTGGCCCCGACGCGGATCGTGCACACCCCCCTCTTCTTGCCCTTGTTCTTGCTCCCGACCTTGATGCCGACGAACGAGCCGCAGCCCGACTGCGCCTTCGTGATCTTGAGCTTCCGCGGGTGGCAGTCGCCGGTCGTCGCTATGGTCTTCTTGCCCCTCGCCGGTACGCATCCCGGCGGGTTGCGGCACAGCTGGAGGCTGAAGGTGCACTTCTTGCCGCTCGCGACCTGGCAGAGCGTGCTCCCGTCGGGCAGGTTGCCGCTCTGGTCGTGGATCTCGACCAGGCACCCCTGCCCCGCGGCCTCCTGCATGGCGAAGCCGACGAGCGGAACGGCGAACGCCGATGCGGCCATGAGGCCCACTCCCAGCCCCACCTTTCCAATGCTCACTTCCACTTGCGCATGCCTTGCTGTCCTTCTCGTGGGGACGTCCTGGGATGTCGGGTGCCGCGGCCGTCCCTTATCGGGGTTGCGCAAGGAAGCGTCAACACGACGTGAACGGCGAAGGCGGAACTGGTACTACTTCGCCGACCATCTGCCTCTCCTGCGCTTCTCGCTGCACTTCGAGCACGTGCTGGCGCTCGGCCTGATCGGGCTGTGGCTCGAACGCACGAACGCCGCACGCCACCGGATCCTCTGGTACTTCCTCTTGGCGGCGTGCAGCCTCATGTACTCGACCGAAGAGCGAGAAGCTGCCGCCAGTCGCCATGATAGGTCGCGAGGGTGAGCCGGATGGCGGTCACGACGTGACCGTTCGATTGCTCGAGGATGGAGCGCGTCGCCGCGGGAAGCCTCCACCCGAACCCGGCGCTATCGGGGGCGTTGCCGTGGATGAAAGTCTCGATCCTGCGTGTTGAAAGCGAGAATGGCGGCGCCCCGACCGAGAGGTTGCGGCCGAGCAGCGGCGCGAGGCCGAGCCCGAAGCCGGCCAGAAACCAGAGGCCGGTGCGCCGAGGCGCTATCGGGGGCGTTGCCGAGGGCGCGCTTCAGTCTGCGGCGGCTGCGCGCACTCGCGGTCGTGTGCGGCTGAGGCCCGCGGGCGAAGACCCGCCGCCCGCACGCGGGCTAGAGAGGGCAGCGGGGAGGCGGGGGCGCCGTCGGAGCGCCTATCAGGCGCCGTGCGCGGCAGCCGATCCGAGACACCCGGCGCAGCGGCGCCGAATCGAAGCGGAGACGGGGCCCCCGCCTCCCCACACCGCCGTCTCGGGTCACGCTAGGTCGGCCGTACGCAGCTCAGGACGGCCTTGAGGGGCTTGAGCTTGAACTCCTTCGACGGCTTCGGCGCCTTCGGCTTCGGCTTCACTTTCAACTCGAACTCCAGGCACGACGCATCCGCAGGGCACACGACGGTTGCGCAGAACCTCCGGACCTCATCGAGGGACCGACAGAAGGCAAGCGTGCACACTCCGTCGGACGCGCCGTCCACGTCGCAGGTCACCGACCCGTCGTCGAAGGCGGCGGATACTCCGTCCGTGCAGGTGACATGAAGCTTGCCAGCCCAGGCCGCGAAAGGGGTGAGCGCCAGAAGAAGAGCCGCAACCACAGTGCACCCAGCATACCGCATCGGAATCTCCTTGCCGTTGGTGACCACTCCTGAACCTGAGGGGCGGGAATCATACCGATCCCGGCGCGCACTGGCGAGGCCATCGGGGTACAGCGCCACGCCGAGGCCGACACGATGATGACGCTCCTGGCCGGCATCCGCGCGCGCTACGGGTCGATGGCGGGGCACGGG
>Ga0209378_1001867_pt1 | contig 14838 bp, 16 predicted proteins | sample GraSoiAngelo_156_FD_186170 | JGI IMG/M metagenome (GOLD analysis project Ga0209378, IMG submission 186170) | Grasslands soil microbial communities from the Angelo Coastal Reserve, California, USA - 14_1009_13_40cm (SPAdes) (version 2) | ecosystem: Environmental > Terrestrial > Soil > Grasslands ... | reverse complement strand
GAGACGACGTTGCTGACCGAACGGCGGCGGCACGGGCCTGCCGGCGGAGCGGGCGGACTGAACGGCAAGGCGGGAGCGAATCTGCTCAATGGTGAGAGACTGACGTCGAAGACGACTGTGCGGCTGGCCGCGGGGGACCTCCTCCGCATTGAAACCCCGGGCGGCGGCGGCTGGGGGAAAGGACAAGAACCATGACGTGGGCTCTGGTGTCGTTGCTCGGACTGGTGGCGGGCGTCGTCTCGGGGCTGTTCGGGGTGGGGGGCGCGGTGGTGATCATTCCCGGGCTCGTGCTCATCGCCAAGCTGCCGCAGCACACGGCGCATGGGACGTCGCTAGCGGCGCTGCTCCTGCCGGTCGGGTTGCTGGGCGTCCTCGAGTACTCCAAGCGCCAGCAGGTGCATTGGGCCTACGCGGCAGTCGTCGCCGGTGGACTGTTGATCGGTGCGTATTTCGGTGCGCGACTCGCGGGATCGATTCCGGACGCGACGCTGCGCAAGCTGTTCGGCGGGTTCCTGCTGCTGGTCTCGGCGAAGCTGTTGCTTTCCTGAAGCGACGTTAGCGCGCGGCGTCCTCTATCTGGCGCTGGAACACCTTGCCGTCGATGAACAGCTTGAAGAGGTCCGGATCGAGCTGACCCTCCTTCACCTCGGTGGTGAGGATGTCGAGCGCGCGATCGGTTGAGACGGCGCGCTTGTACGGGCGGTCCTGCGCCGTCAGGGCGTCGTAGATGTCGCTGATCGTCATCATCCGCGTCTGAATCGGGATCCCGTCCGCGGTGATGCGCCGCGGGTAACCCCGGCCGTCCATTTTTTCGTGATGCCCGTAGGCGATGAGCGGGATCTGCTGGAGCTCGCGCGTCCACGGGATGCGCTGCAGAAACTGATAGGTGTGCGTGACGTGACTCTCGATCTCGTACCGCTCGGCTTCGTCCAGGCTGCCCTTGCGGATCGTCAGATAGCGCATTTCGTCGGGCGAAAGAAACGGCTCCGTCGCCCCGTCAAACGCCAGATAGCTGCGCTGCGACCACGTCTTGAGCTCCTCGAAGCTGCCGTCGGGGAGAATACTGGGCTCGTTGGCCTGGAGCACGATGTCGAGGAATCGATCCAGCTCCTTCAGCTCCTGTTGGTGCGCCGCTTCGAGCTCCTTGGTGAAGCGCTCGTAGCCTTTCGTGCCGTTGGTCTCGAGATACTCGGCCCGCTTGCGCCAGAACTCCCGCTCCGCCGTGCGCCGGATGAACGCGTGGCGGTGACGCACCAGGCCCAGATCCGAGGGGTACAGTTTTTTCGCCTTGATGAGCACCTGCTCGCGCACGCCGACCTTGCCAAAGTCGTGCAGCAAGGCGGCATAGCGGATCTCTTTCACCTGTTCCCGCGAAAACGTCACGTCCTTAAAGGGACCCACGCCGACGCGGTCCACGACCTCCGCGAGCGCCACGGTCATCCCCGCCACGCGTCCGCTGTGGCCGTACGTCGTCGGATCGCGCTGCTCGATGGCGTGCACGGCCGCCAGCACGAAACCCTCGAACAGCTTCTCGATGTCTTCGTACAGCCGGCTGTTCTCGATGGCGACCGCCGCCTGGCCGGCCAGGGCCGTCACCAGCTCCACGGTGCGCTTGGAGAACGGCACGACCTGTTGCTCGACGTCGGCGGGCGTGGCCAGAATCGCGTCGAAGCTGCGCTTGCGGTTGATGAGCTGCAGCACGCCGATGATCTCTTCCTTGTGGTCCTTCATCGGGATCACGAGCATTGATTTCGTGCGATAGCCGTAGCGCTCGTCGAACGAGCGATTGATCGTGTACTCGACGTCCGGCGGCAGGAAATAGGCGTCGTCGATCACGAGCGGATCACCGGTGACGGCGCAGTAGCCGGCGAGACTGGTGCGGTCCACGGGGATCGTGAACTCCACGAACGGTGCCTCCGGCTTGGAGTAGGTCTGCGCCAACCGAAACCGCAGCTGCTGGGTCCCTTCCTCATTGCGCTCGACCAGATAGAGGCTGCCCGCGTCCGATTGCGTGATGCGCCGGGACTGCGTCAGGATCAGCTCGAGCAGCGTCCTGATGTCGCGCTCGGTGCCGAGCGCGACGCCGATGCGTGTCAGCTCCCCGATCTCGCGAGACCGCTGCGCCGCCTCGCCTCGCGCCCGCGCCGTCTCGGCTCGCGCCGCGGCTTCGCGGAAGCCGGCGCGGATCGCGACCAGCAAGCGCCGCGGGCTCGTCGGCTGCGTCAGGAACCCCGACAGAAACTCGGTTGGCATCCCTTCGGGGACGTCGGTCTCGCCGTTCCGTCCCAATGCGACGATCGCGCCCCCCGCGTCCACGAATGCCCGCATGACGTCGACCGGAAAGGCCGAGCGGCTCTCGGCATCGAGCAGAAACACCGTGGGCCGGTCGTCGGTCACGGCGAGCTCTTTCGGCTGCCGCACGGCTCGCGCCTCCACCTGCGACGTCTCGAGCGCGGGCGCTACGGCGTCGGGATGCCACATCGGCGGATGTAGGAGGAGGTATCTCACGGCTTGGCCCCCACCGGGCCAGGCGGGGGAGGGTCTGTTAGGACGGTTTCACACGCTGGAGGCCTTCCTTCGCCTCAGCGTAATCGGGGAAGATGGCGATCGCGCGGTTGAACATCTCCACCGCCTTGTCCTTCTGGCCGTGATCTGAATAGAGCAGCCCGCGCGAGTAATACGTCAGCGCTTCGGTCGGGACCTGACGCCCCATCCGCTGGTCCGACGCCTGCCGCTGCAGCGCGGGCAGGTTCGCATCCTTCATGAGGCGCGCCGCGATGTTGCGGATGATGTCGAACATGTGATCGCGTTGCATCCGCTCCGACTCGGTCTTCACGATCTCGCTCGTCTCGGTATTGACGAGGCGGACGTCCACCCGGAAATCGCCGTAGAAATCGACGAAGGTGCCCATCACGACGTAGCGGGCGCCCACGAGCTTGCCGACTTTGGCGGCCGTCTGGGGATCGACGCGACCCTGCGCGCCGAGATTCTGCTCATCGAGCAGGTGCTGGATTTCCTGGCGCTCGACCACCCGCGCCGCCGGATTCTGGGACAGCTCCGAAATCATCATCCCGGCGATGCCGCGCTCGAGGGCTTCGAAGTCTTCCTTGCCCTGACCGTAGGAGCCACCGTTGCTGAAGGGGAGAACGGCGATGCCGGGGCGAGTATCCTGGCTGCGCTGCTGTGCTCCCAAGAGCACCGGCACCAGGCTCAACACCGTCATGACTGCACGCGCGCGCATAGCTACTCCTTGGGTCACAGGGTCACCGTCATGCCTTCCTGGGCGGCCATCACCTCGAGCGATGCTCCGCGCGCCTTGGCGAACTTGCGCGCGGCCGCCAGCAAGCCGTCCATGTCGTCATCGCCGTGCTCGGGCTCGTGGTGAAACAGCACGAGCTTTTTTGCACCGGCATCCTGCGCCAGGGTCACGGCTTCTTCATAGGTCGAGTGGCCCCAGCCGCGGTGTTGCTCGAGCTCTTTCGGCGTGTACATGGCGTCATGAATGAGAAGATCGACGCCCTTCAAAAAAGTCACGAACTCGCGCCGCCAGCTCGCCGAGACGTCGTAGTGCCCCCCGGCGCCCAGCTCGTTGTCCGTCACGTATGCCATGCTTGGCCCCGCCGCGCTTGCGGCGGGTGTGAGCCGGAATCCCAATGTCGTGCCCGGATGTCGCAGCTTCGTCGTCCGCACCCGGAACTCGCCGATCGAAAACTCGTCCATATCCACCTGCTGCACCGTCAGCTGTGCCGACAGCGCGTCGAGCGGCACGGGAAACACGGCCGGGTCCATCTGCTGCCGCAGGATTGCTTCCAGCGACGTCGTGCCCTGTCGCGATCCCCAGATGCGCACAGAGTTGCCCGGCGCGAAGAACGGCTTGAAGTGCGGCAGCCCTTGAATGTGATCCCAATGCGCGTGCGACAGCAGAATCTCGACTTTGGCGGCGCCGTTTTGTTTCGCGACCAGATCGAGGCCCAGCGCGCGAATGCCGGTGCCCGCGTCGAGCACCACGAGCTGCCCACCGGTGCCCTCGACGGCGACGCACGGCGTGTTGCCGCCATAGCGCGACGTCGCCGGCCCGGGAGTAGGAATACTCCCCCGGGTTCCCCAGAAGGTCACCGTGTACGTCATGCGTGTCGGCACGCCGAAACCCGGGCTAAGTTACTGGCAATTAGTGACGTAGAACCGTGACGCGAGTCACGACCGTCCCGCCGCTTGCTCGAGCGAGCCGCGGTCTTTGATCACAATGTCCTTGCGACTTACGTCAATCATGCCCTTGTCCACGAGCTCGCGCATCGTGCGCGACACCGTCTCGCGCGACGATCCGATCATCTGGGCGATGGTGTGATGGGTGAGACGGCGCGTGATGCGCTGGCCGTCCGTTTCGTCGGCGAGGTCGAGCAGGAGTTGGGCGACGCGGCCGTGGACGTCGAGCAGCACGAGACTGCCGACTTTTTCATCCACGCGGCGCAGCCGCCGCGAGAGCTCGCGCAGCAGCGCGAGCGCGATGCCGGGTGAGTGTTCGAGGATGGCTTGAAAATCTTCGCGGCGCAGAACGTACAGCGTCGAATCTTCCATCGCGATGACGTGCGCGGAACGCGGCTCGTCGTCGATCAGGGCCATCTCGCCGAAGAACTCTCCCTCGCCGAGCACCGAGAGGATGACTTCGCGGCCATCTTCGCCGATGAGGACGACTTTCACCTGACCTTTGGCGACGACGTACAGCGCGTCGCCGGGATCGTCCTCGAACAGGATGACGGAGTTCTTGGGGTAGGAGCGGTCGCGGGCGACGTCCACCACCCGCTGCAGGTCTGCGGCGGAGAGCTGGCTGAACAGCGGGACTTTTTGCAGCACGTCAGCGGCAGACACGCGAACAGCTTACGCCGTGTGTGTGGCGGTGTCAATTGAACCAAAGCCCAAGCCTTGCAGCCAAGTTGCTGTGCTGACTATATTTCCCCACTTCGTTCCGTTCGACATTCAGGCAAGGATGTGTGCAGTGAAACCCGGGATTCACCCCAAATACCAGCGGGCAACCGTCCAGTGCGCATGCGGTAACACGTTTGTCACGCGCTCGACCACGCCCATGATTCACGTCGAAGTCTGCGCCAGCTGCCATCCCTACTTCACGGGCAAGCAGAAGCTGCTCGACACGGCGGGCCGCGTGGAGCGGTTCCGCCAGAAGTACGGCACCAAAGCGAGCTGATTCCGTGGAGACCCGACTCCGCCAGGCGCTCGCGCGGGCGGAGGAGGTCGCCCGGCAGCTGGCCGATCCCGCCACCGCGCGGAATCCGGCCAAACGCAAACAGCTCGGTCGCGAACACGCCCAGCTCGACGCTATCCGCCTGGCGCACCAGCGCCTAGAGCGGTTGGAGGCCGAGCTGGGACAGGCGCGTGAAGTCCTCGCCGACAAGGACCCCGAGCTGTCGCAACTCGCGCGCGCCGACGTCGAGCGGCTCCGTCCCGAGATCGACCGTCTGGAGGCGGCGCTCGCCGAGCTGCTCACCCCCAGCGACCCCTTCGACGATCGCGATGCCATCGTCGAGATCCGTGCGGGCACCGGCGGCGACGAGGCGGCGCTGTTTGCCGCCGATTTGTTTCGCATGTACACGCGCTTCAGCGAGCGTCGTGGCTGGAAGGTCGACATTCTGTCGCTCTCCGAAGGAACACTCGGCGGTCTGAAGGAAGCCGTTTTCGCCGCACGTGGACCCAAAGCGTACGGGACGCTGCGCTACGAGTCGGGCGTGCACCGCGTACAGCGCGTCCCCGTCACCGAGCAGCAAGGCCGCATCCATACCTCGGCGGCCACGGTCGCCGTCCTACCAGAAGCCGAGGAGATCGACGTCAAGATCGAGGATAAGGATCTGCGCATCGACGTCTTTCGCTCGGGCGGCCCGGGCGGCCAGAGCGTCAACACAACGGACAGCGCCGTTCGCATCACGCACCTCCCCACGGGGCTCGAGGTGAAGTGCCAGGATCAAAAGTCACAGCTGCAAAACAAGATCAAGGCGATGGAGATCCTGCGCTCGCGCCTGCTCGACCGCATCGTGTCGGAGCAGGAGGCGGCGCGCTCGCGCGAGCGGCGCGCACAGGTTGGCACCGGTGACCGCTCGCAGAAAGTCCGCACGTACAACTTTCCGCAGAATCGCGTGACCGACCATCGCATCCACTTCACGACGCACAGCGTGGATCAGGTGCTGGATGGGAAGCTCGATGATTTGATCGCCGCCGTGAGACAGGCGCAGGAGAAGGAGCTTGTATAAGACGGCTCACGAGGTCTGGGCAGCCATATCCGGCACGACGCCGGGAGAAGCCTGGCTGCGGCGCGACGAGCCGAAGGCGCCTGATACCGCCGCCAGGTTTCAGCACGCCATGGCGCAGCTCGAACGCGGTGTGCCGTTCGCGTACGCGGTCGGTCGTGTGGGGTTCCGGACGCTCGACCTCGCGATAGATCCGCGCGCGTTGATTCCCCGTGCGGAAACGGAGCGGCTCGTCGAGCTCGTGCTGGCGAGATATTCGACCGGACTCGTTGCGGATATCGGGACGGGTTGTGGTTGCGTCGCGCTCGCGCTTGCGGTGGAAGGACGGTTTGAGAAAATCGTCGCGGTCGAGCAAGCGGCGGCCGCCGCAGCGCTCGCGCGTGAGAATGTGAAGCGTGTTGCCGCGGCCACACCCGTCGAAATCCGCGAGGGGAACCTGCTCACTCCGCTAGTGGGCAAGGGAGAACGATTCCGCGTGATCGCGTCGAACCCGCCCTATCTGACTGCGGCAGAGTATGACGAACTGGATCCGTCGGTAAAGGGACACGAGCCCCGCGAGGCGCTGGTGAGTGGTGAGGACGGTCTCGACGCGACGCGCGCGCTGTTTGCAGGCTCCGCCACGTTGCTCGAGCCGGGCGGCCTGCTGGCGCTCGAGATCGACGAACGGCGAGCCGACGCGATACGCAACTTGGCGCGTGAGTTTGGTTGGGAAGTGGAAATTCGTGACGACCTCTTCGGTCGCCCGCGCTACGCACTGGCTAAGGAGGTTTAGTGCTCGAGGAGAAGGCGGAAGACCTGGGTCGCGTGCTCGGTCAGACCGACGAATACAAGGCGTTGCGTCGCGCGACGGAGGCGTTGCGGGAGGATCAAGCAGTCCAGAAAGTGCTCGCGGAAGCGGAGCGCCTCGCGCAAGACATCGAGCGCGTCGCCCAACAGGGCAAAGAACCGACCAAAGAGCAGGTCGAGAAATACGACCAGGCGCTCCAGAGCGTGCAGGGAAATTCGGTGTATCAGCAGATGGTCGCGGCGCAGGCGAATTTCGAAAAACTGATGGCCAAAATCAACGCCCGGATTTACGAGGGCATCAAGAAGGGCGCCGCGAGCCCCATCATCACGCTCGGATGACGTTCGTCGTCGTGGAGGGCCCGGAAGGCGCCGGCAAGTCGACGCTGGTGCGGTGGCTCGGCGCCACGCTGCGCGCCGAGGGCCGCGACGTCCTGACGGTGCGGGAGCCGGGCGGCACGCCCATCGCCGAAGCGGCGCGGAAATTGGCGCTGAAGTCGCGCCACGATCGGGCGTTTGGCGCCGAGCTGTTCCTGTTCCTGGCGGCGCGCGCCGATTTGGGCCGGCCCTGGCGAATGGACAGGTCGTCATCGCCGACCGGTTCGGGCTCTCGACCATCGCCTATCAGGTTGCCGGACGGGGGCTGCCGAGGGCGGACGTGGAGGCCGCGTTACGGGTCGCGACGGGGGGCCTCACGCCTGACCTGACCCTGATCCTTGACGTCCCCGTCACGCTGGGGCGCGAGCGCCAGCGGACCGCCGGGAAGGTGCGAGACCGGATCGAACGGGAAGATGACACCTTTCATACACGTGTCCGGGATGCCTATCGTAGCGCAACTGGGCCCGGGATTGTTCATATTGATGCCAGTCAGCCAAAGAAGGCTGTGCAGGACGCCGCCTGGCGCGAAGTCCTGGCGGTCACAAGTGGGACGCTTTCACTGAGGAGTACATGATGGTTCGCCATAAAGGGTTCGTGGTTGCCGCCGTCGTCTCCGCCGCGGTGGTTTCGGGCGGCTGGTTCCTGCAGCGCGAAACGGAGCCGGCCGGATCGGTCTACCAGCAGGCACGCTTGTTCGACGACGTGCTGGCGCACGTCGCGGACTATTACGTCGATTCGCTCGACGAGCGCCAGCTGTACCAGATGGCGATCGAGGGCATGCTCGACCAGCTGCACGATCCCTATTCGGTATTCCTGAAACCGGATGACTTCCGGCAACTCTCCGAGGCCACGACCGGCAACTACTCCGGACTCGGCATCCAGATCGATGTGCGCGATGGCTGGATCACCGTCGTCGCGCCGCTGCCGGACACGCCGGCCGAGCGTGCCGGCATCCAAACCGGCGACCGCATCATCCAGCTGGATGGGCGCTCGACGGAAGGGTGGAAGCAGGATCAGGCAGTGAAGGAGCTGCGCGGGCCGGCCGGAACGACAGCGGAGCTGGCCATCCGGCGCACCGGCGTCGATAAGGCGATCACATACAAGCTCACGCGCGCGACGATTCACATCCGCTCGGTCGATCCCCGGATCACGATGATGCTCGACGACCGCGTCGGGTACATCGCGCTTTCGCCGGTCAGCGAAAGCTCCACCCGCGACGTGAGCCAGGCGATCGATACCCTGCTGAAGCAGGGTATGAAATCGCTCATCTTCGATCTGCGCGGTAACCCCGGCGGGCTGCTGGATCAGGGCGTCGCCGTGTCCGATCTGTTCCTCGATCCCGGCAAGGCGATCGTGGAGACGCGCGGCCGCGCGCCCGGTTCATCGCACGAGTTCAGCGACACCAAGCCGCAGCAGTGGCCCCGCCTCCCCATCGTTGTCATCGTGAACGGTGGTTCGGCGAGCGCCGCGGAGATCATTGCGGGTGCGCTCCAGGATCACGACCGCGCCGTGCTGATCGGGACACCGACCTTCGGCAAGGGGCTGGTCCAGTCGTTCTGGAAGCTCACGCCCGAAACGGGACTCAAGCTGACGACCGCGCGCTGGTACACGCCCAGCGGCCGGACGATTCAGCGCGTCACGCGCAACGAAGCCGAGCAGGAGGCGCAGGTGATCGCGGCGCAGCGCGGCCGGGATACGAAGATCGATTCGACGGCGGTGTTCCACACCGATGTCGGCCGGACGATCTACGGCGGCGGCGGGATTCGGCCTGACATCTACGTCGTCGCGGACACCTTCACCACCGCGGAACGGGCGTTCATCAAGGCGCTGGGCGACAAGATTCCGCTGTATCGCGACGCGCTGACGGCGTACGCCATCGAGCTGAAGGAAGGCAATCGCCTGCCGTCGCCGAACTTCACGGTCACGCAGGGAATGGTGGACGAGATGGTGCGCCGCATCCGCGCCAAGGGCGCCGACCTGCCCGATTCGGTCGTCGCCGGCGCGCGGACGTTGATCGCGCAAGAGGTGGGGTACGAAGCGGCGCGCTACGTCTTTGGACGCTCCGTGGAATTCCGCCGCCGCATGGCGGATGACGCGCAGATCAAACGCGCCCTGGCATTGGCGGATAAGGCCCGCTCGCCGCAGGATCTGCTCACGCTCGCCAACACGCAGCGCCCTTCACCAGAACGCAATCGGTGAGCCAACAGGCTTCCCGCGCGATCGGGCTCATCGGGCCCGGTCGCGCGGGAGTCGGACTGGCGTTAGCGCTGGCACGGGCGGGCTATTCAGTCCGTCTCCACGGGCGAAACAAAAAAGGTCTCCCGGCACCCCTGACGCTGACCGTCGGCGACGGACGTAAGCCGCCGCCCTGGCTCGGCGAGACCGACGTCGTCATCCTGACGGTCCGCGACGACGCGATCACGCCGCTCGCGACCTCCCTCGCGAATTCGCGCGCCATCAGCGAACGTCACGTCGTCCTGCATCTCTCGGGCGTCCAGGGGCAGGAAGCGCTCGGCCCCCTCGTCACCAGCCGCGCGGCACTTGGCTCATTTCATCCACTGCAAACGATCGTCGAACCGGAGCTGGCGGCGGAGCGTCTCAAGGGCGCGTGGGCGGCAGTCGAAGGAATGCCGCGCGCGGTGGAGGCCGGCGAGCGCATTGCGAAAGACCTGGGCATGCGTCCGTTCCGGATCGCGACCAAGTCCAAAGCGATCTATCACGCCGGCGCCGTGTTCGCGTCGAACTACCTCGTAGTGGTGGAAGCGATCGCCCAGCGGCTGCTGCGCCACGCCGGCCTCTCGGATGCCGATGCCTGGGCGGCCCTGCGGCCGTTGGTCGAAGGGACGTTCGAGAACCTGAGCCGCCACGAGCCGCGCGAAGCCCTCACGGGTCCGGTCGTCCGCGGGGATACCGCGACGATCGTGCGCCATCTCGAATCGCTGGCGGTCGATGATGCGAAGCTGTACCGCGCGCTCGGGCGGGCGGCCCTCGAGCTGGCGCAGAAGCAGGGGATGGACGAAGCGACTGCGGAGAAGGTCGCCGAGGCGCTCGCTACTGATCTACCACCCGTACTCCGGAAGTCGGGGAGAATCTAAACTCCCGGGCAGGGATGGACCCGTTCACCGAGAGATGCTGGAGCGTAATCGTCCGCCGCTGGCCCGAATTCTCGACAATCTCGATCCGCCGGACCAATCCATCCTGCTGCGCGATCCAGACCGTCGCCGCTGAATAGGAAAGGTCGGCCGCGCGCGGCGTCAGCGCGATGACGTCGACTCGGGCGTCGCCGACGGAATCGGCCCGCACGTAGCGCGCGCTGTAGCGCTCGCGCGGGTGCTCGACGAATTGGCCGATGAGATTGGGGCCGGTGGTTCCCGTGCCCGGGATCGTCGTGCGAATCACCTGACCGGGCGTGGTACTCGGCGTGTAGAGCCAGAGGCGGCGGCCATCGGCGACGACGCGATCGTTCTTCGGCTCGGTGAATCGCATCGCAAAAAAGTTCGGCCGCCGCTGGTACAGCCGGCCGCGCGTGGTATCCGGATCGCCGAGCATCGGGTTCTCGATGACCTGTACGAAGTCGGCGGCGAGGGTGCGGACCGTATCGAAGGAGGCGCTGGCGCGGTCGAGAATGGAACCAACGTCGGACTGTCGGACCGTCGGACTGACGGACAGATAGGCGAGAACGGCCATCCGTCCGACCGTCCGACCGTCCGACCGTCCGACCGTCATGCCCCCACCGCCGCCGGCTCAGCCACCCGCCGCCCAATCGCCTCCGCGATAATGCGCACCTCACGCATCAGCTGCGCAAACTGATCCGGGAAGAGCGACTGCGCGCCGTCCGACAGCGCTTCCTCGGGATTCGGATGAACCTCCACCATGATGCCGTCAGCCCCCGCGGCGATCGCGGCACGGGCCATCGGGATCACCTTGTCGCGCAGGCCGGTGCCGTGCGACGGGTCGGCGATGATCGGCAGATGCGACAGCTTGTGCACGACCGGAATCGCCGTGAGATCGAACAGATTGCGCGTCGCCGTGTCGAAGCTGCGCACGCCGCGCTCGCAGAGAATGACGTCGTGGTTGCCTTCGGCCAGCAAATACTCCGCCGACAACAACAGCTCCTGCACGGTGGCGCTGATCCCGCGCTTGAGCAGCACCGGCTTGCCGCAGCGGCCGGCAACCTTGAGCAGCGAGAAGTTCTGCATGTTGCGCGCGCCGATCTGCACGATGTCGGCCATCTCGGCGACCCAGCCGAGGCCACTCTCATCCATCGCTTCGGTACAGATCAGGAGTCCGGTCTCTTCCCGCGCCCTCGCGAGCAGCCGCAGGGCCGGCTTGCCGAGTCCCTGAAACGAGTAGGGGGAGCTGCGCGGCTTCCAGGCGCCACCGCGGAGGACGACCGCGCCCGCTTCCTTTACTTGCCGTGCCGCCTCGATGATCTGCCGCTCGGTTTCGACGGAGCAGGGCCCGGCGATCACGACGACCTCCGTGCCGCCGAAGGCGACTCCTCCCGACAAACGGACGACGGTGGACTCGGCCTTCCACTCCCGGCTCACCTGTTTGTAGGGCTGGGAGACGTGAATGACCTCGTGAACGCCGGGCAGGCCTTCGAGACGCGATGCATCGACCCGCCCGTCGTTCCCGACCAGGCCGACCGCGGTCCGCTGCGTACCCGGCATGGGCTGCGCCTGATAGCCCATCTCCTCGATGACGGAGATGACCTTTTGTACTTCTTCGCGCGTTGCTCCATGCCGCATCACGATCAGCACGACTAGCGTCTCCCATCTCCAATGGTGAAGCGATCACCATCTTTCGCCGCGGACACCTGCCCGCGGAACCGCGTGCCGGCAAGTTTTGCCGGGTCCGAAGTCTCTACCGGAGGATAGAAGTGCGTCAAGACTAATCGCCTTGCTCCCGCTTCCTGGGCCAAGGCTCCGGCCTGTTGCGGAGTCAAGTGAATATCCATGGCCCGTTCTTCGGGGAGCGAGCACTCCGCCAACAGCAGATCGCAGCCCGTCGCCCACCGCGCCAGCTCGCTGCTCGGCCCGGTATCGCCCGTGTAGACAAGACGTCCCTCCGGTGCCACAAGCGAGACGGCCACGCTCTCGGTGGTGTGGGGCACGGGGAACGTCTCGAGACTCACATCGGCGTTCAACGGAAAGGGCTCACCATCTCGCACGTCGAGAATACCGATCGGAAATCCCGGATCGAGCAGCCAGGAGCCGTAGCCTTCGGCCACTCTGCGCAGCAGCTGCACGACACCCGGTGGGCCGAGGATGACGAACGGCTCCCGCCGTGCCGGCTCGGTCGTGTACTTGAGGGCGTACACGAGCATCGGCAGCTCGCCCCAGTGATCGGGATGGAAGTGGGACAGGATGACGTGCGTCACCTGCTGCCAGGGCAGCCCGAACTCCGCGAGCCGGTGCAGCGAGCCGGCGCCGCAGTCGAGCAAGACGCGCAGGTCACCGCGCTGAACCCAGTGACAGGCGGCGGTGCGGCGCGCAGACGGTGCGACTGTGCCGGTTCCTACGGTAACAAGTTCCATTAGTTACCTCCACCAACCTTCACTAACCTGGACCAACCTCCACCAACCTCCCCGCCGGGTTCACTTTCCCCGAAAGACGATCCGCTTGAAGACAATCAAACCCGACGCCTTGAGCTTGGCGAGATACACGCCGCCCGGCAACGGGTGCCCATCATCGGCGCGACCGTCCCACATCAGCCGCGGATCGCAGATTCCGCCGCCGGCCGAGCCGCGGCCGTAGCGGCCGGGGGCCAAAACGCCCGGGAAATCAGGCCCCGGCACGAAGCGGCGCACCCGATTGCCGCGCAGGTCCAGAATGTCGAGCTCGACGGTTCCGGCGAGAGCGAGGTCGAACCACAGGCATGTCGAGTCCCGGCCCGCCGCAGGGAAGGGGTTCGGGAAATTTTGATAGAGCAGGGTGGACGTCGGCATGCCGAGATCTACGACGAGAAACGACCCTTGGCTTCGGATGATGCTGGTATCGGATCCGGCATGCACCACGAGCAGCCAGCGATAGGCGGTATTGCGCTCGAGCGGCCGCGGGAGATCGAAGGTCGTGTCCGTAAGATTCGCGACGTTGAAATCCGTGATGCCCGTTGCCACCCGCTGCACGTCCAAATCGAAGATGAACGGCCCCGGCGGGGTCGAGACACCCGCGGGCCTCCAGGTGAGCCGCGGCTGCGCCGTGTCGATCACCATGCCGGCGGGATTGCTCAGCGACGTCAGCGTTGCCCACGCGGGGACCACGATCGGACCGATCCGGCCGGTGGATGCTGTTTCGCCGCTGGCCGCTGTGGCATCCACACGCCAGAAGATCGACCCGCTCTTGAAAGCGCGCGCCGGGGCCGCCGTCTCCGCGGTGAGCGTCGTGTCGACGGTTGGCGACGCCAGCGTGCTGTCACGGCTGACGCGGAGGCGGTACGTCACGGGCGTGGCGGAAGGCGGCACCGTTCCGACGGTCCACGCGAACGCCGGCGAGATCGTCGTCAGCGCGCCGGCACCCGGCAGGGGGGCGGTTGCCGTCACGCCGCTCGGGAAGACAGCGGCCGCGGCGACGTCGGGACGACCCCAGCCGTAGATCGTGTCGGGCGCCGCGCGCTTGGTGGCCGTGCTCCGGAACGCGGCGCGCAGATCCATGGGGAGCAGCGCCGGGTGCAGCTGCTTCACGAGCGCCGCGCTCGCCGCGAGCAGGGGCGTGGCGAAGGACGTCCCGTTCCCGCGTCGAACTTTGCCGACACCGGTGACGACACAGACGGCAACGCCTGGTGCCGTGAAATCCGGCTTGATGCGCCCGTCCGCAGTCGGCCCGCGCGACGAGAACACCGCGATTGTGCCCGACGAATCTTCCGCGCCGATCGCCAACACCGAGTCGCCATCAGCCGGCGTCTCGATCGATCGCGAGCCAGGACCGTCGTTGCCCGCGGCCGTGACGACCAAGATCCCCCGCTGCGCGGCCATATCGGCGGCCACGGTGGTGACGGCGACGTCGCCGTTCAGCTGCGACGGCGTGTAGCGGAAGCCGTTGTCGAAGACGAGATACGCGAGGCTGGACGAAACGATGTCGACGCCGATCGAATCGGCCCACTCGAGCGCGTGCACGTAGTTGTCTTCCTCGACGCGCGTCTCGCTGCGGATGTCCTCGGTCTTGGCAAGCAGGAAATGCGCGCCCCGCGCGATGCCGTGCAGCCGGCCCGGGACGTCACCCGCGAACAGTGACCACGTAGACGTGCCATGGGACTGGGCGCCGGGGGAATCCTTGCCCGGCTCGTCTTCTACGACGCCGTCATTGAAGACGAAGTCGTGCTGTGCGGTGATCGTGATGCCGTTGAATGCCGCGTTCGCCGTGTCGAAGCCCGTATCGAAAAGTGCGACGCGGACGCCCGTCCCATCGATCCCTTGATCGGT
>Ga0209378_1001865_pt1 | contig 14840 bp, 9 predicted proteins | sample GraSoiAngelo_156_FD_186170 | JGI IMG/M metagenome (GOLD analysis project Ga0209378, IMG submission 186170) | Grasslands soil microbial communities from the Angelo Coastal Reserve, California, USA - 14_1009_13_40cm (SPAdes) (version 2) | ecosystem: Environmental > Terrestrial > Soil > Grasslands ... | reverse complement strand
GTGCTGGAAGTAGGTGCCGCTATCGCCACCCGGCTTGAGACCGAAGCGCCGGAACTCGCCCGCGACATAGGCCGCCGCGGCGTCGAGCTGCGGGCTCGGGGTGGCACGACCGAGCATCGAGTCGTCAGCGATGATGCGGATGCGGCGCTGGACGTCCGTGGCAACGATCGAAGCCGCACCACGGGCGGCCGGTCCCTGCCGCTGCGCGGCCGCTGTTCCGGGGAGCACCGCGAGGAGCAGCGCCAGGCGGTATCGCATCGCTAAAGCCTTGGGTGGGGGGACCGAAAGCTAACGCGCCCGACCGCGGCGGACTACGGTCGGGCGCGCTTGCGCCGCTGTTTCGGTCACGGCTTGCGCCGCTTGAGCTCGGGTTCGGCCCGGGGCTTGTCCTTCGGGGGCTCACGCTTCGGCTCGGCCCGCGGCTCACTGCGCGGGGGTGGCGCCTCGCGTCGAGGCTCACCGCGCGGGGGCGGTGCCTCGCGTCGCGGTTCGGCGCGCGGGGGCGGCGGGTCAGCGCGCCGGCGCTCCTCCGGGGCCGCTCGGCGCTCCGGTTGCGCAGGGGGCCGCGCGGGCCGGTCCAGACGACCGGGCTCGTCCCGGTGATCGGGTTGGTCAGGCCGGTCGCGATGCTCGGGCTGGTCGGGCCGGTCGCGACGCTCGGGTTGGTCAGGCCGGTCGCGATGATCACGTTGGCCAGGCCGATCGCGTTGGTCGGGCTGGTCGGGCCGACGGCCGCGGCCGCGGTCGTCGCCCTGATCTTCGGAGCCGGGGCGACGCCGGGGTGGCTGAATGTTGGGCGGCGGGATGATGCCCGTACCACCGAGGTCGCGACCGCGCACGCCCACGTCGCGCCGGCGATCGTCGTTCACGGGCCGCTCGCGCACCCGCGTGATGAAGGCGTCCGACGCCTGGCGGTCCTTGAAGATGAACCGGGGCTCGGGTCTGTAGGGGCGCGTGAAGACCACCCTCGTGTCGCCGTAGTACCGATACGGGTAATAGTACGGATCATCGAACACCACGATCCGAAAGCGCACGCAGGTGTAATCGTAGGGGCTCCAGTACGGGTAACTCACGTAGCTGTGGCAGTCGTAGCACAGGAACCGAGGATAGTCGTAATGCTGTTGCACGTAGTACGGCGTGATATCGTAATCCCAATCGCTGTAACCATCGGGCACGATGCGCTGGGCCAGGTCGGTGAGGGCGACGTACGGATCGCCGCGGACCCGTCCGTCGGCGATCAGTCGATAATCCCAGTGATCCCTGCTCTGGATCCCGTCGTACACGAACGGGTCGGCCGAGGCCACGGCGAACAGGTAGCCGACACCCGGATAGTCATCGATGTAGAAGGCGTCGCGCTCGTCTCCGCCCTGCACCTCGTAGTCGCGACCACCACGGGCGAAGTTGTCCTCCCACGGCTCGCGTGGAAACAGGACGCGCACCCGGCCGTCGGTGTCGACGCGCAGGATCGTCACGAACGCGTCCCGATCGGCGCGGAAGTGAGTGCGGACGCCCTGGCCGCTGGTGTAGGGGCTGTCGCCCCGGTCGGTCCAGACCTCGACGCGGGGCCGAGACTCGACCGACACCGGCGGGATCGAAGGGCCGCCGATCGGTGTGGTGGCCAGGCTGAGCAACCAAATCGGGTTCAACATGGGGCCTCCGTTCGCGCGGTGAAGGGGGCAGGTTACATGCCAACCCGACCCTCGGTCGCGAAGCCCGTAAGTCACAGTGAAGCTTAAGGTTCGACCGCTTATTGATGCTGATCACCAGGTCCCGGCTGTCCTCTACCCGGGACATTCGGCTGTTCATTAGCTTCCGCGAGGCCATGGCCGACGTGCAGCGCTTCGATCTCCTGGATCCCGCCGAGGTAGCTCGCTTCGGCGGGATCGAGATCGTGGCGCAGGGGGTCGTGGAGGGCTTTCTCAGCGGGATCCACCGGTCGCCGTTTCGTGGCTTCTCCGTCGAGTTCACGGAGCACCGCGCCTATCAACCCGGTGACGAGCTGCGCTACCTCGATTGGAAGATCCTCGCCCGGGCCGACCGCCTGTTCGTGAAGCAGTTCGAGCAAGAGACCAACCTGCGCGCGATGATTCTGGTGGACGCGAGCCGCTCGATGGCGTGGCGCGGCTCGCCCAACCGGCTCACCAAGCGGGCCTATGCCGACCGGCTGGCGGCGGCGCTCGCGCTGATCCTGCTGCGCCAGCGGGACGCCACTGGGCTGATCACCTTCGATGACGTCGTGCGCGAGGTCGTGCCGGCGCGAGTGAAGGCGGGACAGTGGGCGCGACTGGTGCGAGGTTTGGTCGACACGCCGGACGGTCAGGGGACGGCGGCGCAGGCGGCACTGGTGCGTCTCACGTCGCTGCTCGCCCGGCGGGGGCTCGTCGTACTCGTCTCCGACCTGCTGTTCGACCGTGAGCTGGCGCTTACGGCACTGCGCTACCTGCGTCATCGTGGCCATCAGGTGATCGTGCTGCACACCATGGATCCGGCGGAGGCCGAGCTCTCCGGCCCTCCCGAAGTGCGGTACCGGGATCCTGAATCTGCGGCGAGCCTGGTGGTTCGGCCGCGCGAGCTGGCGCGGGCCTACCAGGCCACCGTGCGTCGGGAGGTCGACGCATGGCGCACGGCGTGCCGGCGGCACGGCATTGCGTACCACCACATCCTGACCGACATGCCGTTCGGCATGGCGCTGCGGCTGTTGGCGTGACATTCCTGCATCCGTTGGCGCTTGCGGGGCTCGCAGCCGCGGCGATCCCCGCCTTGCTCCACTTGCTCGAGCGCCGGGTGCCGCCGGAGGCGGAGTTTCCGCCGCTCCGGTATCTGAGCGAGGCGGAGCGCCAGAACGCGCGACGCTTGAAGCTGCGACACCTGCTGCTCCTGCTTTTGCGGACGGCGTTGATCGTGCTCCTCGCGCTGGCCGCCGCGCGGCCACTCTTCCCCACGCGCGCGAGCGGCGGGTCGCTGCACGAGCCGACGGCCCTCGCCGTGATCCTCGACAACTCCCCGTCGTCCGGGCTGGTGGTGGACGGGCGTCCCGTGCTCGAGCGCCTGAAAGCGATGGCGCGAGGCTCGCTGGTGCGGGCGACGGCGTCCGATCGTCTCTGGCTCGTGCTCGCCGACGGCGTGGCGCGCGCGGGAACCAGGGAAGCGTTGCTGGCGACCGTGGATAGCGTCGGCGTCTCGGCCCGGCGGCTGGACCTCACGGCCGCCGTGGGGGCGGCTACGCGCCTGGTGGACGCGGAGCCGCTCCCGGCGCGCGAGGTGCACGTCGTGAGTGACCTGCAGCGTACGGCACTCGGCTCAGGCCGGGCGGCCGTGCCGCGGGGGGTCCGCGTGCTCGCCCTCGCGCCTCCGAGCCAGGCAGCTCCGAACCGGGGCGTGGGCACCGTGCGGATGACGGACGGCGCGGCGGCCGTGGGCATCGTCGGGACGCCCGGCGCGGGACGGGAGGGAGGCGCCGCGCCGGTGACGCTGCGGATACGCGGCCGTGAGGTCGGTCGCGCGCTGGCGACGCCGGGATCGACGGTATCGATCACGTTGCCATCGCTCGGTCCGGGCTGGTGGGTGGGCGAAGTCGTGCTCGACGCCGACGAGCTGCGGGCGGACGATCGACGATTGCTCGTGTGGCGCGTGGCTCCGCCTGTCCGAGTCACGGCGCCTCCGAGCGCTGGGGGAGGCCCGTTCGTTGCCGCAGCGCTCGCCGTGCTGGAAGAAGGGAAGCGGGTCCGGGCGGGAGGAGAGGGGGGCAGCGACGTCGCCATTGGAGACCGGCCGCAGGCGGGGACGGGGGTGAGCGTCGTGGTCCCACCCGCCGAGCCGGCGTTGATTGGCCAGGTGAATCGCGCGCTCGCGGCACGGGGCGGGCGCTGGCGCTTTGCGGAGGCGGGCACGCCCGGCGTCATCGCCGGGCCCGCGGTACCGGGGATCAGCGGGGTGCAGGTGACGCGGAGGTACCGGATCGAAACCGTGACGGGAGACGCGGGACGAGGAATGAGTAACGACACGACCGTGCTCGCGACGCTGAACGGCGAGCCGTGGCTGGTGCGGGACGGCAACGTCCTGCTCCTCGGCAGCCGGCTCGACACTGCGTGGACGGCGCTGCCCGCGACACCGGCGTTCGTCCCGTTTGTGGATGCGCTGGTGAACCGCCTGGTACGGGGTGAGGCACCCGTCTCCGAGGTGGAAGGCGACCCACGCGTCGAGTTTCGGACCCGCGGCGCCGACACGATCGGCGCGACGGTCTACGCACTCGACCCACGGGAATCGGATCTCACGCCGGCGCCGCCGGCGCTCGTGCGCGACGTGCTGGGTGCGGAAGTGCTCGACGCCACGGCGTTCGCGGCCGCCCGGTTCGCCGGCGCGGGGCGTCACGATGCCAGCGGACTGCTGCTGGTGCTGGCCCTGGTCTTCGCGCTCGTGGAGCTGGGGGTCGCGACGCGCACCCGCTGATGCCGCTCGACTTCGTGATCGACCGGTTGGACGCGCTGCCGGCGACGCGGGCGTTGGCGGAAGGGTTGCCCGCGCCCGGTACCCGGCTGGGCATCTCCGGCCTCCCCGGCTCGAGTCCCGCCGTGCTGGTGGCCGCGCTCGCGCGGCGACTCGCGCAGCGCGTGTTTGTCGTGATCACACCCACGCCGACCGATGCGGAGCGGTGGCTTGCGGACCTGCGGACGCTGTCGGGGTCCGCGGTGGCGCTGTACCCGCAGCGTGAGGCGCTGGGCGCCGAAGAGCCGCACTTCGAGATCGCCGGCGAGCGCGTGGAGACGCTGGAGCTGCTGTTGTCGGGGCAGGTTCGGGTGCTGGTCACGACCGCGCGCGCCGCCGCCGAGCGCACGGGGGTGCCTGGGACGCTGCGAGAAATGCGATTGGTGTTGGAAAAGGGAGTAGGGGCGCAGCATGCTGCGCCCCTACAATTCGCAACCGTCATCCAGCGACTCGAGGCGATGGGTTACGCTCGAGTCGCGACCGTCACGGAAGTGGCGCAGTTCAGCGTACGGGGCGGGATCCTCGACGTGTATGGGTTTGGGATGGCGGCACCGGCGAGGCTCGAGTGGTGGGGAGACGAGATCGAGTCGCTGCGCACGTTCGATCTCGACTCGCAGCGTTCCGGCGAAGCGATCGAGCGGGTGACGGTCCTGCCGGTGAAGACTGAGGGAGGGCAGGCAGGCGACGTAGGGGCGCAGCATGCTGCGCCCCTACCACGTCAGTCGCTCCTGGATCTGCTCCCCAGCGACGCGATGATCGTATTGGAGCAAGAGTCGGCGCTGGGACAGGAAGTGGAGCGCGCCTGGAGCGAGGCGGCCCACCATCTCGACGTGGCGCGGCGGCTGGGTGAGGAGCCGCCGGCGCGGGAGGCGCTGTTCGTCGAACCGGCGGCGTGGCGGGCGCAGCTCGCCCGGTTCCCCCGGATCGCGCTCGATCCCACCGAAACCGGGGTTCGGTTCCCGATTGCGCTCCCCGAGCCGGTGGACCGCGACATCAAGCGGCTGCGCCAGATCGTCGCGACCGAGCCGCCGACCGTGATCCTGTGCGACAACGAAGGCCAGCTCGAGCGACTGGAGGAGCTCCTGGCCGGCGACCGGGCGACGCTCGCGGTCGGGGCGTTGGACGGCGGATTCGTGCTGCCCGGGCTGCGCGTGCTCACCGACCACGAGATCTTCCGTCGGGCCCGCCGGCTGCGGCGGCCGCGCCGCTATCGCGAAGCCACGGCCACGGCCGCGACGCGGGCGCTCAAGGCCGGCGATTACGTGGTGCATCTCGAGCACGGCATCGGGATCTACCGCGGGATCCAGACGATCCCGGTGGGAGCGGAGGGCGGGACCCTCGAGGTGGCCGTCGTAGAGTACGAGGGTGGGTCCCGGTTGAACGTACCGCTGTATCGTCTGGATCAGCTCGAGCCGTACCGGGCCGCGGCCGACGGCGACGCGCCGCCGCCCCGGCTCCACCGGCTGGGCACCACGACGTGGCAGCGGCAGCGCGACAAGACGCGCGCGGCGATCCGGCAGATGGCGATCGAGCTGCTCGACCTGTACGCCCGGCGACAGCTCGCGAATGGATTCGCGTTTCCTCCGGACACCCCGTGGCAGCGCGAGCTCGAGTCGGCCTTCCTGTACGAGGACACACCGGACCAGCGGCGGGCTTCGGAGGAAGTGAAGCGGGACATGGAGCGCGCCCGTCCGATGGACCGGCTGCTGGTGGGCGATGTGGGGTATGGGAAGACCGAGGTCGCATTGCGGGCCGCCTTCAAATCGGTGCAGGCCGGCAAGCAGGTGGCGGTCCTCGTTCCCACCACTATTCTCGCCGAGCAACACGGGCGGACGTTCCGCGAGCGGCTCGCCGACTATCCCGTGCGGATCGAGGTGTTGTCGCGGTTCCGCGGCCCGAAGGACACCAAGCAGGTGACGCGGCAGCTCGAAACCGGTGAAGTGGACGTCGTGATCGGCACGCATCGCCTGCTGTCGCGCGACGTCGGGTTCCACGATCTCGGGCTCCTCATCGTCGATGAAGAGCACCGCTTCGGCGTCCGGCACAAGGAGCGGCTCAAGGCGCTGAAGCTCGCGGTGGACGTGCTGACACTCACCGCGACACCCATTCCGCGGACCCTGCACCTGTCGTTGGCCGGGTTGCGGGACCTCACGCTGCTCGAGACGCCGCCCAAGGACCGCTCCCCGGTGCTCACGTTCATCGAGCCGTGGGATGACGGATTGATCGAGGAGGCGCTGGCACGGGAGCTGGATCGCGGCGGGCAGGTGTACTTCGTGCACAATCGGATCGAGACGATCGACACGATCGCGGAGCGGGTGCGGGCCCTCGCCCCGCCGCGGGCGCGGATCGCGGTCGCGCACGGGAAACTCAAGGAAGCCGAGCTCGATGCCGTGATGGCCCGATTCGTCCGGGGCGAGGTGGACATTCTCGTGTCCACGATGATCGTCGAGTCCGGACTCGACGTGCCGAACGCGAACACAATGATCGTGAACCGTGCGGACCAGCTCGGGCTGGCGCAGCTGTACCAGCTGCGCGGGCGCGTGGGGAGGAGTCACCGCCGCGCCTACTGCTATCTGCTCGTGCCCGACCTCGTCGACGACGAGGCGGAAGAGCGGCTCCGCGTGTTGGAGCATCACACCGATCTCGGCTCCGGCTACCGGATCGCGTTGCGCGATCTCGAGCTGCGCGGCGCCGGCAACCTGCTCGGGGCCGCGCAGTCGGGCCACGCGCAGGCGGTCGGGTTCGATACCTATCTCCGCTGGCTCCAGGAGACCGTTGACGCGCTCAAGTCCGGGAAGGGAGATGATGGAAACGGCGCACGGGTGCCGCCCGAGGTGATCCTGGATCTGCCGGCGCACCTCTCCGACGAATACGTGCCGGATGAAGCAGTGAAGCTCGAGCTGTACCGGCGGCTGGCGCGGGCCGAGGCGCCTAGCGAGATTCAAGCGGTGCGCGAAGAATTGCGGGATCGGTTCGGACCGCTTCCCGATGACGCGCAACGCTTGCTCCTCGTCTCCGAGCTCCGCGCCCTCGGCGCCCGTGTCGGACTGGAAATGGTTCTGGTGAAGGGCGACGAGGCACGGCTCACGTTCGCCCGGGACGCAAGCCCGCGGCTGGCCGGCCTGACGGCGGCGCTCGATGCGGTGCAGTTCGAGGCCGAGGTCCGGCGGGCGGCGCCGCTCTCCCTGCGACTCCGCCGGCTCGGCGGAGAGCCTATCGGGTCGGGGCTCGTCCGCGCTCTCACCGCGGTTCTCGCGGACGCTCACCCTTAAGGAGTTGGCATGGTACGGCTGGGTCTGATCGTCATGGTCCTCGTGTTGACTGGGTGTAGCGCCCTGGGGGACGCGTTCTCGGGCGACCCGCAGGTGGCCGGCACGGCCGCCGGTCAGACCCTGACGGTCGACCGCCTGGCGAACATGGTCGGACGCGCGCAGCGCATCCCCGTCCGACCCGACGTGGTCACCGGCGTCGCGAACGTCTACCTGGACTACGCCGTGTTCGCGACCGAGCTGGGGCGCGGGCGCGACCTGCACGACTCGGCCCTGGTGCTCGCCACGCAGTGGCCGGTGGCGGCGCAACTCAAATGGGAGCACTATCACGACCAGCTGATCACGACGCGCGGCAAGCTCACGCCCGCTCAGGCGGATTCAGCGTTCCAGGCAGGCACGGTCCGCCTGTTCCAGCACATCCTCATCCGAATCCCGCAGAGCGCCGTGCCGATGGTGGAGCAGCAGAAAGAGAAGGAAGCCAGCGCGGTGCTGATGCAGGCCGCGGCGCGTCGTGGATTCAACTTCGCGCAGCTCGCCCGGCGCTACTCGGAGGACCCAGGATCGAAGTCGAAGGGGGGGTACCTGCCAGCCACGCCGCGGGGGCAGTTCGTCCCGGCGTTCGACAGTGCGGCGTGGACGCTCCCGCCCGGCGCGATGACCGCCGTCGTCCGGACGCCGTTCGGGTTCCACATCATTCGCCGGCCGCCGCTGGCCGAAGTGCGCGACTCGTTCCGCGTCGATCTCGAGAACTCGCGCACCGCCCAGCTCGACTCCCTGTACCTGGACAGCCTCGCGAACCAGCGACAGCTCAAGATCGAGTCCGGCGCGCCCGCCCTGGTGCGCCAGGCGGTTCCGCAGATCGTCTCCGCCCGGAGCGACAGCCGGACGCTGGCCACCTATAAGGGAGGCACGTTCCGGGTGAAAGATCTGGCGCGGTGGCTCCTGGCGCTCGATCCGAACGACGTGCGCGGGATCTCCGCGGCGAGCGACGCCCAGCTGAACCAGTTCATCAAGGTGCTCGCGCAGCGTGAGATGCTGCTCGTAGAGGTGGACAAGGCCGGCGTGCGGCTCAGCCCGGACGACTGGCGGCGCCTGCGCTCCGAGCACGACTCGGCTGTCGCGCGGCTCGAGGGCCTGCTGGACGTCTCGCCCCAGCTCCTCAAGGACTCCGCCGCAACCCCCGCCGCGCGCGTGCAGCTCGCCATGGCGCACGTCGACCGGTACGTGGACCAGGCGGTGACCCGGGGCACCGCACCGTTCTACCCAGTCCCGCCCTTCCTGGCCGGCGCGCTCCGCCAGGACCAGCCGTGGTCGGTCAACGAGGCGGGAATCGCGCGGGCGCTGAAGAGCGCACAGGCGATCCGGGCGGCGGACACGACGGCGCGCGCGCCCGCGCCCACGGGTTTGAAGCGGGCGCCTGGCCCGCCGCCTGTCGCGGCGGAGAGCGGCGGCCGGCAGGCGCCGCGCTGACATGCGTGCCCTCGTTCTGACCAGCGTCGTGGCGGTGCTTGCCGCCGTCTCTCTCTGGGGGACGCCTGCCGCAGCGCAGGGTCGAGCAGCGACCGACCGTCCCGTGGATCGCATCGTGGCCGTCGTCGGCACGAAGCCGATCCTCGCGTCGCAGGTGGAAGAGCAGCTCGTCCTGGCGCAGTCGCAGGGCGCGAAGGTCCCGGCGGACTCGGCGGGGCGTGACGCCGCGCGGCGCCAGATCCTCTCGCAGATGGTGGATGAGGAGCTGCTGGTGCAGCAGGCGGAGCGCGACACCACGATCAAGGTGACGGACCAGGAAGTGCAGGACGCGGTCGAGCAGACCGTCCAAAACGTGCGCAAGCAGTTCACCTCGATCCCAGAGTTCCAGGCGCAGCTTCGCGCGGCCGGGTTCGTGTCTGAAGAGGAATGGCGCCGCTGGCTCGCCGACCAGCAGCGTCGCGCGATCCTGCAGCAGCGGTTGATCGAGGGACTCAAGCAAAAGGGGAAACTGCGGCCGATTGCGCCGTCGGACGCCGAGATGCGGGCGTTCTGGGAGTCGAACCGGGAGCAGCAGGCCAAGCGGCCGGCCGCCATCTCCTTCCGCCAGGTCGTGGTCGTGCCGAAGCCGGACTCGGCGGCGAGCGTCCGCGCGCTGCAGCTGGCGGAATCGCTCGTGGTGGCGCTGCGGAAGAGTGGCGGTGCCACCTTTGCCGACGTCGCGAAGAAGTACTCGGCCGACAGCGTGTCACGGGAGCAGGGCGGGGTGCTCGGGTGGTTCCGGCGCGGCGTGATGGTGAAGGAGTTCGAGGACGTCGCGTTTCGTCTGAGGCCGGGCGCGATCTCCGACGTCGTGCGCACCGAGTTCGGCTTCCACATCATTCAGGTGGAGCGCGCGCAGCCGGCAGAGATCATGGCGCGCCACATCCTGATCCAGCCCACCATCTCCGCCGCGCAGATCGCCATTGCCCGGCGACAGGCCGATTCCGTTCACGACGCGCTTGCCCACGGAGCGTCGTTCGACACGCTGGCCCGTCGCTACGCCGACCCCAGCGAGCCGAAGCTCGCCGATGCCCTCCCCGTTTCCCAGCTCCCGCCCGATTACGACAAGGCCATCGGGCCCGACACCGTCCCCGGGTTGAAGCCGGTGTTCGAGGTCGGCATCGGGTCACCGCGGCCGCGGTTCGTGGTGTTCGAGCTGATGAGGCGTCTGCCCGAAGGCGAGCTGGGGTTCGACGAAGTAAAGGATCGCATCCGCGAAGCGCTCGGCCAGCAGCTCGCCATCAAGCACCATCTCGACTTGCTGCGTCGCACCACGTACGTCGACGTCCGGTTCTAGCCGCCGTCCCCGACTCGCGGTCACGCTCGGCGACCCGCGGGGGATCGGACCGGAGGTGGTGGCCAAGGCGGTCGCCCTCGGTCCCCTCGATGCCGATCTCGTCTTTCTCGGAAGCGAACAGACCGCTCCCCGCTCCCTGCTCCCTGAGGAGGCGGGGCGTATTGCGGGCCGGCAGGTCGAAGACGCAGTGCGGCTGGTGCGGGAGGGGAAGGTGGACGCCATCGTCACCGGTCCGGTGCACAAGCACGCCCTGCACCTCGCTGGATTCCGCTATCCCGGCCTCACCGAGCTCCTGTCCCATCTCGCGGGCGACGTGGACGTCGCGATGATGCTCGCCACCGGCGCGCTGCGCGTAGTGCTCGTCACGACGCACATCCCCCTCAAAGACGTAGCCGCGCAGGTGACCACCGATCGCGTGGTGCGGTGCGGGCGGATCACCGAGCGTGCGCTGCGCGACTGGTGGGGCATCGCGGCGCCGCGGCTGGCCGTGTGCGCCCTCAATCCCCATGGGGGCGAGTCCGGCCTGTTCGGCGACGAGGACGAGCGCGTGCTCGCGCCCGCCGCCCGAACGCTCGGCGCCGCCGGGCCGCTGCCGGCGGACACCGTGTTCGTACGGGCGCTCAAGGGTGAGTTCGACGCGGTGCTCACGCCGTATCACGATGTGGGGATGACGGCCGTGAAGGTCGCGGGATTCGGCACTGGTGTGAACGTGACGCTCGGGTTGCCCTTCCCCCGCGTCGCGCCGGACCACGGGACCGCGCTCGACATCGCCGGTAAGGGTGTGGCCGACCCCGGCTCCATGCGGGCGGCGCTGCAGCTCGCGATCGAGCTGGCGAGACGGGTGCGCTAGGCCTCCGCGCCCGAGCCGCGACGCAGCACCCGCACCGTCCCGACGCGGCGCCCTTCCACCTCGACGATCTCGAACACGGCGCCTTTCACCGCCACCTGGTCCCCCGGTCTCGGAAGGCGGCCGATCGCGCCGAACAGGAAGCCCCCGATGGTCGTGTAGTCTTGCTCGCCGAGCTCGAGTCCGAACGCGCTGTTGACCTCGCGGATCGGGACCGAGCCGGCGATGGTGGGTGCCGCGCCGGCCGGGACGGAGCGCAGCTCGCCCGAGGGCCGATCGTATTCGTCGTAGATCTGGCCGACGATCTCCTCCAGCAGGTCTTCCATGGTGACGAGGCCGGCCGTTCCGCCGAACTCGTCGAGCACGATCGCGAGGTGGATCTTCTGCCGCTTCATGTCGGCGAGCACGTCCTCGACCTCGCGCGTCCCGGGAACGAAGACGGCGGGGCGGAGCACCGCGCGCAGGCTGCCACCCTTGGCCGAGCGGAGGCCGGCGAGGATGTCCTTCGCGTGCACGATGCCGAGGATGTCGTCGAGCGACTCTCCGTACACCGGGTAGCGCGACCGGCCCGCGACCGCCACCTGGTCGGCGGCTTCCTCGAGGGTCAGGTCCGCCGGCAGGGCCACCATCTCGGTGCGTGGCGTCATGACCTCCCGGGCGGTCTTCTCACTGAACTCGAACACGCCTTGCAAGAGGCGGGCATCGTCGGCATCGAGCTTGCCGCGCTGCCGGCTCTGCTCGACCAGCATGCGCAGCTCCTCGGGAGAGTGGATCGCCTCGAGCTCGGCGCTGGTGCCTTTCAGGCCCAGCAGCCGCACCACGCGGCTAGCGCTCCAGTTGAGGAGGTCGGTAAACGGGCGCGTGATCCACGAGAAGAAGATGAGCGGCGCGGCGATCCAGCGGCTGGTCCGCTCGGGATGGGTGATGGCCCACGCCTTGGGCGCCTGCTCGCCGAAGACGACATGGAGGAACGAGACCAGCGCCACCGCGACCGTGGACGCGATGCCGCCGCGGGCGAGGAACTCGAGCGCGGGAGGTAGCGCCGCGAACCAATCGCGGAACAGCTGCGCCACGGTATCTTCGGCGACGTAGCCCAGCAGGATCGAGGCGACCGTGATGCCGAGCTGCGCCGCGGACAGTTGGCGGTACAGGTCTTTGAACGCCGCCTGTACCGTCCGCGCCTTCCGATCGCCGCGCCGGACGAGCGCCTCGATGCGCGTGCGGCGGGCCGCGACCAGGGCGAACTCGGCGGCCACGAAGAACGCGTTGGCCAACACGAGGGCCAGCACCGCCAACAGGCGGAGGCCGAGCGATTCCGAGCCGGGGCCGGGCATAGAGGCGGGAACATAGGGCGTGTTGCCCGGTGGCGGAACGGCCCGGTATTTTGGGGAAGCGGGACGAAGCAAGGGGGACAGGTGAGCGCCGCGGTACCGCTGGAAGTCCAATGCACGCATCGAGCTCCGCTGCGCGAGGAGAGCCGGCGGCGGATGAAGGTCGTGCTGGCGATCACGGCCGCGGTGATGGTTGCCGAAGCCGTGGGCGGGTGGCTCGCACACTCGCTGGCCCTGCTTGCCGACGCGGGCCACATGCTGGCCGACGTGGCCGCGCTGGGTCTGTCGCTCGTCGTGACGGCACTGGCACAGCGGCCGGTGACGGCGGAGCGGACGTTCGGATTGCTGCGGTTGGAGATCCTGGCGGCGCTCGTGAACGGGGCGGCCTTGATCGTGATCGCGTTCGGTGTCGGGCTCGAGGCCTACCGCCGGTTCCAATCCCCCGCACAGGTGCACGGGACGCTGCTCCTGATCATCGCCGGCGTAGGACTGGCGGCCAACGCCCTTGGGGCCGCGATCCTGCATCGCGGCCACGACCACTCGCTCAACCAGCGCGGCGCGTACCTCCACATCGTGAGCGACCTGCTCGGCTCGGTCGGCGCCCTGGTCGCGGGCGTGATCATCCTGGCCACTGGGTGGGTGCAGGCCGATCCCCTCATCTCGGTGCTGATCTCCCTGCTGATCCTCGGCAGCGCCTGGCGGCTGGTGAAGGAGAGCACGGACGTGCTGCTCGAGGCGGCGCCCGCGCACATCGCCCTCGCGGACGTCCACGACCGGATCGCGTCCATCCCCGGCGTGGCCTCGGTGCACGACCTCCACGTCTGGACCGTCACCAGCGGGGTGATCGCGATGAGCGGCCACCTGGTCGTCCAGAACCCAGCCGACAACCAGCGGGTGCTCGAAGCGGTGCAGGCGTGCCTGGGGGACATGGGCATCCGGCATGTGACCGTGCAGATGGAGCGGGATCCAACTTGCGCATAAACTGGCCCCCCGCTTGGTGATTTCTGAGCTTGTCTTTTCGAGACCCCCCTCCTATACTGCGCCCCTCACAGACTGCGCCCTCACATAGGCATCGTCAGGACCTAGCCCCTTGCAGATCCGCAACATCGCCATCATCGCGCACGTGGACCATGGGAAAACCACGCTGGTGGACCAGATGCTCCGCCAGGCGGGGGTGTTCCGCGCCAACCAGCAGGTAAACGAGCGGGTTATGGACTCGAACCCGCTGGAGCGGGAGCGCGGGATCACCATCCTCTCGAAGAACACCGCGGTGCGGTGGGGCGACACCAAGATCAACATCGTGGACACGCCAGGGCACGCCGACTTCGGCGGCGAGGTGGAGCGGATTCTCCGCATGGTCGACGGCTTCCTGCTGCTCGTGGATGCCGCTGAGGGCCCCATGCCGCAGACGCGCTTCGTGGCGGGGAAGGCGCTGGCACTCGGCCTGAAGCCGATCGTGCTGGTCAACAAGATCGACCGCCAGGATGCCGAGCCGCTGCGGGTGCACGACGAGGTGCTGGAGCTGTTCCTGGACCTGGAGGCGACGCCGGAGCAGTTCAACTGCCCCTTCCTTTATACGTCGAGCCGCGCGGGGACTGCCACGCTCGACCTCAAGGCCCCGGGGACCGATCTCAACCCGTTGTTCCAGACCATTCTGGACACGATCCCGGCGCCGAAGGCCGACCCCAACGGGCCGTTCCAGATGCTCGTCTCGACGCTCGACTATTCCTCCTATCTGGGCCGGATCGCCATCGGCCGGATCGAGCGGGGCCAGGTACGGGTGGGCGAGACGGTCGCGTTACTTCCCCTGGGCGAGCCTGGTCCTCTGGGAGATGCGCCCTACGAGCAGGCCAAGGTGGTGAAGCTGTTTTCGTTCGACGGGCTGGAGCGGGTCGAGGTGCAGGAAGCGTCGGCCGGCGACATCGTGGCGCTCGCGGGCCTGGTGGGAGTCGAGATCGGTAAGACGGTGACGGCGCCCGACTATCTGGAGCGGCTCACCGGCATCGCGGTGGAGGAGCCCACGATCTCCGTGGACTTCAAGGTGAACGACTCGCCGTTCGCGGGACGGGAGGGGAAGTTCGTGACCGGCCGGCAGCTGCGCG
>Ga0209378_1001864_pt1 | contig 14844 bp, 15 predicted proteins | sample GraSoiAngelo_156_FD_186170 | JGI IMG/M metagenome (GOLD analysis project Ga0209378, IMG submission 186170) | Grasslands soil microbial communities from the Angelo Coastal Reserve, California, USA - 14_1009_13_40cm (SPAdes) (version 2) | ecosystem: Environmental > Terrestrial > Soil > Grasslands ... | reverse complement strand
GGCTTTCGGCGCAACGCCCGGGCCGACGCTGAAGCTGTCCGGCGCAGCGAGAGTCGCGGCGTTGTAGGGGCCGGTGTAGGTCGTCCCGGCCGCGGTGACGCCGGAGCCGGCGGCGGTACCGGCGACATGCGAGCCGTGGCCGTTGCAGTCGAGCGGATTCAGATCCGGGTGCGGCTTCGGCTGGTAAGTTCGCGGGTTGCTCGGGTCGGGGTTATAGCTGTCGCCCACGAAATCTTTGCCGCCCTTGATGCGCGGCGCCGACGGACCAAACAAGGCGGGATTGGCGTCCTCCGTCTCCTTCGCGTGGGCCGCTGTGTACGCCGCGGCCGTGCCCGGGCCACCGAAGTTTGCGTGGGTGTAGTCGATGCCGGTGTCGATGATCGCGATCTTCACGCCCTCGCCGTGCAGCCCCAGGCTTTGCCAGACGGCCGGTGTGCCGATGAGCGGAATGCCGCGGACGTTGTCCGGCTTCATGAGCTGCAGCGGCCGGACCGCCACGACGCCGGGCAGCGCAGCGAGCTCTTTCACCCGGTCGTGCGCGATGCGAACCTTGATGCCGTTGTAAGCTGCCTGGTAATTGGCCACGACGGTGCCGCCGAGGCTCTCGATGCTGCCCCGCAGGCCGTCCTGCTGGCTCCTCAGCTGGCCCTTGATCCGGTCCTTCTCGCCCCGCTCGAGCTTGCGGCCAGCGTAGCCTTGCTGCTCTGCAACGGAATCCCCGGCGAGCTGTACGACGACCGTCACGGGGGCTTTGCTTACGCCCAGCGGCACCCACACCGGTGTGATGAGGCCGGCGTCTTCGGCCACAGGCTCGGGCCGTACCGCGCCCAGGTTGGAGCTTCCCAGTACGCCGAAAACCATCGCCAGCGCGGCGACAGCGCGATTTGATCCGAGCCGCATATCTCCTCCTCAGCCTAACAGTACTGTATTTAGGCGATGCGTAAGGCGGCTGCACGCTCCTAGTCCATTTGGGCCAGGATCGAACGGGAACGTCAAGATAAACAGGCAAAACGTTACTTTATTCCTGCCCGGTAGGCCCTCCCGCGCCGCTTGCCTCGCGTGACAGATCCCTTGCGCGAAATGGACCCGAAATTGTGGCGGTTATTCCCGGCCGCCTTGGCGGCCTCGCGCATGCCCTTTTCGGCAATGGTTTCGCGTGCCAGTGCAGCGCCGTATTTTCGTTTCATTGCTCTCCCCGCAGGTTGAGATCGGTTTCATAACGCAGCCTCTTTATCTTGTCCATGTTCATGCCCTCGATGCGGATCAGCTGGGTCGGCGCCCTGCGGCGGGGCGAATGCAGGTCACCCTCGTTATAGAGCCAGGCCATGCCCGGCGTCAGCTGGTACGTGCGAACCGGGCGCGCCTTGCCCGGCTTCTCCCTGCTGGCCGGCGCGATAAGCTCGTAGTCGGTCATCTCGGTTTCGCCCTTCGCCTGGCCGTAGATTGCCCACGACGGGCCATGATCGTGCGGCGGCGTGTCCTTCGCGCCGTGGTAGGCGTGCGCGAGGATGCAGAAGCCGAGCTCGGGGTCCTCGTAAAGGACGTGGCGTTCCGGCGTCCTGTCGTTCAGGCATGCCTCGACGAAGCTTTCATTCAGCAGGGCAGCCTCGAGATGCGCGCAGAGCTTGCGCCGCCCGGCCGGCCCGGCATCCTGCCTGAGGATGTCGCGGCACTCGCGTGCGAACTGCTCAAGAGCGGTTGCCATCGCTTGCCTCTCTGCGGTTGAGCGCCCAGTCGAATGCGGCGTACTGCAGTTTAACCCGGCCGCGCCGGCGGTCGACCAGGTCGACCGCCGCCTCGTCTTCTAGCCGCGTGAGCACGAATTCCAGCACCCCGCGCTCGCCGCCGAAATCCGCGGCGTACCAGCGCAGCAGCCGGGGAACGACGACCACGGCGCCACCGGCTTCGATGCGCACCGAGCGGCGCACGTAGCCGGTCGAGGCGTCCTCGAACTGGACGTCGAGCTGACCGCCGTCGAACACGCGCAGCGGGGGCGAGGAGCGGCACGCCGAGTGCATCGCGAAGTGGATCCGCTCGTCGTAGGCGATCGGCATGTAGGCGAGGCGCGGGTCGTCGCGCAGCATCGGCGGTCTCAGGCGCCCGTTCTTGGGCAGGTTGCCGCGCAGCAGGCCGTGCTGGACATCGTCGAGCGCATAGAGCCGGCCGCCGATCTTGAGGCGGGGACGCTCGAAGAACGCCTGCACTTCGCCCAGGCTGGCGGCGAGCTCCAGCTCGGGAGTGTCGCGCAGGACGCCGGCGTTGAAGACGTTCACCCAGAACGCGGTCTGCGCCGGAATGCGGACCCGCTTCGGGTCGAACTTCTCGAGATCGGCGAGGCACGCGGCAAGCCGCCCGCGCTCCCTTGAAGCCGCCAGCGCGGCGTAATCGCACGCCGCGCCGTCGGCGTCGAAATGCGCGGCCTTCAGGGCCTGCAGCGATTCCGCCAGTTGCCTGTCCTCGCCGGTCACGTGTTCCTCTCTCAGTACAATACCTTCAAGGGGAGGCAAGGTGCAGCACTTCGGCAGCTTTGACTACGTGATCGCCGGCGCGGGAAGCGCCGGCTGCCTGCTCGCCAACCGCCTGTCCCGCGACCCGGACAGCCGCGTGCTGCTGCTCGAGGCGGGCGGGAGCGACGACTGGTTCTGGATCGACGTGCCGGTCGGCTACCTCTACACCATCGCCAATCCGCGCACCGACTGGTGCTACCGGACCGAGCCCGACCCCTATCTCGCCGGCCGCTCGATCCATTACGCGCGCGGCCGGGTGCTGGGCGGCTCGTCCTCGATCAACGCCATGATCTACATGCGCGGCCAGCGGGAGGACTGGGACCACTGGGCGGCGCTCGGCAACCGCGGCTGGTCGTGGGACGACGTGCTGCCGATCTTCAGGTCGCTGGAGGACTACTCGCGCGGCACCGCGGAGGGCTACGGCGCGGGCGGCGAGGTGCGCATCGAGGACCCGCGCGTGCGCTGGGATATCATCGATGCCTGGCGCGAGGCGGCCGCCGAGTGCGGCATCCCGCCGGTGAAAATGTTCAACGGCGGCGACAATTTCGGCTGCGCCTACTTCCAGATGAACCAGCGCCGCGGCCGGCGCTGGAGCGCGAGCCACGCCTTCCTGCGGCCGGCGCTGCAGCGCAAGAATCTCAGCGTGCTGACCGGGGCGCTGGTTTCCAGGGTGCGCACGGTGAACCGGCAGGCGCTCGGCATCGAGTTTTCCCGGGAAGGACAGCCGCTATACGCAGAAGCGAAGCGCGAGACGATCCTCGCCGCAGGCGCCATAGGCTCGCCGCAGCTGCTGCAGCTTTCCGGCATAGGAAAGGGAGACCTGCTCAACAGGCTTCAGATCCCGGTCGTCCACGATCTTCCCGGCGTGGGAGAGAATCTCCACGACCACCTGCAGATCCGCATGCAATACAAGGTGAGGAACGTCAAGACGCTGAACGGCATGGCCGGCAGCGTTTTCGGCAAGGCGGCGATGGCGCTCGAGTACCTGGCGTTCCGCACCGGGCCGCTCACCATGCCGCCGTCGCAGGCGGGCGCCTTCGCGAAGAGCGACCCGGGCCAGGCGACGCCGAACATCGAATGGCACGTGCAGCCGCTGTCGCTCGACAAGTTCGGCGAGCCGCTGCATGCGTTCCCGGCGATCACGCCGAGCGTGTGCAATCTGCGGCCGGCCTCGCGCGGCTGGGTGCGCGTCAAGTCGGCGGACCCGGCCGCGCACCCGGAAATCAGATTGAATTATCTCGAGAAGGAAGAAGATCGCAGGGTAGCGGTCGACGCGATGCGCTTCACCCGCCGCATCATGGCGGCGAAGGCCCTGGAAAAATATCTGCCCGAAGAATACCGGCCCGGGCGGGGCGCCGAGTCGGACGCGGAGCTGCAACAGGCGGCCGGCGAGCTCGGCACCACCATCTTCCATCCCGTCGGCACGTGCAAGATGGGCAGCGACGCGACGGCGGTGGTCGACGACGAGCTGCGCGTGCACGGCATCGCGCGCCTGCGCGTGGTCGACGCGTCGATCTTCCCGCGCATCACCTCGGGAAACACCAACGCGCCGACCTACGTGATCGCGGAGAAGGGCGCCAGGGCAATCTTGAAACCAACCGGGCGCTCCCCCATCTAACCGGGCACCAAGGAGAACGAACTCATGAAGCGGATCATCCTGTTTCTCGCCACCAACATCGCGGTCCTGCTGGTGCTTTCCATCGTCGTCAGCGTGCTCGGGCTCGACCGCTGGCTGATGGCCGACGGAATCGACTACACCACGCTGCTCGTGTTTTCGGCCGTGATGGGATTCGGCGGCTCGTTCCTCTCGCTGCTGATGTCGAAGACCATCGCCAAGTGGTCGACCGGAGCGCAGGTGATCGACGGCTCGGAAGGCACGACCCAGTACTGGCTGGTGCAGACGGTCAGGAAGCTCGCCGACAAGGCCGGCGTCGGCATGCCCGAGGTCGCCGTCTACGAGGGCCCGGCCAACGCGTTTGCCACCGGCGCGTTCAAGGACTCGGCGCTGGTCGCGGTCTCGAGCGGGCTGCTCGAGTCGATGAGCCGCGAGGAAGTCGAAGCCGTGCTGGGGCACGAGCTGTCGCACGTCGCCAACGGCGACATGGTGACGCTCACCCTGATCCAGGGGGTGCTGAACACCTTCGTCGTGTTCCTGTCGCGCGTCGTCGGCTATCTCGTCGACAAGGCGGTGTTTCGCACCGAGCGCGGCATCGGCCCGGGCTTCTACATCACCGTGATCGTGTGCCAGATCCTGTTCGGCATCCTGGCCTCGATGATCGTCGCCTGGTTCTCGCGCTACCGCGAGTTCCGCGCCGACGCGGGCTCGGCGCAGCTGCTCGGCTCGCCGCGGCCGATGGTCGCGGCGCTGTCGCGCCTGGGCGGGATTCAGACCAACGGGCTGCCCGAGTCGGTGAAGGCCTTCGGCATCGCCAGCCGCTCGGGCCTGTTCAACCTCTTCGCCACGCATCCCCCGATCGAGGTGCGCATCGCCGCGCTCCAGGCGCGCAGCAGCTGAAAGCCCTGCTCGCCTGGTATTTCGTAGCCGTCTGGGGCGCGGGATACGTCGCGACGAAGCTGGGGCTGCAGTACGCCCCGCCGTTTACCTTTCTCAGCCTTCGCTTCCTCTTCGGTCTCGCGGTTCTGCTTCCCATCATTTTCATCTGGAAGCCTGCGTGGCCGAGGAGCCGCGCCGAGCTCGGCCATCTCGCGGTCGCCGGGCTGCTGATGCACGCAGTACAGCTCGGCGGCAGCCACTACGCGCAATATCTCGGCATGTCGGCGGGCGTCGCCGCGCTGATCATCTCCTGCCAGCCGCTGCTGACCGCGGTGGTTGCCTCGAGATTTCTGAATGAGAGGCTGGCGCCGGGGCAGTGGGCCGGGGTGTTCATCGGCCTCGCCGGCGTCGCGCTGGTGGTCTGGCACAAGATCGACATCCGTGAAGTGACCCTCGGCAGCCTGGCCGGCACTCTGGTGGCCCTTGCTGGGGTCACCTCGGCCACCCTCTACCAGAAGGTTTTTTCGCCGAGGTCGGATCTGAAAGCCGCCGCGGTGATCCAGTTCGCAGCCTCGCTCGCGGTCCTCGCGCCGCTCGCTCTTGCGGTGGAGGGCTTCAAGTTCACCTGGGCGTGGGAAATGGCGGCGGCGATCGCGTTTCTCGTGATCTTCGCCTCGATCCTCGGCGTGATGGTCCTGTACTGGCTGCTGCGCCACGGCGGCGCGGCCCGCGTCACGAGCATGATGTATCTTCCGCCGGTGTTCGCGGTGGCGCTCGAGCTGGCGCTGTTCGGGGTCGCGCCGGGCTGGCTGACGGTCCTCGGCATGGCCGTGGCGTGCGGCGGCGTCGCGATGACCCTCTGGAGTCCGCGCTGGCGATCGTCTACTTCGTAACGCTCAACGCCCTCGGCCACCTGGCGTTCGTCGGCAGCCGCATGACCACGGCGCTGTTCGCGCTGCAGCTCGGTGCCTCGCCGTTCACCGTCGGCGCGCTGATGTCCCTGTTCGCGCTCCTGCCGATGCTGCTGTCGGTGGCGAGCGGCCGGCTCATCGACCGGGTCGGCCCGCGTCGGCCGCTCGCGGCCGCCTTCGCCGCGCTCGCCTGCGGCACCGCGCTGCCGTTCCTATTTCCTTCCCTGCAGATTCTGTTTCTTTCCAGCCCGCTCCTCGGCCTGGGCTTCATGTGCGTGCACATCGGCATGAACAGCGTCATCGGCGCGCACGGCGCGCCCGAGCAGCGCGCGCTGAATTTCTCCTGGCTGGCCCTCGGCTTCTCGTTCTCCGGCTCGCTCGGCCCGCTGGTCGCCGGCTACGCGATCGAGGGCTTCGGCCATGCGGGCGCGTTCCTCGTGCTCTCGTTCTTTCCGCTGCTCGCGCTGGGCCTGCTGCTGCCGCGCAGGCGAGCGCTGCCGCGGCCCGATCACTCGGCGGGAAGCCGCCGCCTGCTCGATCTGTTCCGCGTGCCCGGGCTGCGGCGCACGTTCATCGTCAGCGCGATGCTGGCGATGGGCTGGGACCTGTACTCGTTCCTGATGCCGCTCTACGGGGCGCGCCTCGGCCTCGCGGCGGCTACCATCGGCAGCATCATGGCCAGCTTCGCCCTGGCGACTTTCGTGGTGCGGCTGGCGATGCCGGTGCTGATCCGGCGCGTGCGCCAATGGCGCGTCCTGGTCGCCTCGATGGCGATCGCCGGCGCGAGCTACCTGCTGTTTCCCTTCGTCACCAGCGTGCCGCTGCTGATGGCCGATTCCTTCGCGCTCGGCCTAGGGCTCGGCTGCGCGCAGCCGGTCATCATGTCGCTGCTCTACGAGGCGTCGCCGCCCGGCCGCCAGGGCGAGGCGGTCGGCGTGCGCACCACCATGATCAACGCCAGTTCCACGTTCATCCCGCTCGCCTCGGGCGCGCTATCGGTCGCCGCCGGCAGCATGGCGCCGGCGTTCTGGCTGCTCGCGGCCTGCCTTCTCGCCGGCGCCTGGTTCGCGCGCCGGCGCCTCAGGTAATCGCTCTCAGTCGTCGTCTCGCGGCACCAGCGCGAAGACGCGCAGCGCCGAGCCGGTGCCTCCGAGCACCCGTAGAGGCGGCACTACCACCGCGAACTCATAGACTTTCGCCGCCGCGAGCTCCTCCAGGTTGAGGTTCTCGATGATGAAAATGCCCGAGTCGGCAATGATCCTCATGTGGACCGGGAATATCTGGAATCTCGGCGACGTGACGATCGGCGGGCGCTTCTCGAACGTCAGCGTATCGTCCCCGACCACGCGCGCGCCGTGCTTGATGAGGAACTCCGCGCCATCGAGTTGAGGCCCCGGCGACTGCGGACCAGCAAAAAGGGTCGGATCGGACTTGAAGTAGGGCCCCCAACCGGTGCGGATGAAAACGGTGTCCCCTTTTTTCAGCCTCACACCCTGTGCCTTGGCCGTGTCTGCCAGATGCTTTGCCGTGATCTCGAAGTCCGCCGGCAACGGGCCGGAGTCGCCCTTCAGCACCATCGTTGCCACATCGAGCAGGACGCCGCGGTTGATCAGGAGATCGGTCGGGAACTGGTCGATCGCCAGATTGGCGCCGACGCCGCTGGTGCCGATACCGTCCGGATCGCTGGTCGAGGCAAAGGCGTCCACGCCGCCGAACAGCTTGCCGTTGCGGCCGACGTGTCCGATCGCATCGATGGTCGGCGCGCCGTGCTGGCCGCTGAAATGCATGACCTCCGAAGCGTAGGTGAGCTGATTGCCGTCGTTGAACTTGTTGAGAGTATTCTGGTGGGTATCCTTGAGCGCGAACGAATACGGCGGGTTGACCGACGCGATGGGCGAATTCTTGTCCCAGGTGTGGGAAAGATCGATCAAACGCGCCTTCTTGATGCTTCTCAAGAACTCTCCGACCCGGTCGGAGTCTTCCGCGTAAGCTGCACTGAGAGACGCGAGCGACAGCAGGACTGCCGCGCTCGCTAATCTGACGAAACGCATGGCTCCCCTCCTTCCCTGAAAGGGCTTCGATCATACGCCCGAAGCGGCTCGCGTAAAATGCCCCCATGCGGCGCGTCCACCTGACGCAGTTCCTGATCGAGCGGCAGCGCGACAAGAAGCTGATCAATGCCGACCTGCGCCTGCTGATCGAGACCATCGCCCGCGCCTGCAAGGCGATCAGCACGCGCGTCAACAAGGGCGCGCTCGGCGACGGCCTGGGCGGCGCGGCGACCCGCAACGTGCACGGCGAGGTGCAGAAGAAGCTCGACGTGCTGTCCAACGAGATCCTGCTCGAGGCCAACGAATGGGGCGGCAACCTGGCTGCCCTCGCCTCCGAGGAGATGGAGAACCCGCGGCCGATCCCGACCCGCTACCCGCGCGGCGAGTACCTGCTGCTGTTCGATCCGCTCGACGGCTCCTCCAACATCGACGTCAACATCTCGGTCGGCACCATCTTCTCGGTGCTGCGCTGCCCCAAGCTGGCCGACGGCAGCGACTGCGACCCGGACGAGAAGGCCTTCCTGCAGCCGGGACGCTCGCAGGTGGCGGCCGGGTTCGCGGTCTACGGGCCGACGACCGTCCTGGTGCTCACCGTCGGCGACGGGACGCACGCCTTCACGCTCGACCGCGAGTCCTTCACCTTCGTGCTGACCCACAGCGACATCCGCATCCCGGAGGACACCGAGGAGTTCGCGATCAACACCTCGAACATGCGCCGCTGGGAGCCGCCGGTGAAGCGCTACATCGACGAATGCCTCGCCGGGAGCGACGGGCCGCGCGGCAAGGATTTCAACATGCGCTGGGTCGCCTCGATGGTGGCGGACGTGTTCCGGGTGCTCTCGCGCGGCGGCATCTTCATGTACCCGCGCGACTCCAAGAACAAGGAGGGTAGGCTGCGCCTGATGTACGAGGCGAATCCCATGGCGCTGATCGTCGAGCAGGCGGGCGGCGCAGCGACCGACGGGCGCGCGCCGATCCTCGACCTCCAGCCGAAAGGGCTGCATCAGCGGGTCGCGGTGATCCTCGGCTCCAGGAACGAGGTCGAGCGCGTGACCTCGTACCACAAATGAAAAGGCCGCAGGCGCAGCCCTGCGGCCTTCTTCTCCCTTTGAATGTGGTCTACTTGAGGTGGCGGCTGACCAGCTTGGTCATCTCGAACATCGACACCTGGTTTCTGCCGCCGAAGACGGACTTGAGCTTGTCGTCCGCGTTGATCATGCGGCGGTTTTTCTTGTCCTGCAGGCCATTGCGCTTGATATAGCCCCAGATCTTCTTGGTCACTTCGGTGCGCGGCATTGAGCCGGAGCCGACCACCGCAGCGAGCATTGCGCTCGGGCTCATCGGCTTCATGAATGCTGCATTTGGCTTGCGCTTCTTGCCACTCTTCTTCGCCTTCTTCTTCGCCATCTCGATTCTCCTCTGAACGATACGGTTCGCTAGTCGATCCAGGATCTGCTCCGCTGGCGGGCAGCGGTGGCGACACGATGCCGAATCCTGCGATGCATGTCAACGATTTTCACTGGAGGAGCGCGGCGTTTTCCCTCGGCAGTGTGAATTCGGCCACGGTCGGGTCGCGCGTGCGCGCATCCTTACAGGGCGCGAGCGCACCGCTGCGAAACACCTAAATGCGCCAAGCGCCTGGGTAAAATGCCATGATGAATGTCGCCGAGCTGCGACAGGAGTACATGCGGGCAGGCCTCTCCGAGGCAGACGCCGACCGCGATCCGGTGCGCCAGTTCGAGCATTGGCTCGAGGACGCGCTGCGCGCGCGCCTGCCGCTGCCCAACGCGGCGACGCTTGCCACTGTGTCAGAAGCGGGCACACCCGCCGCTCGGGCGGTGCTCCTGAAAGGCATCGAGCGCGGCGGCTTCGCCTTCTACACGAACTACCGCAGCCGCAAGGGGCGCGAGCTCGACGCGCGCGCCGCCGCGTGCCTGGTGTTCCTCTGGCCGGACCTGGAGCGGCAGGTCCGCATCGAGGGCAGCGTCGAGAAGCTGAGCGCCGAGGAATCGGACGCGTACTTTGCGACCCGGCCGCTGGGCGCCCGCCTCTCCGCCTGGGCCTCGGCGCAGAGCGAGCGCGTGCCGGACCGCGCCGCGCTGGAGGCCGCCATGGAGGAAGCCCGTAAACGCCATGGCGAGCGCCCCCTTCGGCCCCCTCACTGGGGCGGCTACCGCGTGATTCCGCAGAGCATCGAGTTCTGGCAGGGCCGCGCCGACCGGCTGCACGACCGCCTGCTTTATACGCGAGGCGGAGGCGGCTGGAGAATCGAGCGGCTTGCGCCCTAGCGACGCTTCGCGGAGCCGCGAGGCGATCCTGCTTCTTGCGCTGGCGGGGTTCAATGCGGGCATCTCGCTGCGCTGCGTCGAGCCGATGCTGCCCAGGCTGGCCGTCGAATTCGACAGCAGCGTGTCGGCGGCTGCGTCGGTCATGACCGCGTTCGCCTTCGCCTACGCCGGGGCGGTCCTGGTGCAGGGCCCGCTCGGCGATCGCTTCGGCAAGCTGCGGGTCGTCACCCTCGCCATGGCGCTCTCCGGCGCGGCATGCATCGGCTGCGCCTTCGCCTGGAGCATCGGCTCGCTCGCCGCGCTGCGTTTCGTCACCGCGATTTTCGCCTCGGCCTCGGTCGCGCTCGGCATGGCCTACATCGGCGACGTCGTGCCGCTGGAGCAGCGCCAGCCGACCATCGCGCACTTCATCGCCGGCTCGCTGCTCGGACAGACCCTGGGGCCGCTCTTCGGCGGGGTGTTCACGGACTGGGCCGGGTGGCGCGCCTCGTTCGTCGTCCTCGGCGCGGTGTTCCTCCTGGTATCGCTGATCCTCTTCGTGCGCACGGCGCAAAGCTGGCCTGCTCCGGCGCCCGGACGCTTCTCGCCGCTCGCCATCCACCGCCAGCTGCTGTCGCGCGCGCCGGTGCGCTGGCTGGTCGGCACCGGGGTGGCGGAAACGTTCTTCTTTTTCGGCGCCTATGCCTTCCTCGGCGCCTTCTTGAAGCTGCGCTACGACCTGTCGTTCACCGTCATCGGCCTGATTCTCGCCGGCTACGGGCTGGGCGGCCTCCTCTACAGCGCGCTGGTCAACTGGCTGATCCGCGCTCTCGGCGAGCGCGGCCTGGTGCTGGCAGGGGGCGCGCTCGGCTGCCTGCTGTTCGCCGCCGTCGCCGTCGCGCCGCATTGGGCGTATACCATTCCCTGCACCCTCGGCCTGGGCCTCGCCTTCTATATGATCCATAACACCGTGCAGCTCAAGGCGACGGAGGTTGCGCCCGACGCGCGCGGCGCGGCCGTAGCGCTCTACGCTTCGGCATGGGCGAGCGGCCAGGCGACCGGGGTGGCGGCCATGGGCCTGGCGGTTGCCTGGTTCGACTACGCGCCGATGATTGCGGCCTTCGGCCTGGGCTTCGGGCTGCTCGGCCTGTGGCTGCGCTCCAATCTGCAGCGCTTCAGGCCTTGAACGAATCCGTCCTGCGGCTGCTGCGCCGCGCCGGCATCGCCGGGCCCGCCGAGGTGCCGCATGTCGAGCCGCTCGGCGGCGGCGTCTCGTCCGATATCTGGCGGGTCGACCTGGCGAGCGGGCCGGTGTGCGTGAAGTGCGCGCTTCCGCGCCTGCGCGTGGCGCAGGTCTGGGAAGCGCCTATCGAGCGCAGCCGCTATGAATATGAATGGTTCCGCATCGCAGCGGCCGCCGTGCCGGGCGCGGTGCCGCAGGTGATCGCGCAGGAAGGCGGCGTGCTCGCCATGCAGTACCTCGACCCGGCCGGCCACCCGGTATGGAAAGACCTGCTGCGCAAGGGACACGCCGATGCGGGCTTCGCCTCGAAGGTCGGCCGCTCGCTCGCGGCGATCCACAGCGCGACCGCCAACCAGAAAGAGGTGGAGCGGCGCTTCCCGAGCGACGACATCTTCTACGCCATCCGCCTCGAGCCCTATCTGGTCGCCACCGCGGCCGCGCATCCTGACCTCGAGGCGAATCTGCTTGGCTTGCTGGCGCGCACCGCGATCACCAAGCTGTGCCTGGTGCACGGCGACGTCAGCCCGAAGAACATCCTCGTCGGGCCGCGCGGGCCGGTGTTTCTCGACGCCGAATGCGCGTGGTACGGCGATCCGGCCTTCGACCTCGCCTTCTGCCTCAACCACCTGCTTCTCAAATGCCTGTGGGTGCCGCAGGCAAAAAGCGCGTTCCTGAACTGTTTTGCCGCCCTGCGGGGCGGTTACCTCGAGCGCATGTCGTACGAGGATCCCAAGTCGCTCGAGGCGCGCACCGCGGCCTTGCTGCCGGCCCTGCTGCTCGCTCGGGTCGACGGCAAGTCTCCGGTGGAATATCTCACCGACGGCAAGGACCTGGTCCGCAGGGTGGCGCGGGCGCTGCTCGCGCAGCCGCCGGCCACTCTGGGGGAGATTCAGAAGGCATGGCAAGAATCATCGAGGTAAGAGGCCGGCGGGTCTGGGACTCGCGCGGCCGGCCCACGGTCGAGGCCGAGGTGATCGTCGGCCGCGGCACCACCCCGCTCGCCTCCGGGCGCGCGATCGCGCCCGCCGGCGCGTCCACCGGCTCGGGCGAAGCAAAGAGCGTCGATGTGCCGAGGGCAGTGCAGAACATCAACACGCGCATCCGCGACGCGCTGCGCGCCCTCAGCGTCTCCGACCAGGCGGCGCTCGACCGGCGGCTGATCGAGCTCGACGGCACCGCCGACAAGAGCCGCCTCGGCGCGAACGCCATCGTCGCAGTGTCGCTCGCCTGCGCGCACGCCGCCGCGGCGGCGGCGAAAATGCCGCTCTGGCGCCATCTGGCCGGGGAGCGCCGCGTCGCGCTGCCGGTGCCGCAGATCCAGATCTTCGGCGGCGGCGCGCACGCCCGCGGGCGGGTCGACGTGCAGGACTACATGGTGATCTGCATCGGCGCCGGCAGCTTCGCCGAGGCGCTCGAATGGACCGCGCAGGTGTACGCCGCCGCCGGCGCGCGGCTGGCGAAGAAGGGAGCGCTGCAGGGGGTCGCGGACGAGGGCGGCTACTGGCCGGCGTTCAAGTCGAACGAGGAAGCCCTCGCCGAGCTGGTCGGCGCCATCGCCGACGCCGGGCTCGAGCCGGGCGTCGACGTGTCGATCGCCCTCGACCTGGCGGCGACCCAGCTCTACCGCGGCGGCAGCTACCAGTTCGCGCTCGACGGCCGCGCGCTCTCCGCGGAGCAGCTGCACGCCATGCTGCTGCGCTGGATCGAGAGCTATCCCATCGTCTCGATCGAGGACCCCTTCGCCGAGCACGACGCCGAGGCCATGCGGGCGTTCACCGAAGCTGCTCCCATCCAGGTCGTCGGCGACGATTTTTTTGTCACCAGCGCGGCGAAGCTGAGAAATGCCCAAGGCGCGTGCAATGCAATTCTTCTGAAACCGAACCAGGTCGGCACCGTCACTGAAACCCTTGCCTGCTGGGAGGCCGCCCGCGCGATGGGCTACGGGGCGATCGTCTCGGCGCGCTCGGGCGAGACCGAGGACGTGTCGATCGTCCACCTCGCGGTCGGCTGGGGCGTGCCGCAGCTCAAGGTGGGCGGCTTCTCGCGCTCCGAGCGCATGGCGAAATGGAACGAGGGCCTGCGCATCGAGGGCGCGCTCGGCGGCAAGGCGCTCCCCTACCCCGCGAGAAAGCTGTTCCGCCGCTGATTCAGCCGAGCGGCGCGAGACCCTCGGCGCTCAGCCGGTAGCGCCGGTCGCAGCCTGCGGCGGCCGCTTCCGAATGGGTCGCCAGGATCGCGGCCGCGCCCCGTTCCTTCACCTGCGCGCGCAGCAGCGCCAGCACCTGGCGCGCGTTCTCCGGATCGAGGTTGCCGGTCGGCTCGTCGGCGAGGACCAGCTTCGGGTCCCCCACCAGGGCGCGCGCGATCGCCACCCGCTGCAGCTCGCCGCCCGAGAGCTCGCGCGGGAGGCTTTGCTCGCGCCCGGCGAGGCCGACCGAGGAAATAATTCTCGTCACTCTCTCTTCTTGTTTCATGTTTCTTAGCAGCAAAGGCAGGGCGACGTTCTGCTCTACCGTGAGGTGCGGCAGGATATGGAAGGCCTGGAACACGAAGCCGAACTTCTCGCGCCGCAGGAGCGTCTGCTCGTCGTCGCCTAGAGCCGTGATCTCAGTTTCCTGAAAGAAGATCCTTCCGGAATCGACCGGCTCCAGCCCCGCGATCACGTTGAGCAGGGTCGATTTGCCGATGCCCGAATCGCCGATCACGGCGACATATTCGCCGGCGGCCAGATCGAGCGAAACGGCGTTCAGCACCGTGCGCTTGGCGAACCGCTTAGTCACCGCGGTGAGCTTCAACACCTCCGAATCGTACTGTGTACCCGGCTGCAGAAGTCAATCGTCGTCGTCCTCGCGGCCGCCGCCTGATCCCCCAGCACACACGTAACTTGCAGCAGCGTTGATGTCGCCGCTGACATAGGTTGCTTTCTTCGGGTACGCGCAGATGGGCCTGGATTTGGCGACCGGGAAGGCCGTCGTGACGGCGGAGGAAATATCGATTCGCCGCGGGGCAGCGCCTTTCTCCACCCAGGCCGTCAAGACGTCGTAAAGCTGCGACGTCCCATCCGTTACTCCATCCCCGCCCGCGACCCCCGGAAGCGGCGGATTGGCATTCGGATTCGTTGTTCCGTTGCCGATGCCATGCGTCATTCCAGGAATCAGGAACAAGCGATAGAACTTCTGCACCTCGTGCAGCCCATCCATCTCGCGAATCACGCGCTCGTAATAGTTGACCGAGCCCTGCGGCATGATCAGGACATCCGCGAGTCCGTGATAGATGATCATTTTTCCGCCGGACCTGCGGAACGGCCGCAAATTTGCGTCGTCGGTGTTGATGTGCCCAAAGCTGGACTGCAGGATCAGGCCCTGGTCGTA
>Ga0209378_1001850_pt1 | contig 14885 bp, 11 predicted proteins | sample GraSoiAngelo_156_FD_186170 | JGI IMG/M metagenome (GOLD analysis project Ga0209378, IMG submission 186170) | Grasslands soil microbial communities from the Angelo Coastal Reserve, California, USA - 14_1009_13_40cm (SPAdes) (version 2) | ecosystem: Environmental > Terrestrial > Soil > Grasslands ... | reverse complement strand
CCTCAAGGAATCCATATGGCGCCCACTGGGTTTTGGATTGAAGGCATGGAACAAGCTTCTCCGGGTGGTCGGGTTGACGGGCAAATCGCCATTGTGACGCTCACTGGCCAGCGAACTGAGAATACTCTCCAGCGCACCTGAATTCGTTTTAGTAGCAAGGAACATGAAGAAAAAGACTAAGAAACTTCGCCCCGGCGATTTTGTGGAAGTGAAGGCTCCAGCGGAAATCCTCCAGACCTTGGATGCTGAGGGAACGCTGGACAAACTGCCATTTATGCCGGAAATGGTTGAGTTCTGCGGGCGAAGATTTCAGGTTTCCAAGCGAGTGGTGAAAACCTGCTATTACACCAAGGCTGGTTCGTCAGGCATGCGGAAGTTCAGAACCGACGATGTCGTCCTCTTGGATGGTCTACGCTGCTCCGGCGCAGAACATGATGGCTGTCAGAAGGCGTGCATGATTTTCTGGCGGGAAGCTTGGCTGAGCAAGGTCGAGGACACTGTTAGCAGCCAAGAAACACGTCCAGGCCCCCAAAGCACCCTCCCACACATCGATTCAGACGGCCGCGAGAAACTGCGAGCCCGGCTTAAAACCTTGAGCGGACCGAAGACTTACTTTTGCCAAGCAAGCGAGCTGTTGAATGCGACCAACGAATTGTCGCGATGGGAGCGATTTGGGAAATCCTTCAGCGAAGTGCACGCGGGCAACTGCAGTTCTCTCGAAATGGCACAGCGAATTGGTATATGGCTGTTCTGGCGAATTCGTCGGGTTTTCCTAGGTGCGTACGCGCGTGGCACTAACAAATCAACGCCGGCGGGCGGCATAAACCTGCAGCCCGGAGAATGGGTCGAAGTCGAGCCGATGGAGAGCATCACCGAGACTCTGAATGAGAGCGCGCATAACCGCGGACTGTACTTTACGCCGGCCATGCGCCTTCTGTGCGGCGAGCAGCATCGGGTGGAGAAGAAGGTCGACAAGATAATCGTCGATGGCACGGGAGAGATGCGGCAGCTGCGCAACACCGTATTTTTGGAGGGCTCACTTTGTGGGTGCGCCTGTGTCGCCTTTGGTGGATGCCCGCGCGGCGAATTCGCCTATTGGCGGGAGATTTGGCTTCGCCGGTCTGCGGGATTGGCTGCAGCGAAGCCGCTTAATACGGAGAGCTGGCATATACCGGAACGGGTTATGAGCACGACTGGCTGCGTGGAGAAGGAGCAATAAGATGTGCGGAATTGTTGCTATGTTTTCGCAGCATGGCTCGGTTACTGCTGACTCGTTGCAGAGGGCGACAAGGAGTCTCCGTCATCGCGGTCCTGACGGCCAGCGCTATTGGATCGCACCCGACTGTAGAGTCGGTCTGGGACACGCGCGGCTGAGCATCATCGACCTGACGACCGGAGATCAACCAATCGCCAACGAAGACGAAACGCTTCGGATCATCGTGAATGGTGAGTTCTACGGTTACGAGTCGATCCAAAAAGAACTCGAACAAGCAGGACACAAGCTTAGGACGCGGTCGGACAGCGAAATTGCGCTTCATCTCTATGAGGATCTCGGCGCTCACTGCCTGCACAGATTGCGAGGCGAGTTCGCGTTAGTGCTTTGGGATACCGAAAACCGGACGCTGTTTGCAGCCCGCGACCGCTTTGGTATCAAGCCGCTCTTCTACTCGCTTCATGAAGGAACACTCTATTTAGCTTCTGAGGTGAAGGCTCTGTTCGCTGCGGGAGTACCGGCTCGTTGGGATACCGAATCCGTTTACCACTCCGGCGGAATTGGTGGGCATCAGATGCGGACGCTGTTCGAGGGGATTTATCAGGTTCCCCCCGGACATTACATGATCGCGACCGATAAGCACGTTCAGTTGAGCCAGTATTGGGATTTCAATTATCCAACGGCGAGCGATGCCCGGCCGCATCGGTCTGACGCCGAATATGCCGAAGAATTTCGCCGCACCTTTGAGGAAGCTGTGCGGCTGCGCCTCCGCGCCGATGTTCCGGTAGGCTGCTATCTCAGCGGCGGAATCGATTCGTGCGCGGTTCTGGGCCTTGCGGCACGGCACCATCAAGGACCCGTCCGCGCGTTTACGTTGACCTTCGACCGGCCAGAGTACGACGAAGGTGAAATCGCCAAGGAAATGGCGGCGAAAGCGGAAGCCGAATTCTTTCCGATTCCCATTCGGCAGGACGATCTGGCGGATGGTTTTTGCGATGCGATATTGCAATCAGAGACACTCTGTGTGAATGCGCACGGCGTGGCCAAATACCTCCTGAGCCGGGCGGTTCGTAAAGCCGGTTACAAAGTCGTCCTGACGGGCGAAGGGTCCGACGAGATTCTGGGCGGATATCTGCATTTTCGCCGCGACATGGTTGCGAATAACGGGAATGGAGCAAGGCCCAATGTTGCAGCGGCTGTTTCGCAGAGCGCCGTATTTTCCCGCAATGGAAATGGCCGGGATCTGGACGGAGTGAGGAGGCTTCTCGGTTTTGTTCCCGGCTGGATGGAAACTTCCTTCGCGCTATCCGCGAAGATGCACGCGGTGCTGAGCGGGGAATTCCTGAATAGTTACGCAGGACATGATGGATTCCGCAGCTTCTTCAATGATATTGACGTCGCTGGCCAGCTCGCTGGGCGAGAACCGCTGAATCAATCGCTTTATCTTTGGGCGAAAACCCGGTTGCCCAACTACCTTCTGGTGCTCCTGGGAGATCGCATGGAAATGGGGCATTCGGTCGAGGGCCGAGTACCATTCCTGGATCATCATGTTGTTGAAGTCATGCGCTCTCAGCCGATCACACAGAAAATCCGGGGAACGACGCAAAAATATGTGCTGAGAGAATCGGCGCGCGATGTTATCACCGAAACCGCCTACCGGCGCCCGAAACACCCGTTCCTCAGCCCACCGGCGACGCTCAATCCTCAAGGGCGGCTTAGTGTTCTCATGCAGGATATGCTTCGCGGTCCGGTTCTTGCCGCAATGCCATTTTTCGATCAGAAAAAGATCGTGAATATGTTGGATGGCCTGCAGACGACAGATGAAAATTCGCGTGTGGCCAATGACCAGGTCTTGATGATGGTTCTGAGCGCATGTGTCCTGCAAGGTGGCTTTCGCCTTTCGTCATAATCTCAATATCCCGCACGACAACGAAAATGCAACAAAAAATCCCTCAACTCGATGGCATTCGAGGCGTGGCGATTCTAGTAGTCATAATCCACAACAGCGGGAGGTTTCCGCGTTTATTCGCGAATGGGTGGATGGGGGTTGATCTATTTTTTGTTTTGTCCGGCTTCCTGATTACGGGAATCCTGCTCGACACGAAGGAATCGGAAGCCTATTTCAAGAACTTCTACGCGCGGCGATGCCTGAGGATCTGGCCGCTTTATTATTCCTTGCTGCTTTTTATGTTCGTACTGGTTCCACTCCTGCGCCCATCCGATGCCCACATTATCTTTGAAAAGTCGTCGCCCTGGTGGGCTTATCCGCTGTTCCTGCAAAATTTCCTGATTCCAATTTCGACAAATGCAGCGGGGCCGCTGGCCATTACTTGGTCGCTGGCAATCGAGGAGCAGTTTTATCTGGTTTGGGCCATAGTTGTGCGTTATTGCTCTTATGTTCATGTGCGGCGCATTGCTATCGCAGTGATTTGTCTTTCTCCAGCGCTGCGCTTTTACTTATCACTGCACCAGGTTCATCTTTATACAAATGTATTCAGCCGCCTGGACGGCCTGATGGCCGGATCTTTTCTTGCGCTTGTAGTCCGCTCGGAAAAGTTTCTCCCGTCCAGATTCGTAAAACTGGCGTGGATTTCTCTCTTCATCGCGGCGCCACTCGCGTTCGTGACCGCGGCCCTTAATGCAAGTTGGGTCGTTTTCTCTTTTACTGCTCTGGCTTCGGCCGCGCTCGTGTACCTTGCGCTTTTTTCTGCGCAGAAATGGCTGCGGCTTGCGCTGACTAACCGGTTTTTGGTTTACACGGGAATAATCAGCTACGGACTCTATTTGCTTCACAAGATCCCGTTTGATGCTGCGCAGTTGCTCCACTTGGACAGGCATCCTTTGTTGGCGCTGCCGATTACAATTGCGGGCGGATACGCCCTTGCGGCGCTATCCTGGAATCTTCTCGAGAAGCCGTTCCTCAGGCTAAAACGATTCTTCGAATCGAGGCCCTCCCGCTTGGAGCCTTCTGATAGCCAATTTGTGCTACTAGCTGAGCCTAGGACGTGATATGATCTGTTTCCCCCCAAGAATACCGACGTGTTCGGCCGGTTCCAGGTAAAACCAAACTTCAGGACCTAAATAACTACAGGGTGTTTCTCCTAAAGCGATGCTAAATACAAATACTGCAATCGTTGGGGCGGGTCCCTACGGACTCTCAATAGCTGCGCATTTCCGTCATCGTGGTATCCCATTCCGTATTTTCGGGCGTCCGATGGACAGTTGGCTGGCGCACATGCCGAAAGGCATGATGCTCAAGTCTGATGGCTTTGCCTCGAACATATACGATCCGGACGGTGACTTCACTCTTCGACAATTCTGTGCGGAGCGCCGGATCGAATATTCCGACTTGGGCCTTCCGGTGGGGCTTGAGACCTTCAGCGCTTATGGGCTTGCCTTCCAGGAGCGAATGGTCCCCGAGTCGGAAGACAATTTGGTTGTGAGGCTTGATCGTACCCCGGCAGGATTTGTGCTCGGGCTTGATAATGGCGATGCGGTAACGGCTCGGCGAGTGGTGCTTGCGATCGGGATCACCCACTTCGAATACGTCCCTCCCGAGTTAGCGCACCTGCCATCGGAATTCCTGTCGCACAGCTTCCGCCATCACGATCTGCAATCATTCAGAGGCCGCAGCGTAGTTGTGATTGGTGGCGGCGCTTCGGCGATCGACATGGCTGGATTGCTGCACGAGACAGGCGCCGACGTGCAGTTGGTCAGCCGTCAACAATTGAAGTTCCACAGTATGCCAACGGGAAAGCCGCGTTCTTCGTGGCAACAAATTCGGCATCCGCAATCGGGGCTTGGCCCGGGCCTGCGATCGCGTTTCTTCTCCAATGCACCGATGGCATTTCATTATTTGCCCGAGTGTCTCCGCCTGCATCTGGTGAGCACGACGCTTGGCCCCTCGGGAGGATGGTTCATACGCGACAAGGTGATTGGGCGGGTACCACTCCGGCTTGGCTACACGCCGCAACGCGCCGAGATCGAAGGTGGCAGAGTACGTCTTCACCTTCGTGGAACGGATAGCGCAGATCGAGAGATTCTAACCGAACACATCATTGCAGCGACCGGTTACAAAGTGGATCTGGAGCGACTGACATTCGCAAGCAGTGAAATTCGCTCACAGCTCAAAGCGGTAAATGGCACACCGGTGCTTTCGTCGGCTTTCGAATCGTCCTTACCCGGGCTTTATTTCGTGGGGATTGCGGCAGCAAATAGTTTTGGGCCGGTAATGCGATTCGCTTACGGGGCCGGATTCGCCGCTCGCACTCTAACCCGCGCCGTCCTGAAATCGCTACCCGAAGATTCGATCTCCATTCCAGTGCCTAGCATGGCATCCGGAATAGAAGACGCTCCAGCGGTGGGAGAAGAGCCGGCGTTGCGCTCCTAGGATCCATGAAACGTTCTCGTTTGAAATTGGTACACGCATGAAGAGAGAGACCATCGCCATTCACGTTGGCTACGACGGTGATCCCACAACGAAGGCCGTGGCTGTGCCGATCTATCAAACAATCGCGTTTGAATTCGACAGCGCGGAGCATGGTGCGGCCCTATTCAATCTGGAGGTAGAGGGGAATATCTACACGCGGATCGGCAATCCCACCAACACGGTGCTGGAGAAACGTGTGGCCGCGCTGGAGGGTGGAGTGGACGCGCTCAGCGTGAGCTCGGGGATGGCCGCAATCGAATATTCGATCATCAACATTGCGGAGATGGGCAACAACATAGTTTCTCTTCCCCAACTTTACGGAGCGACATATACGCTGTTTGCGCACGTTTTTGCCAAGCGAGGAATCACTGCACGCTTCGCGGAAAGCGATTGTCCCAACGCGGTCGAGAAGCTTATCGACGAAAATACGCGGGCTGTTTTCTGCGAAAGCATTGGTAATCCAGCTGGAAACGTTGCCGATATCGAGGGTTTGGCGCGAGTAGCTCACAAGCACGGCGTGCCTTTGATCGTAGACAACACGATCGCGACGCCAATCTTATTGAGACCGATAGAATACGGCGCCGACGTAGTGGTTCACTCCATGACCAAGTTCATAGGAGGCCACGGCACGACGCTGGGCGGGATGATTGTGGACAGCGGAAAATTTCCGTGGCGCGACCATCCCAAGCGTTATTACATGCTAAACCAGCCGGAACCCGCATATCACGGCGTGGTCTATGTCGAGCATTACGGCGACGCGGCCTATGTCGCGCGGTGTCGAACCGTCGCTCAACGAAACACCGGGGCTACGCTGTCGCCGTTTAATGGTTTCTTATTGCTGCAGGGAGTGGAGACACTCGCTCTGCGTGTGGAGCGCCACGTGGAGAACGCGCGAAAAGTAGCCGAGTATTTGCGCAGCCACAAGATGGTGGAGTGGATCAATTACGCGGGATTTCCCGATAACCCGCTGTATGCGATGGCACAGAGATACATGGGGTGCCGCCGCTGTTCGCTGTTGACGTTTGGAGTGAAAGGCGGTTTCGAAGCGGGCACCAAATGTTTCAATGCTCTGCGTCTGTTCAAGCGAATGGTCAATATGGGCGATGCCAAGTCGCTGGCATGTCATCCTGCATCCACCACGCACCGGCAACTGACGCCGGAAGAACAAGAGAAGGTAGGTGTAACACCAGAGATGATTCGGCTCAGCGTCGGCATCGAGCACATCGACGACATTATTGCTGATCTTGATCAGGCGTTGGAGAGCGCGGCGAGATGAGCTTGAAACATTCATCATTGGTCATGGCCTGGGGAGGATTCTCATGTCACTGCTTATAGAAGGAGGCCGAATTCCGCCTCGCTGGGCAGAAAGAAAGAGTTCCCCGCCGGTGATATCGATCGACAATTTCAACCGGCAGGAGGAGAGCCTCAAAATAGCGTTCGTCAACAACATGCCTGATCCGGCGCTGGAAGATACCGAAATGCAATTCTTCGAACTTCTCAACGCCGTGGCAGGCGACATCCCGGTGCGTATCAAGCTGTATTCACTTCCTGGGATTCCCCGAGGCGAACGGGGGCAGCAGCACCTGAGCGACTTCTACTTCAATTTTGACGATCTTTGGGATAGCCAGTTCGATGCTGTCATCGTTACCGGCACCGAGCCGTGCAGCTCCAACTTACGGGATGAACCTTACTGGCCGGTCCTGGCTAAGCTTCTTGATTGGGCCGAACACAATACGGTATCGGCAGTCTTGTCATGTCTGGCAGCACACGCAAGTGTCCTGCACAGCGACGGCATCAATCGCCACAGACTGAGTGACAAGCAGTTTGGTGTATTCGCCTCGAACAGAGTAGCTGATCACGGGCTGACAAGCCGTGCCGGGGACCTGCTGCGGTTTCCGCATTCCCGATGGAACGAAGTGCGAGAGGATGCGCTGGTCTCATGCGGTTATGTTGTCCTCGCCAAATCAGCCGAAGCGGGTGTCGACTCCTTCGTGAAGAAAAAAAAGAACAGCCTGTTCGTACATTTCCAGGGTCATCCGGAGTATGGCGCACGGACTCTAATGAAAGAATACCGAAGAGATATACGGCGATTTCTCAATCGGGAGAGGGAAACGTATCCATCGATGCCGCGCGGATACTTCGATGAGGCAGCAACCAGCCTTCTGGCTAGCTTTCGAGAGAGAGCGCTATCCGATTCGCGTGAGGAGGTGATGGCAGCCTTTCCGGAAACCGCAATTGTCGGCTCATTGCAGAACGGCTGGCAGGCATCCGCTATATGCGTCTATAGCAACTGGCTGGAATATTTGAAGTCAAGAAAGGCTGAAACTTCAGCTTTTGTGGCTGTGGCAGCCTTCCCTGATCCCATCCAGCGAAAACGGTCAGCAGTGCCCTAAGGTACCGCTCTACCATTGCCACGAAAATAACCAACATAATGAGTGAGAATCGAGGGGTACCCGACGTGTTAAAGACGCTCCCTGCGCGTATTAGCGACGTGGTGGAGCCATGGGCAGAGGGTTCGCCTGACCATCCTGCTCTGGTGGAAACCGCGGGAACATGGACCTATCGGCAGCTAGCTTCTGTCATTGCTGATACTCAGGTGTGGCTGCAAGGCTTAGGTGTGCGCCCAGGTGATCGGATCATGATCGTGTGCGACAACTGCCGAGCCTTCGTTGCCATTCTCCTGGGCGCAGCTAGTCTGGACGCCTGGCCGGTGCTAGTGAATGCGCGTCTCTCGGCGCGGGAGATCGATGAAATCCGAGATCACTGCGGCGCGCGTCGTGTGTTTTACACCACAAGCGTGTCTCCGCATGCTACCGCGCATGCCAAGCGGCATGGCGCGGTGATCACAGAAGTGGCGGGTTTGGGCACGATTGGCATTGGTGCCCTGAATGAGAATGTCGAACCGGAGCCAGTGGAGAATGACAGCGCGGATCAAGTCGCCGCTTTGATTTATACGTCGGGAACGACCGGTCTTCCCAAGGGCGTGATGTTGACTCACCGGAACCTGTTATTCATGGCAGCTGGGTCAGCGAAGATACGCTCATTAACACCTGATGACCGGTTCTATGGTGTCTTGCCGATGTCTCACACCGTCGGGCTCTCCGTAGTCCTCCTGGGCAGCTTGCTCAGCGGGGCGACGCTTTACTTGTCGTCGCGTTTCGATCCGGTAGCTGCGCTCGCGTCCCTGGAGAAGGACCGCTTGACGGTCGTTCTGGGCGCACCGGCCATGTTTTCTTTGTTGCTTGATTACACAAAATTAAAGGGCTTGAAGTCGCTGAACTTCCCTGCGCTTCGGATTATTGCGTCTGCAAGCGCCCCACTCCAGTCAGCACTCAAGTCGGCGGTGGAGGCCCTGTTCGGCCTGCCGCTGCACAATGGTTATGGAGTAACGGAATGCTCTCCCACAATCGCTCAGACCAGGGTCGAAGCACCCCGTAGTGATACTTCCATCGGCCCGGTGTTTCCAGGGGTCGAAGTCAAGCTGGTCGGACCTGATGGCAAGCGTGTAGCCGAAGATGAAGTGGGTGAGTTATGGGTGCGCGGCCCCAATGTGATGAAAGGTTACTATCGCGCTCCCGAGGAAACTGCCGCCGCCATCGACGCAGATGGATGGTTCAACACCCGCGATCTCGCCCGGCTGGAGGATGGCAATCTCTTCATCGTTGGGCGCACGAAAGAGTTGATCGTCCGTTTTGGGCTGAATGTCTACCCGGCTGAAGTGGAGGCAGTGCTAAATACGCATCCTGCAGTCGTGCGGTCCGCTGTGATCGGCAGATCGGTTGCAGGCGTTGAGGGTGATGAGGAGGTCGTTGCCATTGTTCAATTGCTGCCGGATTCTCCGCACACAACCACGGAACTGGCGGAACATGCTGCGCGACACCTTGCTCCATATAAACGACCCTCACAGTTCTTGCTTGTCCCCACAATGCCACTGACGCCCACCGGAAAAGTGGTGAAGGACGAACTCGCAAAGATGGTCGCGCACACTTCCTAGCGCACTCAAAACCGCCCGCTTACACTCCTACCTCGATCAGGCTCGGGCCTTCTCCCTCGAAGCCTTTCCGCAACGCCTCGACAAACTCATCCAGTGAACCCGCACGGGTGCCAGGTACGCCCATGCCCTTTGCCAGGAGCACCCAATCGAGATCGGGGCGACCGATCTCGAACATGTCCAAGGCGCGCGGTCCAGGATTTCCGGCACCGAGATAAGAAAATTCACGCTTAAGGACAGCGTACGCGCGATTCGCGAAAACCACGGTCGTTACGTTAAGACCCTCGCGCGCCATGGTCCATAATGCTTGCGCAGTGTACATGGCGCTGCCGTCGGCAGTAAGGCACAGTACGTGGCGTTCGGGACATGCGACTGAGGCGCCAACTGCCAGGGGCAGCGCAATGCCTATCGATCCGCCAGTGTTAGCCAACCAGTCGTGGGGTGGGGCGTCTCTGGTAGCTGCCATCAGGCCTCGGCCAGAGGTCATGGATTCATCGACAACGATGGCATTTTCAGGCAGGAGCGCCCCAATCGCCGCTGCGAGGCCTTGAAGATTGATATCGCCGCTCGGCAGGGGCGGTCGCTCTGCCTTTTCTCTCGGCGGCTCTGTTCCATCGAGCGACAAAGCTGCCGCCAGCGCTTCAAGCGCTCTGGCGCTGTCCTCGTATGGGCTCGCCAAGGTGTGAATCTCGCACTCTGGCGAGGTGAGCACGGCATTCTTTCCGGGAGCGGCGAAATACGCGACTGGAGCCTGGGCTCCCACCAGGAGAAGTTGACGAAATTCCTTTAGCTGCTCGACAGCTTGCTCAAGGATGTAATGGACACGTTCCACGGTGGGGTTGCCCGCGCCACGCTGCATTCGGGTGAACGGATAGGGCGCAAGCAATTTGGCTCCTGCACCGGCAGCGATGCGCCCGGCAGCGACAAGCCCCTTGCCATACAGTGCGCTTCCGGCGATCAGCATTGCCGTTCGCAAGCCTGACCGAAGCATTGCTGCCGCGCGCTCGACGTCTGCGACTTTGGGTGTGGGCGCTTTGGGCAAGGCAGGAACATCGGCAATGAAGCCACCTTCGCTCCAGGCAGCATCGGCAGGGACAATGAGGGTGGCAATCCTGCCTGGCGTGGCGGCAACGATCGCTTCGGCCGCGTCGCGGCCTAACTCGGATGCAGCGCAAGATGTTCGCAGCCACTTGGAATACGGCCGGGCGATGGCTTCGATGTCAGAAGTGAGCGGGGTGTCATGGCGCAGATGATAGGTCGCATGCTGGCCAACGATGTTGACGATCGGCACTTGCGCCCGGCTGGCATTGTGCAGATTGGCGATCCCGTTGCCGAAGCCGGGGCCAAGATGAAGGAGGGTGCATGCTGGTTTCCTGGCCATGCGCGCATAACCATCTGCCGCTCCCGTTACCACGCCTTCGAATAGACCCAGCACGCAGCGCATATCTGTCACTCGGTCCAGCGCAGCAACGATATTTATTTCCGAGGTGCCTGGGTTGGTGAAGCAGGCTTCAATCCCTCCTGCAACCAACGTACGAATCAGACTTTCCGCCCCGTTCATTGTTGTTTTCCTCTTACTTTTCCAGTGAAGAAACTACTTTGCGCATTGCAGTGCGGCGCCGCCCAAGAGCTGAATACGAATGTCGTAGTTGATTGCAACCTTTGAGGGATTCACTGACCACACCAAATCCCGCACTCTGCGCCAGAGGGACGAACTCGGTGCGAACCGGAGTCGAAGCATGCCATGGTAACAATTTTCCAGAAGCTGGTCTTCCCCCAGGCCTACTGTAACCCCGACTCGAATTTTGCCATGCCTAAATCCCCCCAGGCTGGGGTTCGCTTTATCTTTTGACAGAAGGATTGGTCTGTGGCGTACAAAATGAGGAGGATACTACAATGCGGAATTTCGTTCGTCTGCAGTTGGTCGCAAAGGCCACCTACTATCTCGGTTGGATTCGCGCTGGTTTGCGGGGGTTTGGTACACTTTAGAGTTGTTGGGCCGCTGTTCGATGCGATGAACCTAACAAAGCGGAATCTGTTTGAGGCCAGTGTAGTATGCTTTCTGATCTGCATGGCCTCCGAGCTCCGCGCGTTCGTTCCGGACAAAAACGAGGTGTCCAGCGGGGTTCCGAGCATAGTAAAAAGACAAGTGGCTGCGTAGACCTTTTCCTGCAGACGAGACCCAATGTGGGAGGCAGTGTACCTTCAGCGGCTCCCGCTTTAGCCGAGCAGAAGCAGGGCTCCGTCCTCTGCGCCGTTATTCCGAACCGAGCGCTTCTTTCACGAAACGAGAAATTACAGAAGCCAGGCTGTCGAAGTGTGTCGTCATGATTCCTAGATGATCGCCGGGCACAGTCTCGACTTCGAACTCCTCTGCTAACTTGCCCCAAACTGCAACAGGATCATCGGGGAACTCAGTGCCAATCTCGGCCCTGACGAACCGTATCTTGCCAGCGTAAGACCTGGGGCGATAACAGGTCAGCGCGAGATACGCGCTGTCGCGCACGCGCCGCATGGCTGGGGAGAGCAATACGCCATTCGGCGGCCGATATCGATCTGTAGAAATGAGCAATGGACGTTGGGAGGGGCGAAGAACGTAAGAAACTGCCCCACGCATCCCCAACTTTATGACAGCGGACAGCCGGCGTGCCAGCAGACGCGTCGTGAGGCGTAGGCGCTGTCCATGTGACAGGTAACGTATGTGTGGATAGGAATCCAGCATGGCCAGCAACGCAACTTTTTCTCCACTTTCGTGCAGACGCTGGGCCATTTCCAACGTAACCAGGCCTCCAAGCGAGAAACCTACAAGCAGGTACGGACCGTCGGGTTGCAGTTCCTTGACGGCATCAAGATAGAATTGGGCCATATCTTCGATGCGCTCGAACGGCTCCTCCATCCCATCAATGCCCTTCGCCTGCATGCCGTAGATGGGATGCGGTAACTGGATGTGTTTCATCACCTGGTAAAAATCAATAACGCTGCCACCCAGACCATGGGTGATGAAAATGGGTGGCTTCTCCGTGCCAGGCTTCAGCAGCACGAGCGGGGGAAACCGCAATTCCGTGGACCCTTCGAGCAGCGCAGCTAGAGAGGCGATCGTGGGGGCGTGATAGATCATCACCGGCGGCAGTTCCCGACCACACGCATGTGCGATTTCGTTAAACAGTTCAAGAGCCAAAGCGGAATCGCCACCGAGATCAAAAAAATTATCGTCGACACTAACGGACGAGAGCTGCAGCACATGCTGCCAAATCGGAGTAAGTACGTCGGCCATCGTGGAGGTGGGACTGTCCTTCACACTGCACCTTGATAGCGTGAAACCAAACAGCAGTGATCGCCGGCGGTGCGAATATCTGACACGGTGGATATTGAGTCCTTAACTACCTGGTGAGACGGCACTGCTCGCAGTACCTCCAGAACGCACAGCGGATGAATGCGCAAACTCCCAATACAGTTCTCGGGCCTTGGTATAGATTGGGCCGAATTGAAGTGAACGGTCTCCGATCCGGGTTACCGGAACAACTTTGGAATAATTTCCAGTCGAGAAAATCTCATCTGCCTTCTCAAAATCTTGATAGGTAAGGGTCTTCTCGACTATCGTCACACCGCTTTCACGCAAAAGCCCAATCACCCGCTGGCGAGTGATACCCGCCAAAAATGTTCCATTCGGCGCCGGTGTAAACACTACGCCATCCCGGGCCATAAAGATGTTAGAGGTCGCGAACTCGGCGACATTGCCCAGCATGTCGCAAACGATCGCATTATCGAAGCCGCGGGAGTGCGCCTCGAAAAGCGCACGAGCATTATTGGGATACAGACATCCGGCCTTGGCATCCACTGGCATGTTCTCGAGCGTTGGCCGGCGATAGGGAGATAGTGTCGTGGAGAAGCCGCGAGGCGTGCGCAGCGGCGCCTCGTAGATCGCGAGACACCAGCGCGTGGACTCAGGTTCATGTGCCTGAACCCACGGCCCTTCTTTCTCCGCCCAATACATGGGCCGGATGTAAAGCGCGACATCCTTATCGAATTTCTTTATCCCCTCACGCGCGAGACCAACCCAGGTTTCTGTCGAGACGGTTGGCTTCAGGAAGAGCTTCACTGCCGAGTCATTGACGCGCGCGCAATGGAGCTCAAGGTCGGGCGTGACGCCTTCGAACGCCCGCGCACCATCGAACACGATTGAGCAAAGCCAGGCGGCATGGGTGCGTGGACCCATGATTGGCACATTGCCTTCGTGCCAGTCCCCCTCAAAAAATGTCCAGGTCTTAGACCAGCCGTTTCCAATTGACAATGGACTTCTCCCTAGGTAAGCGGATCTTCGCAAAATTTCTCGGGTGCTGGCCTTATGCCGACTATAAGGAGGGGAGAGCGGAACCCTGTCGCGACCGCCCCGGAAACTGCCAGGCTGGGCTAATCGCCACACCTCAATCTTCGGTACATTACGACATCTGTAGTTATCGAGTCAACAACTTCCCTGTTGCTGCGCTATCCTCTCTCCGTTCCCGTCTCGGAGCAGCATAGGCTCCAATGACGTCCCCAAGGGCATCAGCCAACCCGCCTCTGAGTTACGTGTCATCATCAATTTGCGTCCGATTCGGTAGGGCCAGTCGTGCTCGGCGGCGTTGCCTTCTCGCTGCTGACGAGCGCGCGAAGCAGACTCGAAGCGCGGTACGCAATAGTGATGATCCGTTGCAGCCCCTGTTTTGCTACAAGTAAAAACCAGGCTGCCCTTCCAATCGAGTGCTCTCCGCTGGCCTTCCACATGTACCACAGCATGCTCAGACGCTCGCGATGACTGACCCGAATTCTGACTCCCTTCGAAGCAATGATCTCGTACGTTCTACCCTCCAAATAAGCTGACCGGATACTCTTGCCCAGGCTCGCCATCAAGGATAACCGGGTGGCGTGTTGCACGATCGCGTCGTCCAAAAAAAAAGGCAGTTCTCCTGCTTGCATCAGATTGGACAATAGAAGAGTATCCTCAGCCCTGCGCGCGACTGGATCAAAAATTCCCCGCTTTATGTCCACTCGCGAACGTCGAATGGCAAATCCAGCGGTATTCAAGTAGCGAATGCAACCGTTTGGCTGGATCATCTGATCTTGAATAGTTATAAGCCGCAGTTGTTCGGCTCTGCCAACCAGCCCCCTACAGTCTCCAACTAAGCGGAGTTGAAAACAGTTGTGTTGAGATGAGGTCGTGATTGCTGCATTCAGGGCCGCGAGGCAGTTCGCTTGCAGCCTGGAATCAGCAT
>Ga0209378_1001849_pt1 | contig 14886 bp, 12 predicted proteins | sample GraSoiAngelo_156_FD_186170 | JGI IMG/M metagenome (GOLD analysis project Ga0209378, IMG submission 186170) | Grasslands soil microbial communities from the Angelo Coastal Reserve, California, USA - 14_1009_13_40cm (SPAdes) (version 2) | ecosystem: Environmental > Terrestrial > Soil > Grasslands ... | reverse complement strand
CGGCCACTCGCCGGCGTGGGTCGCCGCCCATGCATAGTGCACTAGAGCTTGCGTCAGAGGGACCAATCTCACCTGCTCACGGAGGCCGCCGATCGCGGAAGCCAGGAACCGCACCCCTGTGGCGAAATCGCCGGCCTTCTCGGCGGCGATCCCCACATACATGGCTGCGATTGGGTCAGTCATCTCGTGCAGTCGCATCCGCGAGACTTGTTTCAGGATCGTCGGCCCTGTCTCTTCGGGATGGGCAAGACCGACGACCGCCAGCACGCGCGGGTCATCGTCCGCCATCCCCATGGCCAGGGCTGCTTCGACGAGATACTCTCGGGTCCTCGTCTTCGTGCGCGTCCACCAGCAGCGATGTGCGATCGGCACCAACGAACGCAACGCCATGTCAGCGTCGCCGCCGTCGCGCAACTGTTCGGCGATCGTGACGAAGGTCCTGGCGGCGCCGGACTCGAACCAGACGCTGCCACTGAGGATTTGTCGGAACCAGGCAAGCCGCGCTATGTCGCGTGTGCTGAGTTCGAACGACTTCGCCTCATCAACAAGCCGGCGAGCGCTTTCGACGAGACCGAGCTCGTACGCAGTCTCCGCGGCGGCCACAAGACGCGCTCCCTTGTTTCGCGAGTCAGCCGTCAAGGCGGCCGCGCGCTCGAGCGCCGTGCCCGCAACCGTGACCGCGCCACGAGCGGCGGCCAGGCGGGCGTGCTGTTCGAGCGCGGAGGCGATGCTCTCGTCAGGCCCCGTGGCTGCCATGGCGCGGTGCCAGACCTGACGCTCCGGATCGGCGACGACCTCGGCGAGAGCTCTGTACATCTCAAGAACTTGCTGCGCGGAGGCCGCCTGACGGACGGCCGAACGGATCAGAGGGTGGCGGAAGCGCACGCCGTCGTCGACGATCTCGACCAGGGCCGCGTCAACAGCGGGCTGGAGGGATTCAACTCTGGCTCGGCTCGATCGCGCGATCTCGTTCAGCGACGCTCGACTGTCTAGCGCCGCCGCGAGGAGGCCGGCGCGGGTGTTCGGGCTAAGGTCGCGCAGCCTGCTTGCGAAGGCACGCTCGAGCCGACTCGTCAAGGTCGTGGACGGCGGCGAAAGCTGCTCGCCCGATCGCCCCATGCTGCGCGCCAGCTCAACGAGCGCCAGGGGGTTGCCGGACGATTCTGCGAGAACCCTCGCGCGCAAGACCGGATGCAGCTCTGGCGCCGTGCGATCGAGCAAGCGTGCGGCCGCCGATGCGCTCAAGCGCTCGAGATCGAGGGTTGCTAGGCGAGCATCGTCGAGCGATGTCGACTGCCCGCTCCTGAATGCCGCCACGAGTGCGACGTGCTCGGCTTCCAGCCGGCGAAAGCAATGACGCTGAGGGTGGAACCGTCCAGCCAATGCGCGTCGTCGACGATCAGAACCACCGGTACGGAGTCAGCCGATTCGCAGATGAGCTGGAAGGCCGCGACCGCAACTCGGAACGAATCAGGCTTGAGGTCGACCCCCAGGCCGAGTGCCGCCTCGAGGGTTTGCCGCTGTGACTCGGGTAACTGTGCCAGCGCGCCGATGACCGGACGCAGGAGTTGGTTCAGGCCCGCGAAAGGTAACTCGGCTTCTGATTCAACTCCGACGGTGAACAACGGTCGGGCACCCTGCGCTTCTGCTCGCCGGCGCACTCGTTGGAGGAGCACCGACTTTCCAATGCCGGCCTCGCCCCGGACCACAACCGCTCCGCCGCCTTCGCGAAGACGATCTACCAGCGCGTCCAGGACTGCGGACTCCTGCTCGCGCTCGATCAGCTCGGGGCCGGCGTCGACCGGGGGCGCCCCGCTCATCGGGCGAGTATGAGCGCTACAAATTCTTCAGTTCAGTCGATGCCCCAGCTCACGATTCGCTCGGGCGCGATCCGTGCCCAAAGCTGATCTGATGGCGCGGGTCCACCTCCTTCATCCTGCAGCACCGCCGTCCCCCTTACCTCGATGCCGTGCGGCGTCCACGGCGTGAGGCTCGCGAGGTCGTCGCTGACAATCGCGACCCGGGGATGCGGGACGAGGGGAACCGCTGACGGTCTCGGTTCCCCTCGGATTAGGAGTCAGCGCTCAGTAGCCGCCCGTTGCCAGGCGTCCGCAGAGCCGAGACGCGACGCCAAAACCACTCGAGCGATCAGCGTCGATCCAGTCGCGGAAACTGCAGTCCAAACCGCTCTCTGATACGACTCGTCGCCGCTGTGTCTATCTCATTACCGTAACGTCGAGTCCAATCAACGTCTGGATCAGCCGTCTCCGCCAGCTCCTCGAAGTAGTGCTCAAAGCCACCTGGCGAGATGATCTCGAGTATTCGACACCGTGAATCGCCGGCGTTCCAGAACGCGTGCCATTGATCGCGCGGCTTGAAGACGAAATCACCCGGATTCGCGAATACGACCTGGTCGCCCAGGAGGGCGCCGAGCCTGCCCTCCAACACATAGCTGTATTCGTCTTCCTTCGAGTGTCGATGAACTGGAGACGCCAGGTGACGAGGAGGAATCGGATGCTCTACCAACGAGAATCCGCCACCCGACTCTTCGGCCCAAACCATAAACCTCACGCCGCAGGAGCCCAAATCGACAAACTTGCCATCGGCAGGCCCGACGATGCGCGGGCCTTGGGAGACATCAAATCGCTTCATCCGCCTCTCCCCCTCCGAGTCGCCAACAGCATGTCAACCGACGAACGAGTCAAACAATTGTGGCGTTGGTTTCGGGTGTGCGTTGGCAAACTAGGCAGGTCCGATCTGCCGACACAGCTCAGCCTCCTCCCACGCCTGAACCAAACGGGCTTGCATAAGTCAGGGACACCGCGGCCAACACAAAGCCCAGGATCGCCGAGGCCAGCAAAATCGATCGACGGCTCACCGCCCGTGCGGCCGGTCGTCCGTCGACCTCGTCCGCCAGCGCGCCCACACTGCGTCGTAGGTGGCTCAGCAGGTGCACGAACATCGCAGCCATGAATACGACCGCACTCACTGTGTGGGCCGAGAGCCACCAGGTGCCGAAGCGATCGGCAAACGCCCATAGCTCGAGACCGGTCCCCATCACGGTCAAGGCCGCCACGACCAGAATCGGCGCGACCGCGAATCGAAGGAACAGCGGCGGAGGCTCCGCCAGCCGAAAATCCTTGTCTTGCCTGTAGTACTGCATGAACCGATAGCCGGTGCTGACCAACTTCAAGGCCAGGGGCGGGATCAAGGCGAACCCGACCATGTAATGCACTGACAACAGAGGGCGGATGTAGAGAACCGTGATCGCGACTGCCGCGAGAAGAACGAACAGCAGTCCGCCATTGATTGCGGTCAGGGCCTCGTTGGCGAGCACGCGAGGCCGAGCAGGCACCACGCTCGGAACGCCTTGTGGTCGGAGGGCGTTCAGCGCAGCTGCGAACAGAAGCATCAGGAACACGGCGCCGAACTTGCTCAACGTCTGGGGATCGCCTTGGTGTCAGTTGGAGAGCCGGCTTCCAGGAGCAGGTTCGCCAGCGCGGGCGGATCAGTGATCATGCAGTCGTGACCGGCCCGTAACCTGCGGAGACGCCAGCCCGGCTCGCGCGGCGGCAGAGTCCGGGGCATGAAGGTTCGCTGCAAAAGCGAGACCAAATGCCCGCGTCCCGCGCAGTAGATATGGGTCCGACGGAAGCGGGAAACGATCTCCGAGTCAGTCAGCCGAAGGGGCTCGACGAAGCTCTTGAGCGATTGAGCCGTCAGCGACCGCCTGACCCAGCTGCGGTCCGGCTCCTGGGAAACTCCGAAGTCCTCGCGCGTCGGCGGGTCGACGCGCCAGCCATCGCCATGAAGCCGCGCCTCAATTCGGAAGACGCCGACCACTATGGGTGCGACGCTCTGCATCGAATCGCCGTCGCGCGGGACGAAGGTGTCGAGATAGACAAGATGTCCGATCCGGTCGGGGACATGGTCGACCGTTCCCGTGATCACCATTCCGCCGTAGCTGTGTCCCACGAGCACCACGTCCGAGAGGCGCTCGCGCTCAATCAGAGCGCTCACGTCAGCAATGTGTGTGCTCAAGCCCACGTCCGGGGAGAGGAGGTCCGCACACTCTCCGAGCCCCGTGAGCGTCGGCGTGAACACGCGATGCCCGGCGGACTCGAGAAGGGGCGTGAGTTTCTTCCAGCACCACGCACCATGCCACGCGCCATGGACAAGCACGTATGTGCTCATGTGCGACCTCGATCTCGCTGCGCTCTCGTGGCGACACCATGGGCTGGGCGGACTTCGGCCTCGATCTCGCGGCGCTCTGGGGGCGACACCGTCGGCGGGCAGACTCTAGACGCTTCAGCCTATGAATGCTGAGGGCTCGAGTGTGATCAGACATGTCGAACTTCCCATGGTTTTGAAGACCATGGGGTTGCTGTCCGCACAGTGACCTTTCATCTGCGGGACAGCCGCTAGGACGGTCGCCGACCGTTGACGTTAGCCGCGCCCCGTGAGAAGCCGCAACGAACAGCCGCCGGAGTTGGTTTCAAGTGTTAAGGCAGAGGGCTCGACAACCTGCAGCCCGGCGAGGATGGGTTTCATCGGGGCTAGGTAAAGACGGGGTCAGGAGTGATACTCACGCACCAGCTGGCGAGCAATCACAGTCCGGAGGATGTCGTTCGTGCCTTCGCCTATCGCCATGAGTGGCGCGTCTCGGTAGAACCGCTCGATTTCATATTCGGTCGAGTAGCCATATCCGCCGTGAATTCGCATCGCCTCCAAAGACGCTTTGATGCACACCTCCGAGGCATAGAGCTTCGCCATACCTGTCTCGAGGTCGGCCCGCCGGCCAGAGTCGAGGGCCAGGGCCGCCCACCAGGTCAAGAGCCGTGCGGCCTGCACTTCTGTGGCCATGTCTGCGAGCTTCAGCTGGATCGCTTGGAACTCTGCAATGGGCCGGCCGAAAGCGTGGCGCTCTCGCGCGTACGTGAGCGAGCGGTCGAGACTCGCCTGGGCTACACCGACCGCCCGCCCTGCGATGTTGACTCGTCCAAATTCGAGTGCCGCCAGCGCCTGCTGGAGCCCATGCCCTTCCTCACCCCCTAAAACGTTCTCGACGGGAACGTGGCAATCGCTCAGGAAGACCTCCGACGATTCGGGTCCGCGATAACCGAGCTTGTCCAGGTCGCTGCCGACCGCAAACCCGGGCGTCCCCTGCTCGATCATCAGGATGGTCATTCCGCGATGCCGCGGCTGCGCTTCAGGATCGGTCTTAACCAGCACAGGAAGCGGGTCGGCATGGCGCGCGTTGGTGATCCAGGTCTTGGCGCCGTTGACGACGTAGTGATCGTCCGCTCGGCGCGCTACTGTCGCAATGCCCTGCAGGTCACTGCCAGCCTGGGGCTCGGTCAGAGCGATGCCCGAACGCCGCTCGCCTGTGGCGAGGTCCGGCAGCCATCGGGCACGCTGCTTCGGCGTCCCGTAGCGTGCCAGCATCAGCGTGGCAAGAGAGTGCGAGCCAAGGATTCCGGCCACACCCATCCATGCTTTCGAGATCTCTTCGAATACCAGGGCGTACGAGACGGCATCGATGGCGATGCCGCCGAACTCTTCCGGCACAAGCATCCCAAACAGGCCCATCGACTTCATCTCGTCGACGATTTCGCTCGGGTAGCGGCCCGCGAGCTCCCACTCGCGCGCGACCGGGCTGATGGTCCGTCGGGCGAAATCCCGCATCAGGTCGCGGAATGCGGTCTGCTGCTCCGAAAGCTCGAAGTCCATCGACTCCTAAGGCCGCGGGCCTGGTTACGCCCGGCCGATCACCGCGCCGGAATGAGATGACAGTCTGCGCCACCGTGGCGGCGACCGTCACCCCGCGACGACCTGATGGAAGCAATCAAACACGACGGCCAGGAGAACAGCTTCAACAAGATGGAGGATTATTTGAGATCACTCCTCGGTCAAGAGAGACTGTCTCGAGGTAGTTGAGGTTCGAGGCTCGCGCTCACCAGGCTCAGGCGTCATTCCTGAACGTTGCGCCCGAGGCCGCACCCTGTCGCGCGAGCAGGCGATCGAATTGGCTTTGTCGAGTCGGGATAGGCCATCCTCGGCCAATGCGTCGGATGGCATCTAGTGCCGACGAGCAGGCTTCCGAAAGCGGCACGCGACGATTCTGAATTCGAAATTGGTCGGGGGGCCCGGGATTCAAACCCGGGGCTTCACGGTGCCGAACCGGCCTACGTACGTCGTGTCCTTTCGTGTCCTGCTCTATCCTCCTGGTTCCGCGAATGCGTGACGCGTCTGTGACACGGCAGGTGACGAAATCCGAGCTCGCGGGTGGCTTTATCGGCGAGACAATCAAGCCGTGAAACCATTTTGGTGGGCGCGTCGAGGTTTAGGCGAATCTTCTAATAGACGTGGAACTGCCTAGCCAACCAAGGGCAAGGAAAAACGCGATGGGAAGGATTGTTGTCAGTGAGAACGTCTCGCTCGACGGAGTCATCCAGGACCCGGCGGGAGTCGAGGGCTTCAGCCGCGGCGGCTGGGTCGGTCTTATCGGTGGCCAGGGTCGCGACGGGGCGGCCAAGGTTGCGCTCGACGAGGCGTTGGGCGCTAAGGCCCTTCTGCTTGGCCGGCGGAGCTACGAGTTCTTGGCCGCGCGGTGGCCATCCCGAAGTGGCCCGTTCGCGGACAGGTTGAACAGCTTGCCCAAGTACGTGGTTTCCTCGACTCTCGATGCTCCCGTCTGGAACAACACGACGGTAATAAGGGGCGACGTGATCAACAAGGTCTCGAAGCTGAAGCGTGAGATAGATGGCGATATCCTCGTCGCTGCGAGCTTCCAACTCTGGCACACGCTTATGGAGCACGACCTTGTGGACGAACTGCGCCTGATGATCTACCCAGTCGTGCTTGGGGCTGGGGAGCGCCTCTTCGGCGAGGGCAGTGAAAAGAGACCTATGCGCCTCGTCAGCACCAGGACTGTCGACGATCTCGCTCTTCTCATCTACGAGTTGGTCCCGCTTAGGTCATGAACTGCTACGACACATCGATAGAAGTCGCAGATGACTGTCCTACCAAGAAAGCCCAGGTGCACCAGGCAAGAGGTGGCAAGAAAATCACGGCGGTGGTTGAGTACGAGATCCTCGTCAAGCATCCATATAGTCACACCGAAGAAGACACCACCGCTTCAGCAGCGAGTTTGCCTCGGTAATAGGGAAAAGCCGCTCCCTCCATGCCGACGATCGAGACATAGACGGCGCGCTTGACGCCAGCTTCGCGAGCCATTCCCGGCTGGCTGCCGGCTGAGAATCGCCTCTCGCCCCCCGGGCGCCATAGCCATAACTGTGTTGCGATGCGGAATGTGTGGGTGACTTCGTGGGGACTACGCCCTGTCGATAGCGATATTCCAGGTGATGCCGAATTTGTCCCTCAGCCAGCCATCGGTGCCCCAAGGCGCCTCAGTTAGGGGCATGCTGATTTTGCCGCCGTCCCCTAACCTGCTGAAGATTGTTGTCATTCGGTCCTTGTCGGTGCCATGCAGGGCAAAGGCGACGTTGTCGCCAACCTTGGCGGGGATCCCTGGGCGGCCATCGGAGCCGACGATAACTACGCCCTCTGCCTCTAATCGTGCATACATGATGCTATCGCCGACCTCGGCCGGCTTAGCTCCCTTCTCGCTGAAGGTGTACAGATCAAGCTTGCCGCCGAGCAGTTCATGGTAGAGCTGAAGGGCCTCGCGGGCTCGACCCTGGAAGTTGACGTATGGAAACAGTTGCAAGTTGCCCATTTGTCGGATCCTCCTCGTGCTGACAGCGACCGGCTCTACTACTTATGACCGAATACGGCAGGGGAATGTGACGTCTCGATGAGCGGAGCGGGTCACCTGAGGCCGCCAGACACAGTGCCGCAACGGACTGCGCTTGTTCGACGGGATGTGCGCGTCGGGCGTATCGGTCTAGAGATCCGAGCCACAGTTTCGCACGCTCGCGCTAGGCCGCTGCCGCCATATCACCCGAGTAACGCGACCCGCCGATGTCCGAGAGCATTCGCGATGCGATACTGACCGCCGTCACGGTTCCGGCCCTGCCGAGGCGCCAAACGAATCCCCCGATGCGGCACCGGCGGCTGCCCGGGTCGCGGTGCACGCTGTGGCGCTACGGGCATTGCTCTCCGAGGCACCCATCGTCCTGCCCCCCTGCAGAGCAACAGCTCCTCAAGGATTGGCTAGACCGACTGGCGACCGCCAGGAGTCATGCAACCGGGGGCCTCCAATGGGCGCATCTCGATCGCGAGCGGGTGCGAGACCAAGCCTAAGCTTGGTTTTATAAACGGTGAAGGAAGAGCAGCCTACGACCAGAGTGTTCATCGTCCACGGCTGGGGAGACAAACCCGGCGACCATTGGATGCCCTGGCTCAAGGGACAGCTCGAGCTCAAAGGCTTCACCGTGGCGGCTCCGGCGATGCCCCGCACGGAGGCCCCGGCGATTGGTGCGTGGATATCGCACCTGAGGCGGGAGGTCGGCGAGACCGGCGAAGCCGCCTACTACGTCGGCCACAGCATCGGCTGCCAGACGATCATGCGGCACCTCGAGCAGCTGCCCGCCGGCGGCACCGCGCGGGGCGCGACGTTCGTGGCGCCCTGGTTCGTTCTCACCAACCTCAGCGCTGAGGAGGAGCCCATCGCGCAGCCCTGGATCGACACTTCGATCGACTTCGCCCGGGTTCGTAGCCGCTTGCCGGAGCTCACCGCCTACTTCTCCGACGATGATCCCTACGTCTCACTCGACAACCAGTCGCTCTTCGAGCAAAGGCTTGCCGCCCGCACGCACCTCTTGAAAGGACTGAAACACATGGGAGTCGAGTCGGGAATGACGACCTTCCCCGAGCTGCTGGCGACGACCCTCAAAGCTCTCGGCTAAAAAAAAGAGGCGACGAGCATCGCGCCCGCCGCCTCTTGGCGAATGCAACCTAGAGACGAGCCCCCACCATCGCCTCGTTGGTCTCATGGATGGCACCGATTTGCGCCATCACGTGGGGAGACCGCGACCTGACGACGAAGTACCAGGCGAATCCGATGATCATCCACGACACGAATATGATCGGCCAGAGCGGTCCCGGCATGGGCTGGATCGGCCAGACGCTTGCGTAGTACACATACAGCATGATCAGTGAGCCGATGATCCCCACCACGAGGGGCGCGATGTACGGCTCACCCCGCCGGTAGAGGTAGAGCGGGGCCGCGATCGCCACCAAGAGGTAGGCGAGCATGAAGCCGAAAGTTGCCGTGGTGCCCATCCAGTTGATGACGTCGAGCGGACCGTGCCCGCTGAGGATGATCACGAAGGGACCAAGCGCCATCAGCGGCACCACCAGGTAGATGCCGATGTGGGGCGTTTGGTTGGTCGCGTGCGAACGCCCGGCCGCGCCCAGGATCATGCCGTCCCGGCCCATCTGGTAGACGATCCGCGAGCCGGCGTTGATGCAGGCCAGCGTGCAAGCGAAGTTGCTGGCCGTGATGCCGAGGTTCATCACGTAGCCGAACCAGGACACGCCCATGAGCCCGGCGAGGTCGAACAACGGCGCCGGGGCACTGTCGAACCCAACCTTGGCGCCCTGGAAGCCGGTGGTCTGAGCCAGGGTGCCGATGATGTAGAACACCCCGACCAGGACGGCGCTGATGATCACCGAGCTGGGCACCGTCCGGTATGGGTTCTTCGCCTCGAGCCCGAGCGATGCGGCGCTCTCGAAGCCGACGAAAGCGAAGATGGCGATCACGATCCCCGGGCCGATTCCGGCGCTCGGCATGCCCTTGAGGGTCAGAGCGTCCGCCGAGATCCCCTTCCGCGCGAAGACGATCGCGAAGAGCACCAGGATGATCGTCATCGAAACCGCCTCGAGGACGAGCGATACCCGCGCCGATAACCCGATGCTTCGATATGCGAACCAGCTCGCTACTGCCACATCGATCGCGATCATCAGCAGAATGACGACGGTGGTTCCGCCAGGCAGTCCGATCTGGGTCAAGAAGGCGCCGAGGTAGATCGCCACGCCACAGGTCGTGGCCATGGCGGTAAAGACGTAGCCCAACGTCAGCGCCCAGCCCGAGGCAAAGCCGCCTGCCGAACCGAGGGCCTTCGTGTTGTAGACATAGAAAGAGCCCGCCGACGCAAAGCGGCGGGCAAAGATGCTCACGGAGTAGCCGATCAGGACCATTGAAATGGTCGCGATCACAAACGTCAGCCATGCGCCGTTCCCCGCGTAGATGAATGCGATCGCCGGCAGAACCGAGACGGCGGCGCTTGGCGCGGCGTTGGCCACCGACTGGGTGAGCACCTCGGGCATCGAGAGTACGTTTCTTCGCAGCCCCACCGCGCCGCCGGGTGAGGATGTCGGACTGACAGACCCCGTGGGCTTGACGACGTTGGCCATTTCCCTTCCCCCTCTAGTGCCCGTTGTGGTGAACGTGGTGCGCCGGGTGTGAGGGCGCTACGTCCAATGCCGGGTTCCCGTCGAAGAAGCCGTGCGGCAGGAGGTGAAACCCGATGTACTTCACGGGCATCACCGGCCACTCCTCTGGGCGCACTGCGTGATGCGCACCCATGGTGTACCAGAGGACCACGTCCTCGTCCTCCAGCTTGCTGTCGCTCTTGATGAACTGCGGCAGACCGGCGCCTCCCGCGTGCTGGTTCGGGTAGTCGCCCGCGGCGAACATCTCATCGCGGTCGTACTTGGTGACCCATAGGTGCTTGGTCGTGAACTGCGCTCGCTGGATCGGGAAGGCGTCGGGTTGGTAGAACGGAAGCACGTTGTCACCAGGCATCAGCTTGTAGGCGACGGGCTGGCCCACCGCGTTCACCTTGCGGTTGTTGGCGATCTTCCAGTACCGGGCGGCCAGCGGGTTGATGATGCTCTGCGCTTTCGACTCACGCTTGAACGGCGTCTCCTTCACGATCCAGGCATTGCCGTACGGGTTGTCCGGCCCCGGCGGCAGCCCTTCGCTGTCGCACTCGTAGACGGTGTTGCGGAGGCCGTCCACCATCATGTCCAGCCGGATGCTGAAGAAGTGCTGGTGGTGCGGGCCGTAGACGCCCGGAGCGACCAGCGCACCGTGCTTGGGGGTGACGCCCTCTGGCACCGCGCCGTTGGACATCACGCCGGTCATCTTGATTTCGTACCCGATCCCGCCGTCCTGGTAGAAGTACCAGTAGTAGCCGTACTCGTAGTTGCCGATGGTGGCGACGGTCGACAACACCAGCCGGCGAGAGCGCCGGACCTCGGTCTCCTCCGTCCGGAAGTCTTTGTGCTTCCAAAGCATGCCGAAGTCCTCTTCGTGGAGGCAGATGGCGTTGCGGATGGGCAACGGGCCGCCATCGTTGTCGTTGACGATTCCGTCGAAGTAATGGATCTCGCCGAGACAGTCGCAGCCGAGCTCCAGGCTGTTGCTCATCATGCCGACGCCGTACTCGCCCATGTCGAACACGTTTTTGCGGTAGTGATTGGGCGCGGGATCGCCATAGGGGATGAACATCTCGGCCAGTGAAGCCCGATAGAGGATCGGCCGCTCTTCACCTCTGTCGTTGTAGCTGACGGTGTAAAGGATCATGCTTTCGCGGGCGTTGAAGCCGATGCGGAAGCTCCATTTCTGCCAGCTGACATGGTTCCCGATGACCTTGAAGCTGGTGCCCTCAGGCTGCGTGATCTCGAGCGGTTTCAGGTCCTTGCGCACGCCTTCCGGGAAGTAGGGCACGTTCTCGGGGTCGGAGATCCGGTCGGCCGTGTAGTTGGCCTTCTTGGCGGGGACGGGCACCACGCCGTGATCCTCGACCTCGACCACCTCCATCTTGTCGAGGTCGAACTTGACGATCAGCCCCTCGATGGGCCGCGCATACACGTGCTCACCCGGGCCGGGCCGGATCCACGTCAACGGCCTGCAGAAGCGACCCTTTTCAGCGCCGTCGATTTCCGAGTAGTAGCCACACGACCAGGCGTCGGTGATGGCCATCTCGAAGTTGCTCACCCCGCGGCGGCGCAGGGCGGCCTGCCAGCGCGGGTCCTTGCGGACCACCTCGTCCACCGTCATGAACTCTTCGAGCATGATCGAGGGCTGGACGCCCTTGATCTCCTCCCAGCTGACGACCTTTTCCTGGGTGAGGGAGACGACTGCCTCGAAGGTCTTACGCCTGGTGCGATCGCGGACGACGATGAACGCCTGCCGGTCGACCTCGGTCCCATTGCCGGGCTTCCAGGCGAGCACGTCCTTCTTCGCCGGCTCGTTCAGCATCACGTACACAAAGCGGTGGCCGCCGTCGAGGCCGCGCTCCTTCTTGAGGGTCGTTGAAGCCGTCTGAACCTCCTCAGACGTGAGCGGGTCGAGGGGATGCCTGGTCGTCGCGACCGCTGGCTCTACCGTTTGCATGTGCACCTCCGGATCGCCGTGCTTCCCTGGGAGGGACAGTGCTCGATACGCGCATCAGCCCCTATGAGCGCAGCGTGCGTTAAAACGTAGTCCGCCCCACGCTCTGTGTCAAACCCTTCCTGATGAAGGTTCTGGAGTGGTCCTCCAGCAGTACGATTTTGACTCGATTCCAAGACGTTGGTCGGCAAGTTCTGGAAGCAGGAGTGACTGGTTTAGACGGTGGCCGCCCACACCTATGTTCTGGTGGATGTGGATGACGCTCTCGCGCCGGACGAGAGGCAAGCTGTACAAGCGGGCCGTACTTTCCGCGACGCGCACATCTCCCCATTTGCCGACGGCATAGAGCTTCGGCGTGAAACCGCAATCTCGACGCTTCGTCTGGCGAGCCAACATGGACTTCTCGGCCTACAGGTGCCGACGACGCAGGGAGGCCTCGGTTTGAGCGTTTTGGCCGCAGCTCGCGTGTATGAAGAGATCGCCGAAGGATGCCTCGCTCACGCTTTCTCCCTCGAAGTCCACAACAACATTGCGAACCTTGTCAGCAGGCGCGGTACCAAAGGCGTTCAAGACAGGTGGCTTCCTCGTCTTCTGTCTGGAGATGCGGTTGCCGCGTTTTGCTTGACGGAGCCGGCTATGGGCAGCGATGCGGTTGCCATTCAGTGCAAGGCCGACAGCGTCGGGAGCGATTGGGTTCTGAACGGGGAGAAAGCATGGGTTACCAATGCGGCGGGGGCTGATCTCTTCGCTGTTTGGGCGCAGACAGACGCTGCAGCCGGGTCGCGAGGAATCGCTGCATTCCTTGTCGAACGAGAGGCCGAGGGCCTGACGGTTACCGATCCCTACAAGCTGATGGGCGGCCACGCCATGGGCACTGCTGGGATTTTGCTTCGGGACTGTCGGGTGCCGGCCGATGGCCTGATATCACCACCTGGCGAAGGATTCCAAGTGGCGATGCAGGGAATCACGGCGGCAAGAATCTTCGTCGGGGCGCAATGCTGCGGAATTTTGAAGGCCGGCCTCGAGCGGGCGATTGGGTACGTATCAAGGCGAAAGGCATTCGGGCGGCCCGTTGGAAGTTTTCAGGGTCTCCAGTGGGAGTTGGTGAATGTCGCAACCGAGCGTGAAGCAGCGCGCTTGCTCGTCTATCGCGCTGCGGCCGCCGCGGACAGAGGTCTCTCGGCAACCGTGGAAGCTGCGCAGGCCAAGAAGTTTGCAACCGCCGCAGCGGTCAGCGGATTGGTGACGTGCATGCAAGCCATGGGAGCCCATGGCTTCCTGATTGATTCCACGCTGGGGAGACACCTGGCGACGGCGAAGATGGCCGAGTATCTGGACGGCACCAGCGAGATTCAGAACGTCGTGGTCGCCCGGTCGCTTTTTGGTGGCGCATTGGACTAATCGGATTGGCCAGTTCAAATAGGGAGATGTTGGCGGTTCCAGCGCCGGCGATCTCGGCGTTGCGCTGCTCCGTCATGCCACCTCCCCTGCAGATCCCTGATCGTTGAAATTATCGCGAGCGCGGCGCGGGCACGTTCGAAGTGAAGAGGACCGAGGTCAACCGGTCCCGATGAAAAAGCTGCTTAGAGCGGCCGCAGTCTCTCGAGGAATCTCTTCCGGAAAAAAGTGTCCTCCGGCGAGGGGAAAGCCTCGCACATCGTCTGCCCACGCCTGCCAGATGCCGGTCGGTCCTCCCACTTCCGAGTACCACCGACCAAGTGGACCTCGATCGCTCCACAACGCGAGGACAGGACAAGTGATGCGCCGCCCGGCGAGTCGATCCTCCGCGTCATGCTCCCTGTCGATCGTGGCTGCTGCCCGGTACTCCTCGCAGATGGCGTGAATGGACACTGGATTGCTCAGCGCTCTGACATAGGCTTCACGCACCTCGGCGTCGAAAACACGCGGCGGAGAACCCCATGCCGCGAGAGCGTCGTCAATGACTGCATCCGGCGCTGCTGAAATGAGGCGCTCGGGCAGGGGCTCAGGCTGCGCCAGTAACGACCACGGCCAAAAGGCAGTCACGAATCTTGCGTCGGCCAGTTGCCATGCATCTTGAGTTGGCACGATATCGAGGACGGCAAGGCGGTCAATAAGCGCCGGATGATCCAGGGCCAAGCGATATGCGACGCGGCCGCCGCGATCGTGCCCCGCGACGCTGAAACGTCGAAATCCGAGGCGTGCCATCACAGCAACCATGTCCCGCGCCATCGCGCGCTTCGAATACGGTTCGTGGTCGCGCGTGGAGGGTGGACATCCGCTCCGTCCATATCCGCGGAGATCCGCACAAACGACGCTGAATTGCTGCGCCAATAGGGGCGCCACCCGCTGCCACATCAGGTGGGTTTGCGGGAAGCCGTGAAGCAGCAACAGCGGCGGCCCAGCCCCAGACCAACGGACGAAGATGCTGGTTTCGCCGGACTCGACCTCAGCCGCCTCGAACTCCTCCAGCATGTCGCCCCCCGGGTCCGCCACGTGGCGGCTTGTGCTCCACTCGTTGCCTCTGGCGATCGCTTTCGATC
>Ga0209378_1001842_pt1 | contig 14912 bp, 16 predicted proteins | sample GraSoiAngelo_156_FD_186170 | JGI IMG/M metagenome (GOLD analysis project Ga0209378, IMG submission 186170) | Grasslands soil microbial communities from the Angelo Coastal Reserve, California, USA - 14_1009_13_40cm (SPAdes) (version 2) | ecosystem: Environmental > Terrestrial > Soil > Grasslands ... | reverse complement strand
CGATCGATTGCCCGAGACTTGTTTTGCCCACGCCGGGCGGCCCGAGGAAACACAAGATCGGGCCGTGTCCGGTTGGATTCAGTTTGCGCACGGCCAGATATTCGATCAGCCGCTTTTTCACTTTCTCGAGGTCGTAATGGTCACGATCGAGAATTTGCTGGGCTTGATCGAGATCGAGATTGTCCTGGCTTAATTTGTTCCAAGGCAGATCGGCGACAATCTCGATGTAACTGACGATGACGGAAAATTCGGGACTGGCCGGCGGAATGAAATCGAGCCGTTTCAATTCGCGCTCCGCTTGCTTCATCACTTCGGGCGGCGGCTTGGCCTCCTCGAGGCGCTGCCTCAATTGTTCCATTTGCTCTTCGCTACCGGTTTCGGTTTCACCGAGCTCGTGCTGGATCGCTTTGATCTGAGAACGCAAATAGGCGCGACGTTGTGCATCGGAAAATTGAGACGCGACGTCTTTCTGCAATTTTTCCTGGATCTGCGCGATCTCGAGTTGCGCCGAGATGTGCTTCTGGACTGCGTGCACTCGTTTCTCGACGTCGGCTTCTTCGAGCAATGCCTGCTTTTGCGCGACATCGATATTCAAATTCGGCGCCAGAAAATCCGCGAGTTGTTCCGGAGTGGCGATGTTCAGAATCATCAAACGCGCTTGCTCTGGCGCTTCGGGAGTCAGCTCGAACAATCTCGCGGCCGAATCGCGCAGATTTCGAAACGTCGCCTTCCACTCCTTGCTCTCAGGTGGCGAAATGGATTTTACTAGGTCGACTTCCGCGCGAATAAACGGCGAAGTCGCGACGATTTTGCGTAACGTAAATCGGCTGAGGCCCTGGGCGATAATGAGCAAATGATCGTCGGCCTGGCGAATCATTTTGAGCACCAGCGCCGCGGTGCCGACGTGGTGAAGATCCTGAGGTTCCGGGTCTTCCTTTGCCTCGTCGCGCTGCGTCAAAAGACCGATCACTTTTGTGCGCGGCAACGTTTCGTCGAGCAATTGAATCGAAGCCGGTCGCCGGACATTGAGCGGCACGATCGTTCCCGGAAAAACAACGAACCCCCGCACCGGCAAGATCGACAATTCCTCGGGAATCTGTGGGACACGGCTTTCGTCGGTCACGTCCGCGGCAATTGTCGGACCGCTGCTGGATTTCATTTCCAGTTCGGCCGGCACGGCGAGCTGTTCTTGGTTCATCATCGTTTTAGGGGCAGCGAAATCCAGAGCAATCCGTTGCGTTGTTCGGCACTGGCTTGATCGACCTCCACTTCGGCTGGCAATGCGACCTCGCGCTCGAACGGTCCGTAATCGATTTCCATCGCCAGCAAGCGCACCGCTCGGCCTTCGGCGTGCGTCGGTTCCGGCAACTCCCGCGCCCCGCGAATCAGAACGCGCCGCGGCTCGACCGTGAGATCGACTTGCGATCGTTCGACTCCGGCGAGATCGACACAGATCCGAACGCATTTTTCGCAGTGGTAAGCATTGATTGCGGGCTCCCAGGTGTGGGGCCCGAATTGAAATTGTGAACGCGCCAGCTCGTAAGTGACGTCATGCAATGCGCCGTGGAGCCAGCGCAATTTAATGCTGTCGATCGGGTCCATTTCAAAAGTGATCGGCCTCTAAATAAACTACGCGGAAGACGCGCTCCGCGCGTGCCTCTTTCGAGGTACCGCGTCAAACCGCTCGCAGACACGCGGCCACAACCCTCAATTGTTCGATGTCGATCTTACACCGCAGGGTCTTAGCGCGCTTTGCCCGGTCCCCATAACGCCCGGCCCGGTTTCGCGCCGGTGTGCTCACCGTCTTTGATCACTTGGACACCGTTCACGAAAACGTGTTTCACGCCAGTCGCGTACTGGTGCGGTTTTTCAAACGTGGCGTGATCAGTGATCGTCGCCGGATCGAACGCGACCACGTCGGCGAACATTCCTTCTTTCAACATTCCGCGATGATCGAGTCCGAGATTGGTCGCGGGGAATGCGCTTAGCCGGCGGATCGCTTCCGGTAACGCGATCACTTTTTCATCGCGGACATATTTTCCGAGCACGCGCACAAAACTTCCATACGCGCGCGGATGCGGATTCGATTTGAGGAAAACGCCTTCCGGCGCCTGCGAAGCTTCATCGGAGCAAAATGAAATCCACGGCTTGGCGATTTCCTTCTTCACGTTCTCTTCCGACATCACAAGGTAAATCGTGCCGATGCGCGACTCGTCTTCTGCGATCAAATCCATGATCGTGGTGATCGGATCTTTGCCGCGCATCTTTGCGACCGTGGCGAGTGTTTTGCCGGTGAGCGGTTTTAGTTTCTCCGACTTGAAGGCGACGAGCAAAATGTTGTCGGGCGATCCGGCCCCAATATAAAGATTCTCCCATTTATCGCTGTCGATCTTGACCTCGGCGGCGATTTTCTCGCGCGTCGCCGGATCGCGCAGCCGCTTAAACAACGCCGGGTAACCGCCCTCTTCTGTCCATGGCGGGAGACAGGCATCCAATCCGGTGCCGGCCGCGGTATAGGTGTACATGTTCGCCCTGACGTTGAGCCCTTCTTTTTGCGCCGCTTCGATTCGCGAAAGGAGATTGTCGATTTTGCCCCAGTTTTTCTCGCCGGCGGCTTTGATGTGATAAACCTCGGCCGGAATTCCCGCTTCACGGCTGATCCGGAGTAATTCGTCGAACGCTTCAAGTAATTGGTTTCCTTCGCTCCGCATGTGCGAGATGTATTTGCCTTTGTACTTGGCGGCGACTTTGCAGAGCTCGATCAGTTCGTCGGTCTTCGAGTAAAACGCCGGCGGATAAATCAGGGCCGTCCCGATGCCGAGCGCGCCCGCTTCCATTTCTTTGCGCACCAGCTCGCGCATTTGGTCGAGCTGTTCCGCCGTGGGCACTTTGTCTTCGAATCCGATCACATTTTCGCGGATCGTGGCGGCGCCAATAAACGAAGCGACGTTGCAGGAGATGCCGCGCTTTTCGAGATACTGCAAATATTCAGCGAGCGTGTTCCATTTAATGTCGAACTTGATGTCGCTCTGCTCGCGCAACATCCGCTTTTTAAGTTCCTCATTGAGCGGACCCATCGACTCGCCTTCGCCCATGATCTCGGTGGTGACGCCCTCGCGAATCTCGCTTTGCGAGCGGCCATCCTGGATTAGCGATTCGGTCGACCAGGAAAGCATGTTGATAAAACCGGGCGCGACCGCCAGCCCGCGCGCATCGATAACCGTTTTCGCCTTGGCGTTTTTGTAATCGCCCACCCCCGCGATGCGATCGCCGCGAATCGCAAGATCGACATGTTGCGCTTCACCGCCGCTACCATCGTAGACCGCGCCGTTCTTAATAATGACATCGAAGTCAGCGGCAAGGATAGAGACGCTTGTCGCCGCCAGGAGTAAGCTGAAACAGAAAATTGCGCGCTTCATTGCGCGATTGAAAAAGCGCGATCAGTCGATGTCGATCTTAAAAACTTCAGCTTGGCTCAAGTCGAACAGCATGGCGCAGTCGCGTTTGCACAGCACGAGTCTGTTTTTAAAAGTGCAATTCTACGGTCGCGCGCTTTGCAGGTGGTGGCCGACGGCACAAGCGACACGCGGGTGACTCCTTGCTCCCGGGCGACCGAGTCGACGTGATATGTCAATGGAAAGAAATTATCGTCGCCGTACTCGATTCGAATTTCCGTGTCCAGATTGAGCGGAATCATGCCGCCGACTTTGTCGAAAATTTTCAGGAACTTCCCGACGGTCATGTAATCGGGATCCGGATCGGAAGGCACCCAGAGTTGGGCGATCGTTTCCTGCCATTGATTCGTCTGACCGCCGCAATCAACCGTGTGCAACGATACCGCTTTCAATTCCGTCAGATGATAGCCGCGGTGAACGGCGTGGCCGTCAAGATCAACAAAGATCAACAGATTGCTTGGCGCGCGACGCAGTTCCGAAATGAATTCGCCGGTTTTCATTTACTGAAGGTTGCCTTTCTTCGGCCGACTCGGCAGCAAACTTCCCCGCGCCGGCGTCGCTCCCCGTTCATGGCGTTGTCTTTCGCCATCCACTGTCGCAGGCCGAGCAGAACATGGCGCACCAGGGAATCGGCCTGTTCCGCCCAGCGATAATGCGTCCATTTGCCGTTACGGCGCGCCTCTACCAATCCGGCCCGCTTCAAGTGAGCAAGATGTCGCGACACTTTAGGCTGCACCACGCGGAGAGTACCGGTTAGTTCGCAAACACAGGTTTCCCCACAGGCGAGGAGATTGAGCAAACGCAGCCGGGTTGGATCGGCCAGCGTTTTGAAAAGAAAAGCCGGCTCGGTCTTACTCTTTCGTTTCACCGTTCGTAATATATACGTTTATCCGTATATGTGTCAATCGGCAACAGCCACTCACCAGGCGTTCTCTAGCGAATCGATTTTACGGTAAGGCAGCGACTATTTCGCCGAGTCCTTGAGCAAGATCGACAGTTGATCCCTCCAGAGCGCCGCGATGGTGTGGCTGCCGTGGCCACGCGTTTTGTCGCTGAGTGGAAGGACCATCGCACGACCGTGCGGAACGCGCTTAATTTCCCGTTCAAGAATTCCAAGCTCGGGTGGATTGATCAGATCGTCGGCGGAATTGATCGCGAGCAACGGCGCCCGAATTTTTTCCAGGTTCGGACCAGGATCGTAATCGCGGGATGCTTCAAGGGCGTAAAGGACATCGTTCGCGTCGTCAGCTTTGACGATCTGGTCGACGAATTTGTCGAGCACCTCGTCGGTCTTCGCGAGTGTGGGCGCTTCGGTTTGCCGCAGAACCGGATTGCTGCTCATGAACCACAGTATCTCAGCGGCGGTGCGCAGACTTGGCGGCTGAGTCTTGTATTCTCCTCCACCCCAGGCAGGATCGTTCCGGATCGCGTCAATGATCATTCGCCGCCAGGCGCGATTGCGTCCGGAAATTTGGGTCGGCAAGCTAGCCAGTGGCATGAGAGCGTCCATGAAATTGGGATGCGATTCTCCCCAAAGCCAGCTGTGCATTCCGCCCATCGATGTGCCCATCACTAACCGTGCGTGATTGACGCCGAGTCCGTCGGTCAACAGTCGATACTGCGCCTCCACCATGTCGACGTAACCGTAACGCGGAAACTTCGCATGCAGAGCGTCGCTCGGCTTGCTCGATTTGCCGTGGCCGATTCCATCGGGGAGCACGATGAAAAATTTTGTCGCATCGAGCGGTTGATCTTTTCCGAAAAGTTCGCCTGCGAATTCCGGGCGAATAAATTGCACACCGCTGCCGGTGGTTCCGTGCATGATCAAAATCGCATTGCGCGTCTTGCCTTGGTCGTCTTTGTCGATCTTGCCGAGCGTCCGATAATGAATCCGCAGCTCCGGCAAGCTTTCACCGGAAGCGAATTTGAAATCGCGAACGGTGTAATCGCTTTCGACCGGAGGCGGGTAATCCGCCGCCAAAGCGCTGCTCGAAGCCAAAATCAGCAGAAGAGACGCAACAAATCGGATGGTTGCGGTCGTATTAATGGCGTTTCCGTTCAGCTTGAATCTGCTGGAGCAAATCCGTCTGTGTCTTGTCCATGTCATGAAAAAGTTTTACCACTAGCTCGAGCGCTTCCGGATATTTCTCGTAGCGCTTCCGAAGTTTTTTGGTTGTTGGGTCATAAAAGAAGGAGATGTCCTGGTCGAGATTGGGCGCAATTAGTTCGTCGCTGAGTTTTTCGAAATGCGTCATCGCGGCCAAGTCTCCGCGAACCGTCGACTCGAGTTGGCGGAGTACGGTCAGGGTCTTTACATCCAGCAATTCGATCCCTCCTGATTGGAGCAACGTGGCGATGTCTGCCGGATTGTAATCGGTCGAAAATGCAAACGGGTGCAACGGCGGCATTTCACCGGCGTCGAGAGAACGTTTGAACGCAGCAACTAATTTTTCTTCCTTGGCGCCGTCGATTTTGGCGCTGCTGATACCGTCCTCTAACCGTTGCTCCAGGTAAGCGAGAATCTGATCGCGTCGTTTCGCTTGCTCCTTCCCCTGTTCGTAATTGTTGAGCCAGAAAGCGGCATAAACGCCAACAAAGACGAGAACCAATTCAGCCAACCAGCGTCCGAATTGTGAAATCCACGAACGATTTTCGATTGTCCCGCTCATTGTTAAATGGGAACAATTAAATCAATGGAACAATCGTGGTCAGTCAACGACTTGACTGAATTCGTCGCAGAATCGGTGCGAAACGCGCGCGAGGGCGGTGTTCCGTTTTATCATTTAGAGTTCGATGGCGTTTTCCCGTCCGACTTTTACGCGGAGATGTTGCGCACGATGCCGGACGAGAACGATTACCGGCCGATGTCGGGCAAAAGCAAGGTGGGAAGCAGCCGGCCGGACGGAAAACCGACCCGGACCAAGATTGATTTGTTTCCGGAATACATTCGCCATTTGCCGCCGGAAAAATTTGTAGTTTGGGACGTGGTTGGGCGCGTTCTGCGTTCGGATGAAGTAAAAGCCGCGTTAATCCAGCACCTCGCGCCAGGTTTGAAGCGACGCTTTGGAGAGAATTTCGCCAGCGTCGGGATGTACCCGGTGCCGATTCTCACGCGCGACATTCCCGGCTACCGGGTTTTCAAGCACACCGACAGTCTTTGGAAAGGAATCACGGTTCAGCTTTACCTGCCGTCCGACAATTCCCATACGCATATCGGCACGATTTTTCACGAAGAATTGCCGGACGGGAGCAAACCGAAAAGAACGCAAATGCCATTCGCGCCAAACACCGGTTATGCCTTTGCCGTCTGGAATGACACCTGGCATTCGGCGAAGCCGGTCGGACCAGAGGTGAAAACGCGCGACAGCATTCTTCTGACCTATTTCGTGGATCGCGGCATTTGGAGAACCTTGCGGAACCGCGGGCGGCGGGTTGGTAACTTTTTGCTGAACGAGCTGCGCAGTCTAAAGCGCAGTTGAGTTACCAGGTCACGCTGGCGTTGCCCACAGAATCGGTGGTCGCGTTGCGTCCGACGAGACGCAGAAAACGGAACTTGGATGGGCCATCGTATTCAACGCGACCGTAAAAGGGTGATCTCCTCGCCACTCGAATCCGTCGGGATCGACTTGAAGGCGGCTAAGTCCGGTTTTGCGACCATGACCGACACGCAAACACGATCCGCCCGGAGGACGGATTCGGTGGGGCGAACAATCAGGGCGCCTTCGGCTTCGGCGGCGACGGAATGGTCAGGCGGGCGCTGAACATTTTCCGGCCATCCGAGAGATCGATCGAACCATCGCCGATTCTGACAATGCGCAGAGTAACGCCGATAGATGATTTTGGGGCCTGCAATGTGACTGCATCACCTTCGGTGACTGCCTTGCCGTTGATTATCGCAAGTCGTGGATGACCGAGTGAGATCGCGCTCACGCGCAGCATGTCATTGCTTAGTTCGATCACGATCGGCGCCGGAGAAGCAGCCGAAGCGGGTGCGGCCGTCAAATCGCGGGTTCTCGCCTTAATGAAGGTAGGAAAATCGAAACGGTTGCCTTGGTTACCTGCGTGCTGAGCGAAAGTAAGGGCAAAGATGGACAGCGCCGCGGCGCCCACGAAGATCCCAATGTAAAGCCAGCGACGATTGCCGGCTGGGGCTGGGGCAGGTGTTTCTTTTGAAGGAGAAACGGAGCCGCTAGCAGCGCCTGACACAGTCTCGTCCGGATCGATCGAGCTAATCAGACGCGGCCTCGGCATGTTATCGGGAACCAGCTGCATAAAGCCCGCAGAAGCATCGGACGGGCCATGCCTCCCCAAGGAGGGCGATTCCAAGGGATTATGGCGGGCTTGTCGCTGCCTCCGCCCTCAGATAAATTGCTCGCGTGTGACACATCTCCACCTCGCCTTGATAGCGGCATTTCTGGTTGCGATCACGCATTTCGATGCGATGGCCCAAGAGCGAAACTCGCCGCCGCCATCCGCAGACACGAGCGGGCTTGATTTCCATCAGTTCGGGTTGCTCGCGGTCCAAGACGGTGGACGGCGCAAACCGATCGACACCTTTTCACGTGAGACACTGATTCGAATCACCGGAAGATCGACATATGTCGGCAAAGCCGGACGCAAATGGCAGGCGAACGATTTCGTTTTGTCGGGCGCATTGGAAACGCACGATTGGCGGACTGAGCCGATGATGCTGGTCTCGTTAGGCCAACTTAAGGAAAAGCTCGGCCTCGATAAGACCGAGCGCCGTTTTTCGTTTGAACAATTGGTTGCCTCAACGGAATTGCAGCGGCTCACAAACGAAGCCCACGCCTTGAAGCGCGCTGAGAAAACGCTCGATCGTGTGCAACAGGAGGCGCTGGCAGTAAGCGATCGGCTCGCCCTTTTGGCGAACGTCATGAATGGAAGCGCGCTTCTGATTGTTCCAGCGTCGAAGAGCGAAACCGACCCTTGGGTCGTTCCCCCGGAGTTTTCGCGGTACTACAGCGAAACGCAGTTCGCGCCGGTCCAGATCGAATTGCAAACAATGGCCACGAGTTATGTGCAGGCCGATGGCTTCAATTTCAGTCGCGCCGCTAGCCGGCTCCGTGAAAGTTTGCATGCCCTCAGTCCTTCCGTTTATCCGCAAGAGCGACAACTGCGACTGGAATATTTTTACAATCATTTCGAAGCGTTCTATCGCGCGATTTGGTTCTACGGACTGGCGTTTCTGATTCTGCTGGTCGCGCACGCGCGTGGCGGCGGCCGTTTGCTTCGAACTGTCGGCGTATCGATTGCAGCCCTCGCCATCACTTTTCACGCCAGCGGAATCGTGATGCGCTGCCTCATCGCCGGCCGGCCGCCGGTGACGAATATGTACGAATCGATCATTTGGGTGTCGTTCGCGGTTTCATTTTTCGGGATGATCTTTTTCGCGCGTTACCGGACATCGGTTTATTTGCTCGCCGCGTTGCCGGTCTCATTGATCGCGCTGTTGTTAGTGCACCAAATGCCGATCGCGATGCCGTCGAACATCGATCCGCTGGTGCCCGTGTTACGCGATAATTTTTGGCTGACGGTGCATGTCTTAACAATCACGCTCAGTTATGCGGCGTTTGCGTTGGCGATGGGCTTCGGTCACATCCTACTTTGGCGCTACGCGCGCAATCCAGCCGTCGCGCGGGCGGACGCGCCGATGCATTTTTGGCTTTATCGCGTTCTGCAACTTGGAGTTTTGCTGCTCGCGACCGGGACGATTCTCGGCGGGGTCTGGGCGAATTATTCCTGGGGCCGGTTTTGGGGCTGGGACCCGAAAGAAACCTGGGCCCTGATCGCGTTGCTTTGTTACCTAACGACTTTGCACGGGCGATTGGCTGGCTGGTGGACTGAATTTGGTCTGGTAGTGGCAAGTGTGGTCTGTTTCCTGGCGGTGTTGATGGCGTGGTATGGCGTCAACTTTGTCCTCGGTAAAGGCCTGCATTCGTACGGATTCGGGATCGGCGGCGAGACCTATGTCGCGATTGGCGTGGTTCTCGACCTTCTGTTCGTGGCATTCGCGATTTGGCGCTACCGATCAAGTAAACGCATCTCCTCCAGCACGCCCGCGGAAGCGGTGGCCGTCTAATCTGAGCTATTTCCGAGGCAAACGCGCTTCGCAGATCTCGCAAAGCACGTGAAGAATGAACTTGTGCGCTTCCTGAATTCGAGCGGTCGAATCGCCTTTCACGATAAGATCGACATCGGCAATGCCAGCCACGGATCCGCCATCGCGGCCAAGAAGTGCCGCTGTCTTTAATTTTCGGTGGCGCGCTTCTTCGATCGCGCGCTGGATGTTCTTTGATTTGCCGCTGGTGCTAATGGCGATAAGGACGTCGCCAGAGGCTCCAAATGCGTGCACTTGGCGCGCGAAAATTTCTTCGAAACCGTAGTCGTTGCCGGTTGCAGTGAGCAAGCTTCCGCCCTGTGAAAGATTCATCGCCGGATAAGGCCGGCGATCTTCCACAAAGCGACAGGCCAGTTCGGTGCAAAAATCGGCCGCATCTGCGGCGCTGCCGCCGTTACCGCAAGCCAACACCTTTTTGCCATTCGTTAGGCCGTCGACGATTAGGTCGGCCGCCTTCGCGACTTGCGATTCAAGATCGACAATCGATTGCAGTGTTGTCGTTGCCGCACCGATTGCGCTCTTTAGAATTTCAGATGGGCTGCGCATGGCGAAGGAAAAATGGTGCGCGGTAGAGGTTTCGAACCTCTGACCCCTACCGTGTCAAGGTAGTGCTCTACCACTGAGCTAACCGCGCATTTCAAGCGGAGTGATAAGTGATCAGTGACGAGTGACCAGTCAAGAGCAAGATGTCCCATCTTGCTGGAGCGGGTGGCTCTTACGCGGCGAGCTTGACCGCTTCTTTGTGGCCGAGAATACGAACGGTTTCTTTCAATTGCTCGACTTTGAGCGGCTTTTTCAAAACCGTGATGGGTCCTTTCGTCAAAATTCGGTCGAGCATCGCGCTGTCCGGATAACCGGTGATGATGATAATCGGACAGTACGGCTGGTCTTGTTTGATCGCATCGTAAACGTCGTCGGCTGGACCGTCCGGCAATTTTAAATCGAGAAACACGAGATCGAATTTTTGTTTTTCGAGTGCGGCCAGAGCTTCTTTCACCGTGCCGACAACGACGCGGCTGAAACCGATTTTCCGGAGGAAAAGCTTGAAAAGATTTTGCAGGCTTTCGTCATCGTCGACCACAAGGACGGTCGGTTGGCCGGATTTGTCTTCCTTAAGAATGTCTTTATCAAGGGAGGATTTTTTAATCCGCCAGCGGCCGCCGATTTGGATGGCGGGGAGCTGGCCACGCTGAACGAGATAATAAACGGTCGGCAACGGGATACGGAGATATTTGGCCGTTTCCTTGACCGTTAGGAGGTTATGCATGTGGGAAAATCACCAATTCACGGGAAAATGGGAAGACATTTCGCTTGGCTAAAGCATTATAAATTCTAGAATCGATGTCAATCCTTTCTTTGGGCGCGGAGGAGCCTAACGATCCACTACCCGGACACCCGAGGGCACTCGCGACTGGACAATGCAGGGCCAGAGGGTGACTATTCGATTTTCGATGAGCGCCCTTTTCTTCAAGCGATTTCTAAAACGCCCATTTCAAATCGCATCGATTGTGCCCAGTTCCAGGGCGTTGGTCGAACGCGTGGCCGATAAAATCGATTTTGACCAGGCGCGGGTGATCGCGGAGTACGGTCCCGGCGAAGGGGTGCATTCGCGCGAGATCGCGCGTCGGATGAGACCGGATTGTCAATTGCTTCTCTTTGAGCTCGACGCTGCTTTCTCGCGCGATTTACAGCGTCAATTTAGAGGGGATCCGCGGGTGCATGTGATCAACGACAACGCTGCGCACCTGCCGTTGGAATTGCGTAGACGCGCCATCGACGCGTGCGACTATATCGTTTCCGGCATCCCGTTTAGCATTCTGCAGATCGACAAGAAGCGGGCTCTGCTCCAACAAACCCATGACGCACTCGCAGCTGGCGGTCGGTTTATCATTTATCAAGTCACGAACGAGCTGAAGCAGCACGCTAAAATTTTCGACCGTGCCGAATCCGAATATTTCCTGCAAAACATTCCGCCGATGTTCATCACGGTTTTTGAGAAATCGAACGGCCGCAACGGCGCATCGCATCTATCCCTTCAGGAAAGTCGAGCTTCCGCAAATAACGCATGACCGGCGGCCGGACGCGGATGGAAAAGGATTCAATGGGAGAAATGTCGCTCCCCGAATCCGCTCTCTATGGCGCTTCCACCCAGCGCGCTGTCCTGAATTTTCCGGTGAGCGGTTACCGTTTCTCCCGCCCGTTCATTCGTGCGCTCGGCTTGATTAAGTGGGCCGCGGCCCAGGCCAATCACGATCTCGGTTTACTCGACGCCGAGCGCGCCGCCTTGATCGTGCAAGCAGCCGAAGAAGTGATCGAGGGCAAATTGGACGACCATTTTCCGCTCGACATTTTCCAGACCGGTTCGGGCACGAGCACCAACACGAACGCAAACGAAGTGATCGCCAACCGTTGCGCGCAATTGGCTGGCAAAAAGATCGGCTCGCGCGAGCTGGTGCATCCGAATGATCACGTCAACATGGGACAGTCGAGCAACGACGTTATCCCATCGGCCATTCACATCAGCGCCGCCGAGCAGTTGAAAAATCATTTGGCGCCAGCGCTCGGAAAACTGCAGGGCGCACTCGACGCGAAAACAAAAGAGTTTTGGGACATTATCAAGATTGGTCGCACCCATTTGATGGATGCGACCCCAGTGCGACTCGGCCAGGAATTTTCGGGTTACGCGCAGCAAATCGGCTACGGCAAGCAGCGAGCGGAAAAATCGATCGACATTCTACGCGAGCTTGCGCTTGGTGGCACCGCGGTTGGAACTGGTTTGAACCGGCATGTCGATCTTACCGGCAAAATGCTGCGGCACATTGAGCAGCGGACCGGGATCGCGTTTTACGAAGCGAAAAATCATTTCGAAGCGCAGGGCGGCAAAGACGCGGTCGTGGAAGCAAGCGGCCAGCTCAAGACCATTGCGGTCAGTTTGTTTAAGATCGCGAACGACGTTCGCCTGTTAGGCAGTGGCCCGCGTTGCGGCATTGGCGAGATTCAATTGCCGGCCACCCAACCGGGCAGCTCGATCATGCCCGGCAAAGTGAATCCGGTGATGTGCGAATCGATGATGATGGTTTGCGCTCAAGTCTTCGGCAACGACGCCGCCATTACCTGGGCCGGCGCGAATGGAAATTTTGAGCTCAACGTGATGATGCCGGTAATGGCGCATGATCTTCTCGAATCAATCCGGCTGCTTGCCAATGTGGTCGATGTCTTCTGTGAAAAATGCGTGACTGGGATCACGGCGAACAAAGCTCGTTGCGAAGAATTGGTCGAGCTTTCCATGGCGATGGTGACGAGTCTTGCGCCCAAGATCGGTTACGACCGCGCGGCCGAGCTCGCCAAAGAAAGCGTGCGAACCGGCAAGACTGTCCGCGAACTTTGCCGGGAGAAAAAAATCTTGCCGGAAAAAGAACTCGAGCGCGCGCTTGATCCAGTTTCGATGACTGAACCCGGCGGCACTGGTTCGGGCGGCTAGAGATGTCGATCCAACGATTGATCGGCGCACTATTTTTGGCGATCAGCCTAACGAAGATAGTAATGGCCGCGGATTCGCGACCCGATGTAGCACAGATCATTAACAAAGCGGAGGCGTCCGCTATTTTGGGCGAACCGGTCAAAGACCCAAGCCAGCGGAGCGGCGACGGGACCGACGGTTATTATTCCAAATGCAATTATTACAGCGTTCAGCGTGGCAAATCGTTGATCATTCGCCTGCAGCTGCCGGGACCGAACGCGATCGGTCCGCAAAAAGAACTTCAGCTGTTGGCGGCAGCGAACGGCACGATGGAAAAAGTTTCCGATGTTGGCGACGCCGCCCAAATGTTTACCGGCGGCGGGGAAAGCGGGTTCGCTTCGAGAATGCTGATACTCTACGTCGCCAAAGGTAACGCGTTCCTCACCGTCGGTCTCGCCGGTTTTAGAGACGACGCGGTGGCGCTGGAAAAGGCAAAGACCGTTGCGCGGAAATTGCTCGAGCATCTTTGACCGCAGGCAACGGCGAGCTTAGATCGACAATATGGTGGCCAAACTCGACGGACCGCAGTTTTCCGGTGGCGCCAATATTGCAATCAAATGTCCCGCGCACACCTACGATCAGACAGTCGCCTTTTATCGCGACACGCTCGCGCTCCCATTGATCGAAGAAGAATCCGACGGTTGCATTTTTCAGTTCGGTCCGAACCGGCTCTGGATCGATAAAGTGCCGAATCTGAGTCATCCCGACATTTGGCTCGAGATCGAAACTAACGACACCGAGGCCGCCTCGTCGTTTCTAAAGATTCACGGCGTCGCGCGTCGCGATGAAGTGGAAAATCTGCGCGAGGATTTCAACGGCTTCTTCATCTCCGATCCCGCCGGCGTCGTTCATCTCGTCGTCGGCCCGGAAGAAGTTTAAACTCGAATGTCGATCTTAAACGGGGCGACCCATGATGGTCAGGTCGCGTTCCACCGCATCAAGTTGCGCGATGCGCGGAAGTAATCCCCAGCGCTCGAAGCCAAGTTGGTCGAATAACCGCAAGCTTGGTTCGTTGTGGGCGAAAATAAGACCAACCATCGCCCTGATCTGAAGGGACGGCGCGCGAGCGATCGCTTCGCCGAGTAATGTTCGGCCGACTCCGCGCCGCCGGAATTTTTCATCGACATAGACGCTGACTTCGGCCGTACCGCGATAAGCACAGCGGGGCAAGAATGGCTTTAGCGTCAGCCAACCTGCGATCTGCCGATCCATTTCAAGAACCCAGAATGGATGTCGGTCCGCCGAATGTTCCTTCAGCCAGCCGCGTCGGTCTTTCAGCGTGACCTGTTCCAACTGCGCAGTAGCAACACGAGTCGCAACCGCGGCGTTGTAAATTTTAATGATCGCCGGTAAATCGGACTCCACCGCATCGCGGATTTTCATTTCTTCCGCTGTCTCTGGCCGGCGATGTTCAACCGCAATCCCGCTCATGCTGCCGGGAAAAATGCGTTCTCGAAAGTCGGCTGAAATGCGCCGAGCTCGGTCTCGCCGATGCGAAACCTGGGACTGATATCCGATTGGGTGGCACAAAAAAGTTCGATGTCGATCTTGCCACATTTGCTGAGCGCCTCGCGGACGGTTTGGAGCGCGAGCGCGGGCGTGTTGCAATCGCGGCTGAGATGTCCAAGCACGACCCGATCGATTTCTCCGGGAAGCAATTCTTCGATCACGGTAGCGGCCGCGTTATTGGAAAGATGCCCGTGCCGCGACTGGATCCGCTGTTTCACCGGCCAGGGCCGATGTGTGTCGCTCTGTAACAGTTTCTCGTCATGGTTGGTTTCGATCACGAGCGTGTGCA
>Ga0209378_1001841_pt1 | contig 14915 bp, 11 predicted proteins | sample GraSoiAngelo_156_FD_186170 | JGI IMG/M metagenome (GOLD analysis project Ga0209378, IMG submission 186170) | Grasslands soil microbial communities from the Angelo Coastal Reserve, California, USA - 14_1009_13_40cm (SPAdes) (version 2) | ecosystem: Environmental > Terrestrial > Soil > Grasslands ... | reverse complement strand
AACATCGGCAGGCACATCGTACCGATAGTTCCAGACGAAGCGCGCACTTTCGGCATGGAAGGAATGTTCCGGCAGCTCGCGATCTATTCCTCGGAAGGACAGAAGTACGAACCGGTCGACCGCGAACAGGTGATGTACTACCGTGAAGACAAGGCGGGGCAGATTCTCGAAGAGGGTATCAACGAAGCCGGCGCGTTTTCATCTTGGATCGCGGCGGCGACTTCATACAGCCATTCGAACCTTGTCATGGTGCCGTTCTACATCTTCTATTCGATGTTTGGCATGCAGCGCATCGGAGACCTTGCGTGGGCGGCGGGGGACCAGCGCGCGCGGGGGTTTCTCCTCGGCGCCACGGCGGGCCGCACGACTCTGAATGGCGAGGGACTGCAGCATGAGGACGGGCAGAGCCAGGTGCTCTCTTCGGTCATTCCCAATTGCATTTCGTATGATCCGACCTTTGCCTATGAACTCGCCGTCATCGTCCACGATGGCTTGCGTCGGATGGTCTCACAGCAGGAGGACGTGTTCTATTACATCACGGTGATGAACGAAAACTACGAGCATCCGGCGATGCCGGCGAGTGTGGAGCAAGCGATTTTGAATGGCATGTACCTCTTTCGGGAAGGCTCGAAGAAGAAGACGCGCGTGCAGCTGCTGGGCTCGGGAACGATCTTGCGCGAAGTCATTGCCGCCGGCGAGCTGCTCGAGGCCGACTGGGGCGTGGCTGCGGATATCTGGAGCACGCCCAGCCTCACGGAGCTGCGCCGCCAAGGGCTCGCGGTCGAGCGTCGGAACATGCTGCATCCGGAAACGAAGCCCGAGGTCCCGTACGTGACCCAATGCGTCGAGAAGCGCGAAGGTCCCGTGATCGCTGCTACCGACTACATGAAGACCTTCGCCGACCAGATTCGATCGTTTATCCCCCAAAACCGTGTCTACCGAGTGCTCGGCACCGATGGGTACGGCCGCTCGGATTCCCGCGCCAAGCTTCGTCACTTCTTCGAAGTGAATCGTTACTTCGTGACAATCGCGGCGCTCAAGGCGCTCGCCGATCAGGGCGAATTCAAATCCAAGGTCGTTTCCGAAGCAATCAAGAAATACGGGATCGATCCGGAAAAGCCCAATCCAGTGACTGTCTGATCAAGCGAGTGCCGGGCGCATCGGCGGCCCAGCCCGGCACTCCAATCGCGAACCGAGCAAGCATGGGAACCCCTAGGGAAGTCCTGGTACCCGACATCGGCGACTTCAAGAACGTCGATGTAATCGAGGTGCTGGTCAAACCGGGCGATGCGGTGCAGCCGGAGCAATCGCTGATCACCGTGGAATCGGACAAGGCGACGATGGAGATTCCGTCGCCGGCTGCCGGCGTGGTGAAGGAATTGCGGGTCAAGACCGGCGACAAGGTTTCACAGGGCAGTCCCATCCTCGTCCTTGAAGAGACAGAAATTGCTTCGGTAGCGCCCGCGAAGCCGGCTCCGAAATCCCCAGACGCGCCCAAGGCAAAGCCTGCCCCGGTGCTTGCGGCCGTCCCGGCATCAGCCCCCGCCGCGACGGCGGTCGGCCGGATCGATCCGGTTTCCAGCACATCTGCGCCAGTTTCCGAAGCGACGCCGCACGCGAGCCCCTCGGTGCGTAAGTTCGCGCGCGAGCTCGGCGTCGACCTCATTCGGGTCAAGGGCTCGGGCCCGAAAGGACGCATCACGCAGGCGGACGTCCAGGAGTTCGTGAAGGGAGTGGTGGGGGGTGCGCCCGCGGTCGCCGCCGTCGCCGCGCGCGGCGGGCTCGTTCTGGATCTGCCGGAGTGGCCGCAGGTGGATTTCGCGAAGTTCGGCCCGGTCGAAACCAAACCTCTGTCGCGAATCAGGAAGCTTTCCGGCGGGTTCCTGCACCGCAACTGGGTCTCGATCCCGCACGTCACCCAGCACGACGAAGCCGACATCACCGAGCTCGAGGCGTTTCGCAAGGAGAACTCGCAGGTCGCGGAAAAAGGAGGCTTCAAACTCACCATGCTCGCGTTCCTGGTGAAAGCTTCGGTGAACGCGCTTAAGGAGTTTCCGGAGTTCAACGCCTCGCTCGACAAGACCGGCGAGAACCTGATCGTCAAGAAGTACTATCACATCGGAGTCGCGGTCGATACGCCCGACGGCCTACTGGTGCCGGTGATCCGCGATGCTGACCGCAAGGGCGTTTTCGATTTGGCGAAGGAGCTGGCTGAAATTTCCAAGGCCGCGCGCGAGAAAAAACTCAAACCCGACAGCATGCGCGGCGGCACCTTCAGCATCTCCAGCCTTGGCGGCATCGGCGGGACGGCCTTCACGCCCATCATCAACGCACCCGAAGTAGCGATTCTCGGCGTGGCGAGATCACAGATCCGGCCGGTCTACAAGGACGGCGCCTTCGCTCCGCGGCTGATGCTGCCGCTGTCGCTCGCCTACGACCACCGCGTCATCGACGGCGCGGCCGGCGCGCGCTTCACGACCTATCTGGCCTCAGTTCTCTCCGACATCCGTCGCACCCTTTTATGAGGACGGCGTGACGCAGATGATCGAAGTAAGAGTACCGGACATCGGCGATTTCAAGGACATCGACGTCATCGAAGTTCTGGTGAAACCCGGTGACCGGGTGGCCAAGGAAGCCTCCCTCATCACGCTGGAGTCCGACAAGGCGACGATGGAAATTCCTTCCTCGGACGCCGGCGTCATCAAGGAGCTGCGGGTCAAGGTCGGAGACAAGGTCTCCCAGGGGTCAGTCATCGCCTTACTCGAGGCAGAGAGCGCCGTGGCGGCGCCGTCCGCGCCGCGTCCGGCCGCCCCCGCGGCGCCGAAGATTTCCGCACCTGCCGCAGCCAAGGCCTACGGTGGCGCAGCCGACATGACTTGCGACATGCTGGTGCTCGGCTCCGGTCCCGGCGGTTATTCGGCCGCCTTCCGCGCCGCCGACCTCGGCTTGAACAGCATTCTGGTCGAGCGTTATCCGACGCTCGGCGGCGTCTGTCTGAATGTGGGCTGCATCCCGTCGAAAGCGCTCCTCCACATCGCCGCGGTCATGGACGAGGCAAAACATCTTTCCGAGCACGGCATCGGTTTCGGGGAGCCCAAGGTGGATCTCGATGCGTTGCGCGCGTGGAAGAACAAGGTGGTCGGCAAGCTGACCGGAGGGCTTACGGGCATGGCGCGCTCGCGCAAAGTGACGGTGCTGCAGGGTACCGGAGCTTTCGTAGGACCGAACCATCTCGCCGTGGAAGCGAAGGACGGGCGCAAGGTCGTCGCATTCAGGAACGCGATCATCGCGGCCGGATCGCAGTCGGCGAAGCTCCCCTTCATTCCGGAGGACCCGCGAATCGTCGACTCGACGGCGGCGCTTGAGCTGCGGCAACGGCCGAAACGCATGCTCGTGATCGGCGGCGGCATCATCGGTTTGGAAATGGGCACGGTGTATTCCACCCTCGGCGCCCGGTTGGATGTGGTCGAGGTGCTCGATGGCCTGATGTCCGGGGTGGACCGGGACTTGGTCAAGGTATGGCAGACGTTCAACGCGCGCCGCTTCGACAAAGTGATGCTGAAGACCAGGACCACCAAGGTCGAACCCGTGAAGGAAGGACTGAGAGTGTCCTTCGAAGGCGAGAATGCCCCCGCCAAGCCGCAGCTCTACGGCATGATCCTGGTTTCCGTGGGCCGGACGCCCAACGGCAGGAAGATCGGTGCCGACGCCGCCGGCGTAACGGTGAACGAGCGTGGATTTATACCCGTGGACGCGCAGATGCGCACCAACATCCCGCACATCTACGCGATCGGAGATATCGCCAATCCGCCCATGCTGGCGCATAAGGCCGTGCACGAAGGTCACGTCGCAGCGGAAGGTGCTGCGGGGCAGAAATCCTACTTCGACGCGCGCGTGATCCCCTCGGTGGCGTACACCGATCCTGAGATCGCCTGGGCGGGACTAACCGAGGAGGAAGCGAAAAACCAGGGAGTCAAGTTCGGGGTTGCCAAATTTCCCTGGGCAGCCTCGGGACGCGCCATCGCCAACGGCCGCGACGAGGGCTTCACCAAGCTGATCTTCTCCGAGGAGTCGCACCGCCTGATTGGCGGCGCCATCGTCGGAGCTGGAGCGGGCGATCTCATCAGCGAGATTGCGCTCGCCATCGAAATGGGCGCCGACGCGGTCGATATCGGCAAGACCATCCATCCGCATCCGACGACGAGCGAATCGGTTGGAATGGCAGCAGAGCTGTACGAAGGCGTGTGCACCGATCTGCCACCGTCGAAACGGCGATGACCCAGGACGAGCTCAAGCAGGCAGTCGCCCGCGAGGCGATCAAGCACGTGGTGGAGGACGCCGTGATCGGCGTCGGCACCGGGTCCACCGCCAATTTCTTCATCGACGAGCTTGCCAGGATGAAGAATCGTATTGCCGGGGCGGTCGCGAGCTCGGAAAGGTCCGCCGAGCGGCTGAAGGGGCGCGGCATTCGCGTCTTGGACCTCAACAGCGTCAACGAGCTTCCGGTGTACATTGACGGTGCTGACGAGATCACCGAGCACCTCGCCATGATCAAGGGCGGGGGCGGCGCCCTCACGCGAGAGAAAATCGTCGCGGCCGTGGCGAAAAAGTTCGTTTGCATCGCGGACGAGTCGAAGCTCGTTCCGGTGCTCGGAAAATTTCCGCTGCCGGTCGAAGTGATTGCGATGGCGCGTGCCTATGTAGCGCGCCAGATGGTGAGGCTCGGCGGCCAGCCCAAGCTGCGCGAAGGCTTTGCCACGGACAACGGCAACATCGTCCTCGACGTGTGGGGGCTCTCGATCCTCAACCCGGTCGAGCTGGAAACGGCGGTCAACAATATCGCCGGCGTCGTTACCAATGGGTTGTTCGCCCGGCGCGGAGCGGATGTGCTCCTGCTCGGAACCAGCACGGGCGTGAGAACGATCGCCCGGAAGTAGAAGCGCCTACTTGTCCGGCGGCACGTAGCCGGAAGCCACGTCGGCTCCGGATCCGAAGAAATGCTTCTCCATCTGCTCGGCGAGATATTTCCGCGCACGCGGGTCGGCGAGGTTCAGCTTGTTCTCGTTGATGAGCATGGTCTGGTGCTTGATCCAGGCCTGCCAGGCTTCCTTGGAGACGTTCTCGTAGATGCGCTTGCCGAGTTCGCCCGGGTAAGGGGGGAAGTCCAGCCCTTCCGCGTCGCGGCCGAGCTTGATGCATTTCACCATCCTTGCCATTTTCACAACCTCGATTCTGCTATCAGGTCGATTTTAAGTCCGCTTTACTAAGATTTTCGAGCGCCGCTGATAGTTATACAGCGCTTTCCTTTCCCCCGGCAACGCGGCGATATCCGCTTCCGCGAACCCACGCTCGATGAACCAATGGGTCGCCCGCGTCGTGAGCACGAACAGCTTCTTCAGCTTGCTGGCTCGCGCCTGTGTTTCGATATGGTGCAGCAAGCGCTCGCCGTAGCCTGCGTCCCTGTAATCGGGCCGCACCGCGAGGCAGGCAAGCTCGCCGGCGCGGGCGCCGGGGAACGGGTAGAGGGCCGCGCAGCCGACGACCACCCCGTCGTGCTCGATCAACGAGAAGCGCCCGATCTCGCGCTCGAGCAGTTCGCGGCCTCGGCGCACGAGCGTGCCGTCTTCCTCGAGCGGCTCGATCAGCTTGAGAACGCCCCCCGCGTCGTCGATCTTCGCCGGCCGTAGCTTCACCACCTTGTCGGCGGTGATCATGGTGCCCGAACCTTCGTGCGTGAACAATTCGATCAGCAGAGCGCCGGGGACTGTCCGGCTGATGATATGAGCGCGTTGCATCCCTCCGCGCACGGCCTCGACGGCGTGTGCGAGATAGAGCCGCGTATCGTCTGACAGGCGGTTGCTGTGCGCGAGCAGCCCGGCCGCCTCCTCCGCCGTGAGCTCTGGCAGCAATTCGCCCTCCTTGTCCTGCACGGGCGCATCGGTGAAGAAGATCAACTTTTCCGCGTGGATGGCCGTTGCCGTTGCCACCGCTACGTCTTCCATAGCGAGGTTGAAGACCTCGCCTGTCGGCGAATACCCGACAGGCGATACGATTGCTATGTTGCCGGCGTCCAGACATCCCGCAATCGCCAGCGCATCGACCTTGCGCACCGAGCCCGTGTACTGGAAGTCGATGCCGTCGTGCACGCCCATCGGCTGCGCCGTGATGAAATTTCCCGAGACGCTGTTGATCGCGGCCCCCGCCATGGGCGAATTGGGAAGACCCAGGGACAGCAAAGCGTCGATCTCCACGCGCAACAAGCCGACAGCCTCCTTCACGCATTCGAGCGCAACGGGATCCGTAATGCGCAGGCCCCTTGCGTAGCGCGAGCGGAGCTTGCGACGCTTGAGTTGCGCCTCGATTTGCGGGCGTGAGCCGTGCACCAGTACCACGCGGATGCCGGTGCTGTGAAGCAGGCTGATGTCGTGTGCGAGGTCGACGAACCTTCGCTCGGCGAATATCTCTCCGCCAAATGCAAGCACGAACGTCTTCCCGCGGAACGCGTGGAAATACGGAGCAACAGAGCGAACCCAGCTGACGAACTGGGTGGGATGGGACGGCATGGTTGTCGCTGTTCTTAGAGAACTCGGATTCTAGCCAGTTGCCCCCGGCAGATACAGCGCGCCCGGTGTACGGACGCTAACAATCGCCCCACAGCGCCTGCATCGCTGCGATCGTTGCGAGCGGCGCGGTCTCCGTGCGAAGTACCCGCGGCCCGAAGCGGACCGGAAGGAACCCCCTCCTCTCCGCGTGCTGCCGCTCCTCGGGCGCGAGCCCTCCCTCCGGTCCTACCAGCAAGGTCACCTTGCCGGGCGGTTCAAGCTGTTTCAAGCTTCGATTGGCATCGGGCGCCAGGAGCAGCCGTAGCCCATCGCCGGCTGCCTCGCCCAGAAAGGCATCGAAGTCGACGATCGCCGCAACCTCGGGTACGTGGTTGCGCCCGCATTGTTCGCAGGCGGCAATCACCACGTTGCGCCAGTGGGCGAGGCGCCTGTCGGCGCGATCGCTCGAGAGTCTTACTACGGAGCGCTCACTCGTGATCGGCACTATCCTGGAGACGCCAAGCTCGGTGGATTTCTGCAAGGTAGCATCCATCCGGTCTCCGCTCGATACGCACTGAGCGAGCGCGATGGCAAGAGGTGACTCGCGTTCCGGCGTCTGCCTCGATATCAGAAAGGCACGCGCAGCGCCACGGGAAATCCGGGTCAGCTCGGCGGAGAACTCCCCGCCCTCTCCGTTGAACAAGACGACCGCGTCGCCGCGGCGCAGGCGCAGCACCGCACAATGACGCGCCGCGCGCTCCGGCAAATCGATCTCGGCACCGAGGGAAAACTGCCCCGGTGCAAAAAACCGCGGGACGGAAGATGGAGGGCCTTTCATGCCGCGATTTTATCCAACGCTGACCCGGGCCTTGACCCCCTCTGTAACCCATTGATTCAAAGGAAACTACGGCTCTTTTCGGCGGGGCGCTGCTATAATCCCCGCAATAAGAATAGTTCTGGGGAGAACGGCGTACGTAGGAGACCGGCCGCACCAATTGCTCTCGTTGCGCTGCCGCCCGGGAGGAAATGGGCGGCTCACGACTGCGACGATATCGAGCACCCTTGCTTGCACCCGGCTTGCGCTTGCTCCAAGAGTTGCGATTTGCTTAAGCGGCCGCACGATGATCTGGAAAGGAAACCAAAAATGAAGCTTTGTCGTTACGGCAGGAACGGGTTCGAGAAACCGGGCGTTATCGACGCGCAAGGCCAGTTGCGCGATTTGTCAGGGGTCCTCGCCAACATCGACCAGGACGCTATTTCCTCCAAAGGGCTGACGAAGCTCCGCAAGATTCGTCCGGAATCTCTGCCCTTGGTGCGCGGCAACCCGCGCTTCGGCGTGCCCTATACGGGCATCTCAAAGTTCGTCGCCATCGGCCTGAATTACGTCGATCACGCGCACGAAGCGGGTCTGCAAATACCCGCCGAGCCGGTAGTTTTCATGAAGGCGACGACGTGCATCAGCGGCCCGAACGATGACATCCAGCAGCCGCGCAGTTCCACCAAGCTCGATTACGAGGTCGAGATCGCGATCGTCATCGGGACGCGCGCCGACTATGTACCGGAGGACGAGGCTCTGGATCACGTCGCCGGCTACACGATCGTGAATGACGTATCCGAGCGTGCTTTCCAGCTGCAGTCCTCTCAGTGGGACAAAGGCAAAGGATGTGACACCTTCGGACCGATCGGACCATGGCTCGTCACGACCGACGAGATCACCAATCCCCAGGTGCTCGATGTCTGGCTCGACGTCAACGGCGAGCGCAGGCAGTCCTCCAACACCAAGAACATGATTTTCCCCTGTGCGAAGCTTGTGTCGTACGTGAGCAACTACATGACGCTGCTCCCGGGTGACATTATTACCACCGGAACACCCGCTGGCGTGGCGCTGGGTATGAAGCCGACCCAAGCGTGGCTGAAGCCGGGTGACGTAGTCACTCTTGGCATCAAGGGACTCGGTGAGCAGCGGCAAAAAGTGATTTCTTACACGGGAAAATAGGCAAGTTCGAAGTGCATGGGGGCGGCGAAAGGGCTCGCTTGCCGTGTGAAAATCAAAAGTGTAGATTGGTTTCCAGGGGGATATAGCGCGAGCTTTCCCCCTTTTGCTTTTTATCGGAGGCGGGCATGAGAGTGATCGTTCTCGGCGCCGGGGTCATAGGCACGACGAGCGCGTGGTATCTCGCCCAGAGCGGCCACGAGGTCATGGTAGTGGACCGTCAGCCCGAACCTGCTCTTGAGACGAGTTTTGCAAACGGCGGCCAGATTTCGGTCAGCCACTCCGAACCCTGGGCCAACCCGACCGCTCCTCTGACGATCCTGAAGTGGTTCGGGCGCGAGGACGCCCCGCTGCTGTTCCGGCCGCGCGCCGACCTCGCCCAATGGCTTTGGGGCCTGCGCTTTCTCTTGGAATGTCTCCCGGGCCGGACCCGTCGCAACACAGATTCCGCTTTCACACTTGCGCTTTACAGCCGCGAGCAACTGCGTCAACTGCGGCGCGATACCGGCATCCGCTACGATTTCGATACCCGCGGCATTCTGCACCTGTACGAAGACGATGGCGAATTCGAACACGCGGGGAGACAGGCCGAGCTGCTCAGAGCCCGTGGCTTGGACATCGAAATCAAGACGCCCGAAGGGTGCCTCATGATCGAGCCGGCGCTCAAGCATTCGATAGGCCGGGTCGTGGGGGGCGCCTACGCGGCTTCCGACGAATGCGGCGATGCACAGCTTTTCACGCGAGCCTTGTCCGATCTTTGCGGTGCCCAAGGCGTGAGCTTCCGGTTCAACGTAAGCGTTAAGCGGCTCGAAGCCGCGCGCGGAGCGATCGAGCGCGTGGTCATAGACGACGAAAAAGGAATCGAGGAATCGTTGCGCGCCGAGGCTTACGTCGTTGCGCTGGGAAGCTACAGCCCGCTCCTGCTCGCGCCGGTCGGCGTCTCGGTACCGGTGTACCCTGTGAAGGGCTATTCGGTTACTTTGCCCCTGGAGCCCGGTGACGAAGCCCCGCAGACGAGCCTGACCGATCACGCGCGCAAGATCGTGATCTCGCGACTGGGCGATCGCTTGCGCGTGGCGGGCACCGCGGAGTTGAACGGCTACGACACCGAGATGAACGAGCCCCGCTGCGCGGCGCTCGTCAAGCGCTGCTTCGAATGGTTTCCGAACGCGGGGCGTCCGGAGCGCGCCCAGTTCTGGACGGGACTGCGACCGGCCACGCCCAGCAATCTTCCCCTCATTGGACGTTCGAAGTACTCCAACCTTTTTCTCAACACAGGGCACGGCACGCTCGGGTGGACGCTTGCGTGCGGCTCCGGCCGGGCTCTCGCCGACATCGTGAGCGGCCGAAAACCCGACCCCGAGTTCGGGTTCCTCGGGTTCGAGAGCAAGGCTAAAAGGGCAACCCTCTCGGTCACCCCGCACCCAACCGGGTGACGCGCCGCGTCTACTTCACGCCGCCCGCAGCGCGCTTCTTCGTCGCCACGAGCCTGGGCTTGGGTACGGCGTCGACGGTGAGTTCGCGCACGAAATTTGGCAACGCGAACAGCGCCTGATGGGCGGCGCCGTTGTAGTACTGCAGATGGCTGAGACCGCGGTTGCCGATTCGAATATCGATCTCCCCGCTATTCACGGCCGCGACGTCTGTGGAATCCGAGCACGCGCACATCGACCACAGGCAGCCGTACAAGGGAATGAACATCGTGTACGGCCGGGCGATCTTGAACATCTTGGCCAGCCGCCCATAGAGCATCTTGACCCGGTCGGGGCGCGACCAGGGGGAGCCCATGTGCAAAGTGAGCACGCCGCCTGCTGCAAGCGCCCGCTTACAGTCGCGGAAAAACGCCTCCTCGTAGAGCGCGGTGGCGGGACCGATGGGGTCGGGCAAATCAAGAGCGATGTAGTCGAACTTTTCCTTGGTCTCCGCGAGGTATTTCAGCCCGTCCTCGATCAGGAGTTTGAGTTTCGGATTGTCGAATACACCGCGGTGAATCGTGCCGAAGTGCTCCTTGGCGATCTCGACCACCTTCCCGTCCAGCTCGACCATGACGAGCTGCTCGATCGAGGGGTGCTTGAGGGCTTCTTCCGCCGCGCCGCCATCGCCCCCTCCGATCACAAGGACCCGCCTGGGCGCAGGGTGGGTTAGGGTCTCGTGGTAGACAAATTCCTCGCGCTCGGAAGTCATGAAGCACCCGTCCAAGCGAAACAACTTTCCAAATTGGGGTGTCTCGTGGATTTCGAGGTCCTGGAAACGCGTCTTCGAGGACTCGATCAGCTTGGAAGACCGCAGGAAGAATCCGTAATCCCCGTTCAGCGCTTCGTACATGAGGCGCTTGTCGCGCGGCACATCGTGCTGCACGTGTTCCTCAGGGCGAAAGAGCTCCATCATGTCGGTGACGACCTGGCGCGCCTTGGCGCTGTTGTCCTGGGTGTAATTGCACACGTAGACGTCGAGGGTGACGCTCTGGAGTTCCGGCCAGGTATGGATGGCGAGATGCGATTCCGCCAGCACCACCGTGCCTGTGACCCCGCCACCGTCGAACTCGTGGAACAGGTCGCCGAGTATCGTGAGACCGGCCCTGTTGATGGAGTCGTGACAAAAACGACGCAGTCCGGCTGCGTCAGTCAAATACCGTGCATCCCCCCCGCAACGGTACAGATTCGCAACAATGTGCAGTCCGTCCAATTTGCATAAATCCCCACGATCGTTGATAACCGAGATGCCGAACTACGATGCAAGCATCTCCCCTCTTGCCGCATCGATCAGACTGCGAGCGATGCTGATTCTAGCAGGCAATCGCGGAAAATTTTCAAGATTTTTCACGTCGAACCACTTCGCGTCTTCGATTTCCGTTCCGTCTACGCGAATTTCGCCGCTGCAATACTCCGCGAAGAACGCGATCATGAGCGAATGCGGGAACGGCCAAGGCTGGCTGGCGAAATAGCGCACGTTTCGTACCTTGATCCCGACCTCTTCATAGACCTCGCGCTCCAAGCACTGCTCCAGGGTCTCACCCGGTTCGACGAAACCAGCCAAGGCGCTATACATATCCTTGGGAAACCGCGGCGCGCGCGCCAAGAGCAACATCTTTTCGCGCCGCACCAGCCCCATGACAGCAGGCGCGAGCCGGGGATACACGACCAGCCCGCAGCCCAGGCATTCTCGGCTGCGCTCGTTTGTTCGCGCCGCCGTCGCCTTCCCGCACGCGCCGCAGTACTGGTGCGAGCGATCCCAATCGACGATCTGCAGCGCGCGCCCGGCGAGCGCAAGCTGCGCTTCATTAAGCGCACCGAATAGCGCCCGCAGCCCTTGCCAGATCCATCCTCGCGGCGCTATAGCATCTACAGCAAGCTCGGCCGAGAAACAATGCTGCTCGCCGAGAACCCCAAGATATTGTGTTCGTTGGGGCATCATACCCAAAGTATTGGGGTGATTGCAATGGGGAAGTGTGGCCGCGCCAGGCGCGGCGGCGACGAGAAGCTCGGCGCCGCGGAAAACGAACCAGAGCGAGCGCTCGGGCAGGTCGACGGGAGGCTGAATGGCTGGCGCGTAGGCCGCCGGCCATTGGAAAGGCATGCTCACCGCGGGGCGTGCCGGAAAGGGTGCCCCGGGCGGGTCAGGCCCGGCGCATCCGGCGGATCAGGCTGGAGGTATCCCAACGGCCGCCGCCCACCTTCGATATCTCGTCGTAGAAGCCGGCGACCATCTGTGTGACGGGGAGCTGAGCGCCAAGCTCCCGTGCCGCTTCGGAGCAGATCCGCAAATCCTTTCTCATCCAGTCCACCGCAAATCCGAAGTCGAACTTGTCGTCGACCATGGTCTTGCCGCGATTCTCCATCTGCCAGGACTGCGCCGCGCCCTTCGAGATCACGTCGAGCACAAGTTTCGCGTCAAGGCCGGCCTTGATGGCGAAGCTGAGACCTTCCGACAGAGCTTGCACCAGGCCCGCGATGCAAATCTGGTTGACCATCTTGGTGAGTTGACCGGCGCCCGAAGGCCCCATCAGCGTTACCGCCTTGGCGAAATGGGCGACGATCGGTTTCGCCCGCTCGAAGGCCGCAGCGTTGCCCCCCACCATGACGGTGAGCTGCCCGTTTTCGGCGCCCGCCTGACCCCCGGAGACCGGTGCATCGAGGAAATCGAAACCGCGCTTCTTTGCCTCGATGGCCAGCTCCCGCGCTGCCTTCGCCGAGGCGGTCGTATGGTCGACGAAGATCGCGTCTCTGGCCATCTTCTGAAAAGCGCCGTTGGGCCCCAGCGTGACTTCGCGCAAGTCCGGATCGTCGCCTACGCAGGAGAACACGATGTCTGCCCCCTCGGCCGCCTTGGCAGGAGTGTCCGCGAGGCGTCCCTTGTGCTTGGTTACCCAGGCCTCGGCCTTGGCGCGGCTGCGGTTGTACACGGTGAGCTCATGGCCGCCTTTGGTCGCGAGGTGTCCGGCCATGGGAAAGCCCATCACGCCGAGCCCGATGAATGCGAGTTGTGGTTTTTCTCGCCAAGCGAGCGAGATTCACCGATAATTATAAGGTCTCCACCTACCCTCCTGAATTTTCCGAGTAAATGAGCCAGGACCTGACCAACGCGATTCGTGCGTTGGCCATGGACGCCGTGCAGGCCGCAAATTCCGGTCACCCGGGAATGCCCATGGGAATGGCCGAAATCGGGCTGGCGCTGTGGGGGCGGCACCTGAGGCACAACCCGGCAAACCCGAAGTGGCCAGACCGCGATCGTTTCGTGCTCTCCAATGGCCACGGCTCGATGCTGCTGTACGCGCTACTGCACCTGACCGGCTACGACCTGTCGATGGAGGAGCTGCGACGTTTTCGACAGTTGCATTCGAAGACACCGGGTCACCCCGAATACGGACTTGCCCCGGGCGTGGAGACCACCACCGGTCCCTTGGGGCAGGGCTTGGCGAACTCGGTCGGCATGGCGATCGCCGAACGCATCCTCGCCGCCGAGTTCAACCGCCCGGGCTTCGACATCGTCGACCACCATACCTATGTATCGGTCGGCGACGGGTGCTTGATGGAGGGAATCTCGCACGAGGCCTGCTCGCTCGCCGGAGCGCTCGCCTTGGGCAAGTTGATCGCCCTTTACGACGACAACAAGATCTCCATTGACGGCGAGGTGAAGGATTGGTTCCGAGACGACACGCCGAAACGCTTCGAAGCCTACGGCTGGCACGTGATCTCCGACATCGACGGCCACGACGTCGAATCGGTCGACCGTGCGATCGGAGCGGCGAGGGCGGTAGCGGACAGACCCAGCCTCATCTGCTGCAAGACCGTGATCGGCAAGGGAGCCCCCAAGCGCGCAGGGACAGCCAAGGCGCACGGGGAGGCGCTCGGGGCCGAGGAGGTTGCCGCGACACGCGCGGCGATTGGCTGGCGCTATCCGCCGTTCGAGATTCCGCAGCACATTTACGACGGCTGGGACGCGAGAAAGCGCGGCGCAGCGCTCGAGCGAGCCTGGAACGACAGGTTCGCCGCCTACCAGAAAGCACACCCGGAACTCGCGCGCGAATTCCGCCGCCGCGTCGCCGGCGAGCTGCCGGGGGACTGGAGCGCCCACTGCCAGCGGCTGCTCGAAAAGATCATCGCCAAGAGCGAATCCATCGCCACCCGCAAGGCTTCGCAGAACGCGATCGAAGGCCTCGCCCCGGGGCTGCCCGAGCTGGTCGGCGGCTCGGCCGATCTGACCGGCTCCAACCTCACCCTGTGGTCCGGCTCCAAGCCCGTCTCGCGCGAAGGGGGCGGCAACTACATCTATTACGGCGTGCGCGAGTTCGGTATGAGCGCCGTGATGAACGGCTTGGCGCTGCACGGCGGAATCATTCCTTACGGCGGCACCTTCCTCACTTTCTCGGACTACTCCAGGAACGCGCTGCGCATGGCGGCGCTGATGAAGATCCGCTCGATCTTCGTCTTTACCCATGACTCGATCGGTCTGGGCGAGGACGGCCCCACGCACCAATCGATCGAGCACGCCGCAGCCCTGCGCCTGATCCCCGGCATGGAGGTTTGGCGACCTTGCGATCCGGTCGAGACTGCGCTGGCCTGGATGGCTGCAATCGAGCGAAAGGACGGGCCGACTTCGCTAGTGCTCACACGGCAGAACGTACCGCTTCAAAAGCGCGATGCTCACACGGTCTCGGCCATCCGCCGCGGCGGCTACGTTCTTTCGGACGCGCCGGAACCCAAGGCGGTTATCCTTGCCACCGGGTCGGAAGTGCAGCTGGCTCAGGGCGCGAAGCAAAAGCTTGCCGAGGAGGGCATTTCGGTTCGGGTCGTGTCGATGCCCTGCACCTCGATTTTCGACCGCCAGCCACCGATGTACAGGGACGTGGTGCTGATCCCGACTTTGCCCAAGGTCGCCGT
>Ga0209378_1001840_pt1 | contig 14916 bp, 13 predicted proteins | sample GraSoiAngelo_156_FD_186170 | JGI IMG/M metagenome (GOLD analysis project Ga0209378, IMG submission 186170) | Grasslands soil microbial communities from the Angelo Coastal Reserve, California, USA - 14_1009_13_40cm (SPAdes) (version 2) | ecosystem: Environmental > Terrestrial > Soil > Grasslands ... | reverse complement strand
CCGACTCGGTTTTCCAGGTGGCGGCGCACGCCGACACGGTGCCGCTCGAGGAGCTGTACCGGGCGTGCGAGATGGCGCGGGAGCTGCTGGTGGGGGAGCATGCGGTAAGCAGGGTGATCGCGCGGCCGTTCACGGGTACGCCCGGCGCCTACCAGCGGACGCCGCACCGCCGGGACTTCTCGATCGCGCCCGTCGGCAGCACGCTGCTCGACCGCCTGGCCGAGGCGGGGATCGAGCGGGTCGGAATCGGCAAGGTGGACGATCTGTTCGCGGGCCGGGGGATCACGAGCGAGCATACGCCGACCAACCGGGACGCGTACCGCCTGATCGAGCAGGCGCTCGACCGCGGCAAGAGCGGGTTCATCTTCGTCAACGTGATCGAGTTCGACCAAACGTGGGGGCACCGCAACGATGTGGCGGGGTTTCATGAGGGACTGCGGGAGCTCGACGCCTGGATCCCGCGGCTCGAGGGGCGCGTGCGGGAGGACGATCTGATCATCATCACCGCGGACCACGGCAACGATCCGACCACGCCGTCCACCGATCATTCACGGGAAGCCGTGCCGGTGTTGGCGCTCGGGCCGCGGGTGCGGGCGCGTGGCCTGGGGGAGCGGGCGACGTTCGCGGATCTGGGGGCGACGGTGGCGGAGTACTTCGGCGTGGCGCGGCTCGCGGCCGGCAGCTCCTTCCTGAAGGAAGTCTGGGCGTGAGCGCCGCGCTGGTGCGGGCGGCGCGGGCGGTGCAGCAGCAGGCGTATTGTCCTTACAGCAAATTCCGCGTAGGCGCGGCGCTCGAGGCGGCGGACGGCCGCGTGTTCGTCGGCTGCAACGTGGAGAGCGCGTCCTACGGTCTCACGATCTGCGCCGAGCGGATGGCGCTCGGCGCGGCCGTCGCCGCGGGGGCGCGCGCGCTCAAGCGCATCGTCGTGGCGACCGACGCGGAGCCGCCGGCCTCGCCCTGTGGCGCCTGCCGGCAGCTGCTCGCCGAGTTCGGACTCGACCTGGAGGTGATCGCCGTGGGCCCGCAGAGCGAGCGGCGCTGGACGCTTGCCGCGCTGCTCCCCGATGCGTTCGCCAAGGCGAGCCTCGACCGATGAGGGTGCGCCGGGTGGCGTGGCTCGCCACCGTGCTCGCCGGGTGCGTCGATCAGACGACGGCGCCCGGCGTGTGCCCCACGTTCTGTCCCAGCGGCCAAATCGACGTCGTGGATACGGTGCTCGCGGCCAGCATCGCGCGCGATTCGACGTTTCGGGGATACGTCCTTCCTCATCAGGCCGGGGCGATGACGGCGAGCGATGTGCCCGGCGTGGTGGACAGCCGGGCGATCCTGCGTACGTCGGCGCTGGTCAGCGGCTTAGCCCTGAACACCGGGGACACGACCACGAGCCCCCTCGTGGGCGCGGACTCCATGAAGCTCACGCTCACCATCACGCGGCGCGACACCACGGCGCACAACCTGACGGTCAGGCTGTACCGCCTGCCGATCACGATCGATTCGACCACGACGTTCGCCGACCTGCGGGGCGCGTTCGCCGACCCGACCGACTCGCTGCGGGCGGTCAACGTCGACGCCTTGCTGGCGAAGCCCGGGGGCGTAGACTCTGCGACCGGAGATCAGGCCGCGATTGACACTACCAGCAAGTTTCTCAAAGTGACGGTCAAGCTCGACTCGCTGCAGGCGCCGTACGTCTCAGGAGACAGCGGCAAGCTGGGCATCGGCGTCCGCATCGGCGCCGACGCACCCACGAGCGTGGGCTTCTGCACTCGCGAGAACGCGTGCGGTGCGAGCCTCGCGTGGTTCGTCAAGGTCGACTCGATCAAGGGCACCGATACGACGCTCATCCACAAGCAGCTCGCCGCTGTCACCCTGTTCGACAGCTACGTGTTCGACCCGCCGATCCCACCCGTCGACTCGACGCTCGCCGTGGGTGGCGCACCGTCCGCGCGCAGCATCATGCGCATCACCCTGCCGCGCGCCATCCGCGACTCGTCCCAGATCATCCGCGGCACGCTGCTGCTCGTCCCCGCCGTGCCGGCGCGCGGTGCGCCGGTCGATTCGTTCGTGGTCGAGGCGCACACCGTGGCCAGCGACTTCGGCGCCAAGTCCCCGCTCGTGCTCGACGCCACGCGCACCGACACCACGATGATCCGCGTCGGCAAGACCGACACGGTGCGGGTCGAGGTGACCAACCTGCTGCAGTTCTGGGTGGCGGACAGCACGCGGCCCGAGGTGCTGATGCTGCGGTCCCAGGAAGAAGCCGCGCGTCCCACGGAGATCCGGTTCTATCCGTCGGCGGCGGCGCCGTATCGGCCCGCGCTGCGCATCACCTACGCGCGGCGCTTCCCGTTCGGGGTGCCATGACTGCTAGACGGGTAGACCCTAAAGGACTCCCTTGCGGTCGCGGGTGGACGGGTAGGGTGCTCCTGGGAGCGGCGGTGCTGCTGTCCGCCGGTACGCCGGTCCGCCTGTCCGCGCAAGATTCCCAGTTCGGCGTCCGCGGTCTCGGCACGCCGGGCCGGTTCGAGACGGCGCGCGCGCGCTCGACCGGGGGCGCGTTCGGGCCGTTCGACGCGCTGTCGCCGCTCACGGAGGCGTCGCTCGGCGATCTGCAACAGCTCGCCGCCACGGCGATGGGAGGGACGTCGTACAGGCAGGCGGACGTCGCGGGCGGGACCGCGTCGCTGCGCGCCACGCGGTTCCCGGTGATGGGGCTCGCGGGGCCGGTGTTCGGCCGCCTGGTGCTCTCCGGCGGCTTTACGACGTACCTGGACCGTACCTGGGACGTCACGCGGCGCGATTCACTGCTGCTGCGGGGCACGATGCGGCCGTATGCGGACGAGCTGTCGAGCGACGGCGGCGTCACCGACCTGCGCTTCGCGGCCGCGCTGCGCGTCTCCGCGCGCTTCGCGCTCGGCGCGGCCGTGCACGTGCTGAGCGGCTCGACGCGCGAGACCGCCGGGCGCACGTTCGACGACACCACGTATCACGCCATCAGGCAGAACGACGAGACGCGCTACGACGGTCTCGGAATCTCGGGGAGCCTGCTCGTCGATCCGCTGCCGGCGCTGCGTCTGTCTCTCTTCGCCCGGTCCGACAACCGGCTGCGCGCCCGGTTGGGCGACGTCGTCACCGCGGAGACCAACCTCCCTAACACGTTCGGGGCCGGCCTGCGCTGGGCGCCCAGCCCGAGCGTCCGTCTCGCCGGAACGGTCGCGCGGCGCACGTGGGCGGACGCGGGCGCGGGCGCGTTCAACACGGTGAGCTGGTCGGCGGGTCTGGAGGTGGACGCCGGCTTCGCGCCGTTCCGCGTCGGGGCGCGCGGCGGGCAGCTGCCATTCGGCGCCGGTCCGACCGCGCCCACCGAGGTCGGGTTCGCGGCCGGCACCGGCCGCGCGTTCGCGCGCGGTCGCGCGCTCGTGGACGTCGGTCTCGAGCACCTGCGCCGCACGGGCGCCGGACTCTCCGAGCGGGTGTGGACGTTCCTGCTCGGCTTCAGCGTCCGGCCGTGAACGTCTACTTCCACACCTTCGGCTGCAAGGCGAACCAGTACGACACCGAGCTGGTGCGCCAGGCGTTTGCCGACCAGGGCGCCGTCGTGGTCGACGACCCTGCCACGGCCGACGTGGCCGTGGTGAACTCGTGTACCGTAACCGCCGAGAGCGAGACCAAGCTGCGGCGCTTCGTGCGGGGGCTGGCGCGGCGCGGCGCGAAGCTCGAAACGGTCGTGATGGGCTGCGCCGCGGCGTTGGACGACGGCCGCATCGCGGAACTCCCGTCGGTGCGTGCGGTGGTGGGCGGCGCGGACCCGGGCGCGGTGCTCGCGGCTGCCGGCGTCGCGCATGCGCGTCTCGATCCCGTGCTGCGGCAGTTTCACGCCAACGCGCGCGGCTGGCTCAAGATCCAGGACGGCTGCGACGAGCATTGCACGTTCTGCGCGACGACCATCGCGCGGGGCGCGAACCGGTCGCGGCCGGTGGCGGAGCTGGTGGAGGAGGCCCGGGCGCTCAGCGTGCACCACCCCGAGATCGTGCTCACGGGCGTGCATATCGGGACGTATGGCCGGGAGCCGGGGTCCGGGTACCGGACCCCGAACTCACTGGGTCAGCTCGTCGAAGCCCTCATCGGGGCCGTCCCCTCCGTCCGCTTCCGGCTTTCCTCTATAGAGGCCACGGAGGTCGACGACACGATCGCGCGCCTCCTCATCGAAGCACCGCAGAGCCTCGCCGCGCATCTCCATGCGCCCCTGCAGTCGGGGTCGAACCGCATCCTCAAGCGCATGGGTCGCCACTGGTATACGGCCGAGTCGTACCGCGCCAGGCTCGATTGGCTCGCCGAGCGGCTGCCGGTGTTCGGACTTGGCGCGGACGTGATCGCGGGGTTTCCGGGGGAGACCGAGGCCGATCACCGCACCACCGTCGCGCTGGTGGAGGCGTTGCCGTTCACCTATCTGCACGTGTTCCCGTTCAGCGTGCGGCCCGACGCTCCCGCGGCGCGGCTGTCGGACCAGCTGTCGCCTGCTACGGTACACGGCCGCGCGCGCGAGCTGCGCGAGCTGGGCGAGGCGAAACAGCACGCCTATCGCGCCAGCCGGGTAGGGCAGACGGCCGACGGTGTGGTGAGCGGCCACGGCGCGGGGAAGGTCGAACTGCTGACGCAGGACTACCTTTCGGTCTATCTTCCTACGGCCGAGTGGGATGGGCATCCCCGGTTCGAGGTGACGGTCGACTGATCATGCCCCGCATCTACATCGAGACCTACGGCTGCCAGATGAACGTCTCGGACTCCGAGCTGATGTTCGGGGTCCTGGGGCGGGAAGGCTACGTGCGCACCGACGACCCCGCCCAGGCGGACGTCCTCCTAGTGAACACCTGCGCGGTGCGCGACCACGCCGAGCAGAAGGTGCTCTCCCGCCTGGGCGAGCTGAAGCAGTACAAGCGCCGGGGCGATGTGCTGGGCGTGGTCGGCTGCATGGCGCAGCGGCTCGGGGCGCGGCTGCTCGAGCGCGTGCCGCAGGTCGACCTGGTGATCGGGCCGGACGGCTACCGCGGGCTGCCCGAGCTGATCGCGCGGGCGCGCGCGGGTGAGCGCGCCGCGGAGGTCGAGTTCAAGAGCTGGGAGCATTACGAGGACGTGCCGCCTGTGCGAGGGACTCCCGTGTCGGCGTTCGTGACCGTCCAGCGCGGCTGCGATTATCGGTGCACCTTCTGCATCGTTCCGATGACGCGCGGCCCGGAGCGGAGCCGCAAGTTGGACGACGTGGTGCGCGAGGTCGAGCGCCTCACGGCGGGCGGCACGACGGAGGTCACGCTCCTTGGCCAGACGGTCAACAGCTACGCAGACGGCGAGCACGACTTCGCGGATTTGCTGCGCGCGGTCGGCCGCGTGCCGGGCCTGGCGCGGCTGCGCTTCACCTCGCCATACCCCACCGACTTCAGCGACCGCGTGCTCTGCGCCATGGCCGAGACGCCTGCGGTCTGCGAGCACGTGCACCTGCCGGTGCAGAGCGGCAGCTCGCGCGTGCTCCGGCGGATGCTGCGGCGCTACGACCGCTCCCGCTATCTCGCGGTCGTCGCCGCACTGCGGCACGCGGTGCCGGGGATCGCGCTCACGACCGACATCATCGTCGGCTTCCCGGGTGAGACGGAGGGCGATTTCACGGAGACGATCTCGCTGGTCGAGGAAGTGGGCTTCGACGACGCCTTCACCTTCAAGTACTCGCCGCGCGAGGGGACGCCGGCGACCCGCATCCCGGGCGTCGTTCCCGACGCGGTGGCGGGCGAGCGGCTGGAGCGGCTCATCGCCACGGTGCGCGGCGTGGCGCGTCACAAGAACGTCGGCCTCGTCGGCACGACGCACGAAGTGCTCATCGAAGCCAAGGCGAAGCGCGGCGACCTGCTGCAGGGGCGCACCCGCGCCAACAAGGTGGCGGTGCTCGAAGGGCCCGACGGGTGGATCGGCACGTACGCCCGCGTGCGGTTCACCGGCACGACCGGCTCGACGTTCACGGCGCGCGTGGTCGAGCAGGAGGTTGCCGGTTTGGGGTGACGAACGTGACGTGGGAGGTGGTGCGTCGGGACTACGAGAAGCTGCGCGCCCAGTTCCCGCGGTTCTGCGGCTGCGACACGTGTCGCGGCGACGTGCTGGTGTTCGCGCTCAACCGGCTGGCGCCGCACTATGTGTCCACCCGCCAGGGCGAAGTGCTCACCGAGCTGAACCTGGACACCGATCAGGAGCGGGCGAAGCTCGATGTCATCCTGCTCGAGGGGCTGCGCAAGGTGGCAATGGCGCCGCGCTGCGGAGCGAAGGCCGTACAGCTGATGTAGTCCGCTGAGGCGGCCCGAGCATGCGGCCGCCGATTCTCGTCATCACTGTTGCATTCGGGGTCGGCCTGTGGGCTGGGGGGTCGGAGCTCGGGGGTTGGGGGTCGGGCCTAGCAGTCTTGGCGGTTGCCGCGTGGCTCGCGCGCCAGGCTCCGCTCGGCGCAGCCGTCGGCGTCGTGGGTGTCGCGGGACTGCTCTGGGGCGCGGCGGCGCGTCGGCAACACGAGGCGACGTGTGAAGGCCGGTGGAAGGGGAACGGCACTCGCGCGGCGATCGTGCGGCTGGGCGATCCGGCGCCCGACTCGGGCGGCCCGGTCGAGGCGGACGTCGTCGAAGGTCGGTGCGGCGGAGCGCTGCGACTGCGCTGGCCCGACGGCATCCCCGCCCGAGGTGGGACGACGTGGGTGGTGGCGGGGTGGTGGGTCGGATCGGACGGACACGGCGTGCTGGTGGTGCGGCGCGCCAAGCTGCTGGACGCCGAGCCGCGGGGGCGGGGAGCGGTGCGCGGCCGGCTCGCCGCGCAGAGCGCCGCGCTGTTCGGGCGGCGGGCGCCGATCGTCGATGCGCTGGTGTTCGCGCCCAACGCCGCGCTCGATCCCGACGTGCGGGAGCGTTACGCCCGCTCCGGGCTGGCGCACATCCTCTCGATCTCCGGACTGCACGTCGGCTTTCTCGCGGCGTGGCTCGGGCTAATTCTTCGCAAGCTCGGTCCTTCCCCGCGACACCGCGCGGTCGCCTCGGGCGGCGTGCTGCTCGGCTATCTCTGGCTGCTCGGGTTCCCCGCGCCCGCGCTGCGGGCGACGGCGATGCTGGTGGTGGACGACGTGGCGCGGCTGCGCCAGCGGGTCGCCGCGCCGCGCGGCGTGATCGCGCTCTCGGCGCTCGCCGTGCTGCTCGTCGATCCCCTGGCGCTGTACTCGATCGGCGCCTGGCTGTCGGTGAGCGCGATCGCGGCGGTGATCTGGGCGGGACGCGCCACGGCCCGCGGCCACTGGGCTGTGCGGGCGCTCGCGCCCGCCGCGGCCGCCACCCTCCTCACCGCGCCGATCACGGCGTTTGCGTTCGGCACCGTCGCGCCGATCGGCGTGCTGGCGAACCTGATCGCGATCCCGCTCGGTGCGATCGTCGTCCCCGGGCTCGTGTTCACGCTCGCCGTCTCGTGGGTGCTACCGGGACTCGCCTCCCTGCTCGCCGCGGGATCGGGGCTCGGGTTGGCGCTGCTCGATCTCACCGCGCAGGGCGCCGCCGCGGTCCCGGGCGGGCACGTGATTATGGTCGCGGGCTGGGAGGCCGCGGCCGTCTGGCTGGCTGTCGCGGTTGCGGGCTGGTGGCTGTGGAACTCACCGCGCCGCCCCTCGCTCATTGCCGCGCGGGTCGCGTTTTTGACCACGGTTCTTGTCGTGACGACGTTCCGCGACGTCGTCACCCTCGACGAATGCCGTTGCTTGACGGTAAGTTTTTTGGACGTGGGTCAAGGGGACGCAGCCGTGCTGCGTACTCCGAACAGCCGTTGGGTCGTGATCGACGGGGGGCCGAGGATTCCCGGCAGCGACGCAGGGAGGCGGGTGGTGGTCCCGTTCTTGCGACGCCACGGCGCGCAGCGACTGGCAGTGGTCGTGGCAACCCACGGGGACGCCGATCACCTTGGCGGGTTGCCAGCCGTCGTCGAAGCGCTCACGCCCGAGCTCGTACTAGAGCCCGGCGAGCCGCTCGGCCGGCCGTTGTACCTCGAGTTCCTCGCGGCGGTAGAGGGGTCGGGAGCGCGCTGGCACCCGGCGCGGGCCGGCGACCGGATCGAGGTGGACGGCGTCGTGCTCGAGGTGCTGAGTCCGGACAGCGTCTGGATGACGCTGCCGCTCGACGTGAACGAACACGGCGTAGTGCTGCGGGTGACGTTCGGCGCCACGCGCCTGTTGTTTCAGGCCGACGCCGGGCTGCCGGTGGAAGGTCACCTCGCCGGGCGGGTCGGCCGCGTGGAGCTGCTCAAGGTGGGGCATCACGGCTCGTCCACCGCCACGTCGGATGCGTGGCTCGGCGAGTTGCGGCCGCGCGAGGCCGTGATCAGCGTGGGGGCGCACAATCATTACGGCCATCCGGCACCCGAAGTGCTCGACAGGCTGAGGCATTGGGGCAGCGAGATCTTCCGAACGGACCAAGCGGGCACTATCACACTTACGACCGATGGCCAGCGTACACACATCGACGTCCGTCGTCACGATTGAGCGCTTCATCATGGAGCAGGAGCGGCTCCACCCGGAGGCCACGGGGGAGCTGTCCAACCTGCTGTACGACCTGTGTCTCGCGGCGAAGATCATCTCGCGTCACGTGCGCCGCGCCGGTCTCACCGACATTCTCGGTGCCGCCGGCGCGGTAAACGTTTCGGGCGACCTGCAGCAGAAGCTCGACCTGTTCGCGCGCGACACCGTGCGCAACGCGGTGCAGCACACCGGCCGGGTGTGCGTCGTGGCGTCCGAAGAGGACGAGGAGCCGATGCTCTGTCCCAAGACGTCGCGCCGCGGCAAGTACGTGATCATGTACGATCCGCTCGACGGCTCCACCAACATCGACGTCAACGTGTCGATCGGCACGATCTTCTCGATCCACAAGCGCGTCACCGGCCCGAGGAGCGAGCCCGGGCTCGCCGACTGTCTGCAGGTGGGGCGGAAGCAGGTTGCGGCGGGCTACATCCTGTACGGCTCGAGCACCATGCTCGTCTACACCACCGGCCAAGGGGTGCACGGCTTCACGCTCGATCCCACCATCGGCGAGTTTCTGCTGTCGCATCCCGACATCCGGACGCCCTCTGTGGGAAAGTATTACAGCGTGAACGAGAGCAACTGGAACCGCTGGACCCCGGCGGTGCAGCGCGTGGTGGCGGCGTTCAAGAACGGCGACGGCCGGGTGCAGGCCAAGAACGCGCGCTACATCGGGTCGCTCGTGGCCGATTTTCATCGCAATCTGATCTCGGGCGGTGTGTTTCTGTATCCGGGAGACAACCGGTCCGCCGAAGGGAAGCTACGCCTGCTCTACGAGGCGGCGCCGCTCGCGCTGGTGGTGGAGCAGGCGGGCGGGCTGGCGACCGACGGGCGCCGGCCGATCCTCGATCTCGTCCCCAAGCACCTGCATCAGAAGACGCCGTTCATCGTCGGCAGCAAGGCCGACGTCGAGTTCGCTATCGAGATTCTGGCCACCGAGGGCGTGCCCGCGTGAGTGGGCGGCCGCGCGCGTACGGGCCGGCGGACTGGGGCGGTGATCCCGCGCGCGACCTGGGTGCTCCGGGTGCGTTTCCCTTCACCCGCGGCGTCCATCCCACGATGTACCGCGGCAAGCTCTGGACCATGCGGCAGTACGCCGGGTTCGGCACGGCGGAGCAGACCAACGCACGGTTCCGCCATCTGCTCGCCGCAGGCCAGACCGGGTTGTCGGTCGCGTTCGATCTGCCCACGCAGATGGGTTACGACTCGGATCATCCTATGGCCGAGGGTGAGGTGGGGCGTGCCGGGGTCGCGATCGACACGGTGGACGATCTGGAGCGGTTGTTCCATGACATCCCGCTCGACCGGGTGTCCACCTCGATGACCATCAACGCCACCGCGCCGATACTGCTCGCGATGTACGTCGTCGTGGGGGAGGAGCAGGAGGTGCCGCGCGCCAAGCTTCAGGGGACGGTGCAGAACGACATCCTGAAGGAGTTCATCGCGCGCGGCACGTACATCTATCCGATCGAGCCGTCGTTGCGGCTGGCGATCGACGTGTGCCGCTTCGTCCACGCCGAGGGGATGAGCTTCAACCCCATCTCGATCTCGGGTTATCACATGCGCGAGGCCGGGGCGACCGCGGTGCAGGAGGTGGCGTTCACGTTCGCCGACGCGCTCGAGTACGTGCGGCGGGCCGTCGCCCGAGGGCTCGACGTCAACGAGCTGGCGCCGCGGCTGTCGTTTTTCTTCGCGGCCTTCACCGATCTGTTTGAAGAAGTGGCTAAATTTCGTGCGGCGCGGCGGCTGTGGGCGCGCCTGTTGAAGGAAAGGTTCGGCGCCACCGATGCGGCGTGCCGGCTGCGGTTTCACACCCAGACCGGGGGCTCCACGCTCACGGCGCAGCAGCCGCAGAACAACGTCGTGCGGGTGGCGATCCAGGCGTTGGCGGCGGTGCTGGGCGGCACGCAGTCGCTGCACACCAACGCATTCGACGAGGCGTTGGCGTTGCCCACGGAACAGAGCGCCACGCTGGCGCTGCGCACCCAGCAGATTCTCGCCCACGAGACCGGCGTGCCCGACGTCGTCGATCCCACCGCGGGGAGCTGGTATGTCGAGGCGTTGACCGAGCGGATCGAGCGCGAGGCGCGGGCGTTGGTCAGCGAAGTCGAGGGGATGGGTGGTGCCGCGCGCGCCATCGAGCGCGGCTTCTTCCAGCAGGCCATCGCGCAGAGCGCCTACGCACAGCAGCGGGCCATCGAGGCGGGCGAGTCGGTCGTCGTGGGTGTGAACGAGTACGCCGACGACCAGGGCATCCCGTCGGTGCCGGCGCCTGATTACTCGAGGCTGGCGAAGGCGCAGAGGAAACGCCTAGGGGAACTGCGGGGGAAGCGGGAAGCCCTAAAGGACGCCCTGACGGGCGGGGGAAGGGTGACGCGTGCGCTGAAAACCCTCGAAGCCGCGGCCCGGGATGGGACAGCGCCGCTGATGGAGCCGATCATCGACGCCGTGCGGGCGCGGGGGACTGTCGGCGAGATCTCGGATGTGTTGCGCGGGGTGTGGGGGGAGTACAGACCGGTTTAAGGCCGGTGTGAAAGGCCCGTGAAAGGCCGGTTGGAGACCGGGGTGCTGTCGAGGAGATTCAGTCCATTCCTACCCTGCAGTGTCGCGCCATCCTGTTCGATCTGGATGGCGTACTTGTCGACTCGCGCGAGTGCATCGAGCTCATCTGGCATGCGTGGGCGGCAGAGCGCGGGCTCGATCCCGCGGACTTCCTACGGGTGGCGCACGGTCGGCGTATCGCTGAGACGTTGCGGCTAGTGGCTCCCCAGCTCGACGCGAGCGTCGAGGCGGCAGTGTTGGACGCCATGGAGGAGGTCGAGACCCGGGGGCTGCGGGCTACGCCCGGCGCGGCGGCGCTGTTGCGGCAGCTGAGCGAGGCGCAACGCGCCATCGTCACGTCGGGGAGTCGCGCCGTCGCGACGCTCCGTCTGCGCACCGCCGGGCTGCCGATTCCAGACGTGTTCGTCACAGCGGGCGACGTGAAGCAGGGCAAGCCGTATCCGGAGGGGTACCTGATGGCCGCCGGTCGCCTGGGGGTGGCGCCGAGTGACTGTGTCGTCGTAGAGGATTCACCGCCCGGTGTCGCCGCGGGGAAGGCCGCGGGGATGCGGGTGATCGCGGTGCTCACGACGTACCCGGCAGTGGCGCTGTCGGGCGCGGACGCCCGCCTCGGTGCGCTGGCGGATCTGCGGGTGCGCTCGCCGGCGCCTGGGTCGACCGATCTCACGCTCGATTTCTGAGGCAGCAAACGATCGCATTTTTTCGCCCTTGCCACCCGAGTCGTTCCCCGTAGGGTGAGGGATGCCAGACTCTCCCGTGCCTGTCCCATCGCCAGCTGCAGGGCCGCGCACTCTCCTCGGTCGGCTGCGCTCCGCGCTGCGGGCGCGTCATTACAGTCCTCGGACCGAGCAGGCATATGTCGCCTGGGTGCGGCGGTACGTCGAGTTTCACGATCGCCGGCATCCGGCGACAATGGGCGCGACCGAAGTGCAGGCGTTTCTCACCCATCTCGCCGAGCGCGGGCGGGTCAGCGCGTCCACGCAGAACCAGGCCGCCGCGGCGTTGCTGTTCTTGTACGAGGCTGTGTTAGGTCGGCCGCTCGCCGTCGCGCCGGACGGTGTCGTCCATGCCAAGGAGGGCCATCGCCTCCCGGTCGTGCTCACGCGGGACGAGGTCCGTACCGTGTTGCGCGAGCTGCGCGGCGTGCCGCAGCTCGTAGCATTGTTGCTGTATGGATCGGGGTTGCGACTGCTCGAGTGTCTGCAGCTACGCGTCAAGGACGTCGATTTCGGGCGTGGCGAGATTCGCGTGCGGTGGGGGAAGGGCGGGGTGGATCGGGTGACGCCGTTGCCGGTGGCGGTGCGGCCCGGGCTCGCCGAGCACCTAGCGCGCGGCCGAGCGCGCCACGCGCGCGAGGTCGCCGCCGGGGCCGGGCGGGTCGAGTTGCCGGACGCGTTCGAGCGAAAGGCGCCCAGTGCGGCCGCCGAGTGGGCGTGGCAATGGGTGTTTCCTGCGGCGCGGGCCTACACCCATGAGGCCAGCGCCGAGCGGCGGCGCCATCACGTTCACGCGTCCGCCATCCAGCGAGCTGTGAAGGACGCCGTACGTCGAGCCGGCATCGCCAAGCGCGCCACGTGCCATACTTTGCGCCACTCGTTCGCGACCCATCTTCTAGAAGCTGGTTACGACATCCGGACGGTACAGGAGCTGCTCGGGCATCGGGACGTGCGGACCACCATGATCTACACTCACGTGCTGAACCGAGGCGGATTGGGGGTGCGGAGCCCAGCGGATATGCTTTCCTAGGACCCATCCAGGCCGTTACGAACCCTAGGTACGTCGCTTTGCGCGTCTTAGGCTGCGGGCGTCTTAGGTTGCAAGCCACGCAACGTTTGTGCGAAGCCGACGCAGGGGGGTTAGGCGGCGACCGCCGGACTGGGCATGGAGTTGCATGGGGGAGGCCAGCGTCTGACGACGACCTTAGATTGCGGGTTCGGATAGCTGTCGAACCGACGACTCGCAACCCATTATTTAGTTAGGCGGCACACCGACTCTCGCCTAGGGCATAGAGGATCACAGATATGGACAATGCAGCGGTGCAGGACGCCGCCTTTCGCGATGCCGTGGCGGCAATCGACGTTGGGGACATCGCTACCCTAGGACATCTCATCACCGCCCGACCGGCGCTCGTGCGCGAACGCCTCGAGTCGCCCGGGACATGGCTCCGTGAGAAGGTCGGTGGCGCTCTAGAGGGGTTCTTTCAGCGACCATACTTGCTCTGGTTCGTGGCTGAAGACCCCGTTCGTAACGGGCGGCTCCCGGAGAACATTGCGGAGGTGACACGCGCGCTGGTTGACCATGCACGACGGCAAGCCGCACGAAACCTCCAAGAACAACTTGACGTTGCACTGACCCTCGTGTCCTGGTCTTGGATCGCTCGCCAGTGTGGAGTCCAGCTCGCACTCGTCGACGTGCTTGTCGATGCGGGTGCGAACCTCGATGGTAATGCGAACAACGCCTTGGTCAACGGCAACGTTGCCGCAGCAGAGCATCTGGTTGAACGTGGGGCCCCGCTGACGCTAGCCACCGCGCTATGCCTTGAACGGTGGCCTGAGGTCGAGCGCCTGCTACAGACGACAAGCGAGGAGCAACTGCAGTTTGCGCTCGTTTTGACGGCGCTCAATGGTAGAGGGGAGGCCCTACGCCGCCTGGTTCGGACTGGAGTTGCTCTGAATGCGCCGAGCGCCGCTCTTTATCCCCACGGCACACCGCTTCATCACGCGGTGTCTTCGGGTTCGCTCGAGGCAGTCCAGGTGTTAGTGGAAGCTGGCGCGGACCTGACGGCGAGGGACTCCGCTTGGAGCGGGACGCCATTAGGCTGGGCCGAGTATTACTTGAGCAAAGCCGCGCCGGGGAGCGCTGGTAAGCAGTACCCTGAGATCGTCGCTTACTTGCGTAGGTACGTGACGCCATGAGTCGGTGTTGCGTGCCGCCTAACAGGCGCTTGAAGCTGTCGGCCTGCGGCGGCCGCTTGGTGAGGAACAATGTCTTCTTGATTGCGACCGCCGCAGGCCGCAGCTTAAGCGCGATCCGTTAGGCGGCCACCGATGAGTGGATGCCTTCGAGTGCCGCAGATCTCCCGGTCGGAGCCATAACAAGGCTCTTGATGGCCACCATCGGTAACTGGGCTTACGTGCTCAAGTGCAAACTCGCTGTCGCGAGCGCCCGGCGACGTGAGGACCCCCTTAAACTCGCCCACACAATTCGCCACCTGGGGGATGCCTACTATTACGCGGGACGATGGGCGTTGGCCGAACCTTGCTACGTTGAAGCCCTGTCGATATATCGACGCCACGAGCGCTCACCCCAGCTCGACCTCGCGAACGCCATTCGCAGCTTTGCGGTGCTGAAGGACGAGGTTGGCGCGGCCGAACAGTCGCAAAGCCTGTGGCAGGAAGCGCACGATCTCTACGTGGCGCTGAAAATCTCGGCGGGTGTTGCTGAAAGCGCTGCGAGGCTTGCGCTTCTGGCACGTCGACACGGCGACCTGACGCGAAGTCGAGAATGTCTGAAGGAGGCTAGCGCGGCCGCTGACGCGACGGACGATCCTGAAACGCGGCAATACGTACGTCACGTCACGGCGCAGCTCGCGACGTAGCTGGTGGCCGGCAGCCGCCTAACAAGCGCTTGAAGCTGGCGGCGCTTATCGCTCTAAGGGAAGCGGAGTGTTTGCGCCCTGGCGGGGCACGGACTGTCGTCCACTGCGCTTGCGCCGACGAGCGAGTCGCCCGCAGCTTAAGCGCGATCCGTTAGGCGGCTGCGAGGCGCTCTCAACAAGA
>Ga0209378_1001834_pt1 | contig 14947 bp, 8 predicted proteins | sample GraSoiAngelo_156_FD_186170 | JGI IMG/M metagenome (GOLD analysis project Ga0209378, IMG submission 186170) | Grasslands soil microbial communities from the Angelo Coastal Reserve, California, USA - 14_1009_13_40cm (SPAdes) (version 2) | ecosystem: Environmental > Terrestrial > Soil > Grasslands ... | reverse complement strand
CGGTGGAGGAGCAGACGGAGTTCGATGCCATCCTCAAGACCATCGGCGACAAGAAGATCCAGGTCATCAAGGTGGTCCGCGAGCTCACTGGGCTGGGGCTCAAGGAGGCCAAAGACCTCGTTGACGGTGCCCCCAAGCCGGTGAAGGAGAAGGTCAGCAAGGCCGAAGCCGAGCAGATCAAGACCAAGCTCGAGGCCGAAGGAGCCACGGTCGAAATCAAGTAAGGACCGGCAACAGGGAACGGGAAGCGGGAAGCCGTCAGTAGCCTGGCCTGGCTGCCCGTTGCCCGTTTCCTGTTTCCCTGCTTGCCGGGTATTGACGTGGCGTCTCTGGACAAGTATTATGATGTTTACGGTTTTGCGGACCGATAAGACACCTGGACCTGGGAGTCTGACGCCGAGAACCGGAAGCGAGGCATTCGAGCCTTGCTTTTACTGTTTCATTGAGCACGATTATCCCTTCTGACAACACGCGTTCGACGATGGCCTGGAGGGGACCAGCGCGTTCCCCCTGGGCTGTGACTCTTGTGTCCCACCGCAGATCACTGCGCACCATGAGTGTGTGCTGGAGGTGACCGGTTCCCCGTGAAGACACGCTCCCGACGCAAGGTTGTTCGCACCGCCGCGCCGACCCCGGCCCGCGCCAGGCTGGCGGTGGCGGGTCAAGTCGTGACCCGCGGCCGGCGCGCGCGGGGTAGTTTCGCGAAGATTCCCGAGATTCTGGATGTGCCGGATCTTATTGAAGTGCAGCGGCGTTCCTACGAGTGGTTCTTGCGCGAGGGAATCCGTGAGGTCTTCGATGAGGTTTCCCCCATCCAGGACTTCACGGGGAACCTGGAGCTGCACTTCGCCCTCGACACCAGTCGCAAGCGCGTCGAGCTGCCCAGCGCATTCGAGGAGACGCCGGTCCTCGACTACGGCGGATACCGCCTGGAACGGCTGAAGTACAGTGAGGAAGAATGCCGCGATCGCGACTACAACTACAGCGCCGCGCTCAAGGTGAAGGTCCGCCTGGTCATCAAGGAGACCGGCGAGATCAAAGAGCAGGAGGTCTTCATGGGGGACCTCCCGATGATGACCAAGCGCGGGACCTTCATTATAAATGGCGCGGAGCGGGTGGTGGTCAGCCAGCTGGTTCGCTCCCCGGGCGTGTACTACAGCCTGTCCCCCGACACGTCGGGTCGGCCCATGCCGGCGGCCACCGTGATCCCCCACCGCGGGGCCTGGCTGGAACTGGAGATGGACAACAACGGGGTCATCTCCACCCGCATCGACCGCACCCGGAAAATCCCGGTCACGGTGCTGCTGCGCGCGCTGGGGTACGAGAGCGACGAGAAAATCCTCAAGCTCTACGACGGTGATGCGGCGATCGAAGCGACGCTCACCAAGGATCCGGTCAAAGAGCGCAAGGGGCCGAAGGCCGTAGAGGAAGCCCTCATCGAGATCTACCGCCGCCTGCGCCCCGGCGATCCGCCGACTGTGGAAAGCGCGCGCCAGCTGTTGCAGACTCTGTTCTTCGACCCGCGGCGGTACGACCTGGGCAAGGTCGGGCGTCATAAGCTGAACCGCAAGCTCGGCCTCGAGGCGCCGCTGCCATTCCGTACCCTGGTCCAGACGACAGGGGGGGAGGTCAAGGACGTCTCCGTCCGGCGAGACAAGAAGGAATTTACGCTCATCTTGAAGGATGGGCGCGAGTATACCGGGCAGCTGTCTCGCGTCACCGTGCGCGTGGATGGCGAGCCCATCGACATCAAAAAGCTCGAGTCCGGCGCCCGCGTCGTCCTGGGGATCGCCCCGCCGAGCCGGGAAGTGCTGTACGTCGTGGCCGAAGAGGGCGTGCGCCATCCTGCGGCGGTGCGTGACGATATCGCCGAGGTGGTGCGCTACCTGATTCGCCTGCACAATGAGGAGGAAGGCGCCGCCGTGGATGACATCGACCACCTGGGGAACCGCCGGGTGCGGTCGGTGGGAGAGTTGCTGCAGAACCAGTTCCGCATCGGGATGTTGCGCATGGAGCGCGTCATCCGCGAGCGGATGACCATCCAAGAGACCGGGCAGATCACCCCGCAGGTCCTGATCAACATCCGCCCGGTCGTGGCCGCGATCAAAGAATTCTTCGGCAGCAGCCAGCTGTCGCAGTTCATGGATCAAACCAACCCGCTGGCCGAGCTGACCCACAAGCGCCGCCTGTCGGCGCTGGGTCCGGGCGGGCTGAGCCGCGAGCGCGCCGGGTTTGAGGTCCGCGACGTGCACACCAGCCACTACGGCCGGATGTGCCCCATCGAGACCCCGGAGGGTCCCAACATCGGGCTGATCAGCTCACTGGCCACGTACGCCCGGGTCAACGATCTGGGATTCATCGAGACCCCCTATCGCGAGGTGCGGGACGGCACTGTCACCCGGAAGATCCGCTACCTGACGGCCGACGAAGAGGACAACTACGTCATTGCGCAGGCCAACGCCAAGATCGACGAGCGAGGCCGGCTGGTGGAGGCCCGCGTGTCGGCCCGCCACGGCCGAGAGATCGTGCTCGTCCCGCCGGACAAGGTCGATTTCATGGACGTGTCGCCCAAGCAGACCGTCTCCGTGGCCACGGCGCTGATCCCGTTCCTGGAGCACGACGACGCCAACCGGGCGCTGATGGGGTCCAACATGCAGCGCCAGGCGGTGCCCCTGCTGGCCAGCGAGGCGCCGCTGGTGGGGACCGGGATGGAGTACCGCGGAGCGGTGGACTCTGGGGCGGTCGTGGTCGCCCGCAGCGACGGCGAGGTGGAGTCGGTCAGCGGGGACGAGGTGGTCGTCAAGACTGACAAGGGCCGTGAGCCCTACAAGCTGATCAAGTTCCAGCGCAGCAACCAGGGGACGTGCATCAACCAGCAACCGGTCGTGCAAACCGGCGACATGGTGAAGGCCGGGGACGTCATCGCGGATGGGCCCTGCACGGACCAGGGCGAACTGGCCCTGGGCCGCAACGTGCTGGTGGCCTTCATGCCCTGGGAGGGCTACAACTACGAAGACGCGATCGTCATCTCGGAGCGTCTCGTGCGCGAGGATTTGTTCACCTCCGTGCACATCGAGGAGTACGAGGTCGAGGCGCGTGATACCAAGCTCGGGCCGGAAGAGATCACCCGCGACATCCCCAACGTCGGGGAGGAAGCGCTGCGGGACCTGGATGAGCGCGGAATCGTGCGCATCGGCGCCGAGGTGCGCGCCGGGGACATTTTGGTGGGCAAGGTCACGCCCAAGGGCGAGACTGAGCTGACCGCGGAAGAGCGGCTGTTGCGGGCCATCTTCGGGGAGAAGGCGCGCGAGGTGCGCGATACGTCCCTGAAGGTGCCCCACGGCGAGAAGGGCAAGGTCGTCTCGGTGAAGGTGTTCGGCCGCGACCAGGGCGACGAGCTCCCGCCCGGTGTCAACACCCTGGTGCGGGTGTATGTGGCTCAGAAGCGCAAAGTCACCGTCGGGGACAAGATGGCCGGCCGCCACGGCAACAAGGGCGTCATCTCGGTCATCCTTCCCGAAGAGGACATGCCGCAGCTGCCCGATGGCACGCCGGTGGACATTGTGCTGAACCCGCTGGGTGTGCCCAGCCGGATGAACGTCGGTCAGGTGCTGGAGACTCATCTGGGCTGGGCGGCCTCCCACCTCAATACCTGGACGGAATCGCCGGTGTTTGACGGTCCCAAGGAGGACGAGATCAAGCGCCTGCTGAAGGAAGCGAACCTGCCGGAACAGGGCAAGATCGAACTCCGCGATGGCCGGAGCGGGGAGATGTTCGACCAGAAGGTGACCGTAGGCTGGATCTACATGATGAAGCTGCTACACCTGGTGGAGGATAAGATCCACGCGCGGTCGACCGGCCCGTACAGCCTCATCACCCAGCAGCCGCTCGGCGGCAAGGCGCAGTTCGGCGGCCAGCGCTTCGGTGAGATGGAGGTCTGGGCGCTGGAGGCGTACGGGGCCGCCAGCACGCTGCAGGAACTGCTGACGGTCAAGTCCGACGACGTGGTGGGCCGGGTGAAGACCTACGAGGCCATCGTCAAGGGCGAGAACATCCAGGAGCCCGGCGTGCCAGAGTCGTTCAAGGTCTTGGTGAAGGAGCTCCAGTCGCTGTGCCTGGACGTCAAGGTGCTCAGCGAGGATAAGCGGGAGATCGAACTCAAGGAGATTGAGGAAGACATCGCCGAGACCGCGCGCGCCCTCGGCATCAACCTGGAAGGCGAAGAAGCGCTAGTGGAAGATTACTAGTCCGGTTCAGTCATCGCGAGGCCCGTAGGGCCGTGGCGATCTCGTGTTGAGATTGCTTCGCCCTTCGGGCTCGCAATGACGCCAGTAGAGTTCGAACTCACGTAATCGGAGGTCCAAATGCAGGATGTCAACAACTTCGATGCGGTAAAGATCGGGCTGGCCTCGCCGGAGACGATCCGCGCCTGGTCGCACGGCGAGGTGAAGAAGCCGGAGACCATCAACTACCGGACCCTGAAGCCGGAGCGCGACGGACTCTTTTGCGAGCGCATCTTCGGGCCCCAGAAAGACTGGGAGTGCCACTGCGGCAAGTACAAGCGCATCCGCTTCAAGGGCATCATCTGCGACCGCTGCGGCGTGGAAGTAACCCGCGCCAAGGTCCGCCGCGAGCGCATGGGGCACATTGAACTGGCGGCGCCGGTCTGCCACATCTGGTACCTCAAGGGCGTGCCCAGCCGGATCGGCCTGCTGCTGGATATGTCTCCCCGCGCGCTGGAGCGCGTCGTGTACTTCGCCTCCTACGTAGTCATCGATCCTGGGACGACGCCGCTGGCGAAGAAGCAGCTGCTCACCGAAGCCGAGTACCGCGAGATGCGAGAGAAGTACGGCCAGGCGTACAAGGCCACCATGGGCGCCGAGGCCGTGAAGGGACTTCTCAAGGAACTGGATTTGGAGAAGCTCTCCCGCCAACTGCGGGCCGACTTGAAGGACGCCTCGGGCCAGAAGCGCATGAAAATCCTCAAGCGCCTGGAGGTCGTGGAGGCGTTCCGCAAGAGCGGCAACAAGCCGGAGTGGATGATTCTGGACGTCACCCCCGTCATCCCGCCGGACCTGCGGCCGATGGTGCAGCTGGATGGCGGGCGGTTTGCCACCTCCGACCTCAACGATCTCTACCGCCGCGTCATCAACCGCAACAACCGGCTGAAGCGGCTACTGGATCTCGGCGCGCCCGAGATCATCGTGCGCAACGAGAAGCGGATGCTGCAGGAAGCCGTCGACGCCCTGATCGACAACGGCCGTCGCGGCCGTCCGGTCACCGGGCCGAACAACCGACCGCTGAAATCGCTGTCGGACATGCTCAAGGGCAAGCAGGGCCGGTTCCGCCAGAACCTGCTGGGCAAGCGGGTCGACTACTCCGGCCGCTCGGTTATCGTGGTGGGTCCGAAGCTAAAGCTTCACCAGTGCGGGCTGCCCAAGGAGATGGCGCTGGAACTCTTCAAGCCCTTCGTGATGAAGAAGCTGGTGGACAAGAACTTGTCGCAGAACATCAAGAGCGCCAAGCGCATGGTGGAGCGGGCGCGGCCCGAGGTCTGGGGCGTGCTGGAAGAGGTCGTCAAGGAGCATCCCGTCCTGCTCAACCGCGCGCCGACGCTGCACCGGCTGGGCATCCAGGCGTTTGAGCCGGCGCTGATCGAGGGCAAGGCGATCCAGGTGCACCCGCTGGTGTGCACCGCCTACAACGCGGACTTTGACGGCGACCAGATGGCCGCGCACGTCCCGCTGTCGGCCGCGGCGCAGGCCGAAGCGCGCCTGCTGATGCTGTCGGCCTACAATATTCTGTCGCCGGCCTACGGCAAGGCCATCACCAGCCCCACCCGCGACATCGTGCTGGGGTCCTACTACCTCACCCAGGAGAAGCAAGGCGCCCGTGGCGAGGGCAAGATTTTCTCCACGCCCAACGAGGCCATCCTGGCCTACGAGAGCGGCGCGGTGGCGCTGCACGCCAAGGTGAAGGTGCGCCTCACCCGGGACAGCGAGCTGATTGAGACCACGGTGGGCCGCGTGATCTTCAACGAGGCGATTCCGGAGGAGCTGCGGTTTATCAACGATGTCGCCGACCGCAAGGTCCTCTCGCAGGTTGTCTCAGAAGCGTACAACCGGCTTGGATCCACCAAGACCGTGCAGCTGCTGGACGCGTTGAAGGATCTGGGGTTCAAGTACGCGACCCGCAGCGGGATGGGCATCGCGGTGGACGATATCGCCATCCCGGCGCAGAAGGACAAGATTCTTGTCGGGGCCGAGAAGTCGATCGACGGCATCGAGCAGCAGTTCCGCCGCGGGCTGATCACCAGCGGGGAGAAGTACCAGCGCACGATCGACGTCTGGACGAAGGCCACCGAGGAGATCACGGAGGCCATGCTCCAGAACTTCGACAACTTCAATCCGCTCTACATGATGGCCCAGTCCGGTGCGCGGGGCAACATTCAGCAGATCCGCCAGCTGGCCGGCATGCGCGGGCTGATGACCGACCCCTCGGGCCGGATCATCGAGCTGCCGATCAAGGCGAACTTCCGCGAGGGACTGACCGTCCTGGAGTACTTCATCTCCACCCACGGCCAGCGCAAGGGCCTGGCGGATACGGCGATCCGGACGTCGGAGTCCGGCTATCTGACGCGCCGGCTGGTCGACGTGGCGCAAGATGTCATTATCCGCGAGGAAGACTGCAAGACGACCGAGGGCGTGACGATGGTGGCCATCAAGGAGGGCAACGACGTGGTCGTTCCCCTCAAGGATCGCATCATCGGGCGGGTGGCGGTGGAGGACGTCGCGGCCCCGCGCGGCCGCAAGGTGATCATCGAGGCCGACCAGGATGTCACGGAGGAGGCGGCCGAGCAGATCGAGCAGGCCGGGGTCGAGACCGTCGTGGTGCGCTCCGTGCTGACCTGCAAGAGCCGGTACGGCGTGTGCGCCAAGTGCTACGGCCGCAACCTGGCGTCGGGCAAGCAGGTGGAGATCGGCGAGGCCGTCGGCATCATTGCCGCGCAGTCGATCGGCGAGCCCGGCACGCAGCTGACGATGCGCACCTTCCACACCGGTGGCGTGGCCGGCTTTGACATCACACAGGGCCTGCCGCGGGTGGAGGAACTCTTTGAGGCGCGGAAGCCGAAGGGGCAGGCGATCATCGCCGAGGTCTCGGGCAAGGTGAAAGTCGCGGAGGCTAAGGGCAGCCGCAAGCTAATTGTTGTCGCTAAGGACGGGCAGGAATACTCGGCGGCGGTGCCGTTTGGGATCCGGCTGCGCGCCAGCGACGGCGACAAGGTCACCGCCGGTGATCAGTTGACCGAGGGGTCGGTGAACCCCCACGACACTCTGCGCATCCGCGGCATCCACGCGCTGCAGAACTACCTGGTGCAGGAGATCCAGTCCGTGTACCGGTCGCAGGGCGTGGACATCAACGACAAGCACATCGAGATCATCGTGCGGCAGATGCTGCGTCGGGTGAAGGTGGAAGAGCCCGGCGACACCGAGCTCCTGCCGGGGGAACTGGTGGACAAATTCACCTTCGAAGAGGACAACGCCAAGGCGATTGCGGAAGGACTGGAGCCCGCCAAGGCGCGGCCGGTCCTGCTGGGGATCACCAAAGCGTCGCTGGCCACGGAGAGCTTCCTGTCGGCGGCGTCGTTCCAGGAGACGGCGCGCGTCCTCACCGATGCGGCCACCAAGGGGAAGATCGATCCGCTGATCGGCCTGAAGGAGAACGTGATCATCGGGAAGTTGATCCCCGCCGGCACCGGCATGCAGCGGTATCGCGGGATTAAGATCGCGACGGAAGTCTAACGGGGCTGAGGTAATTGATGGAAGTCAGCGGGCCGGAGGCGACTCCGGCCCGTTGCTCTTCGGGTCCGGCTAGCCGAGTTGAATCTCCGGCGGAACCTCGACGTTCATGAGTGACGACCCTCCGTCGGCAAAGATGACCTGGCCGGTGATCCACCCTGCTTCCTTGGAGCAGAGCAGAGCCGCCACGTTTCCCACGTCGGCGGGAGTTCCAAGCCGTCCCATGGGCGTCCATCCTCGAGTGTGCCAGCCTCTGATGAGTTCCTGGGCCTGCGGGGGAAGGGTGTTCAGGACGCTGTCCTCTGTCCACCCTGGGCTGACCGCGTTCACGGTGATGCCCCGCTTCGCCAGCGCGACTGCGAAATAGCGGACCAGAGACTCCATGGCCGCTTTCGCCGACCCCATGGCGACCCAGGGGAGGACCCCGCCGGTCCTGCTGCCCGTCCCGTAGGTGATGGCGAGGATCCGCCCCCCGCTGGACAGCAGGCGATCGGCCTCGCGAACCCCTAACAGGAACGCCTTGCCCTGAGAGTTCTGCGCGGTATCCCACTGCTCCAGAGTAATGTTCATCGGCGGTTGGAAGAACGTCGGCAACTCAGGGCGCGCGTTGCTCACAAAGATGTCTAGCTGGCCGAACTCGGAGCGGACGCGTTCGAACATTAGCTTGATCTCTCCAGGGTCGAGGACATCCGCCTGGACGATGAACCCGTCGGAATCTCGATCGCGAACCTTTGCCAGAGTCTCCTTGGCGGCAGCCTCGTTCTGGTAGTAATGGACGGCGATTTTGACACCCTGCTCCGCCAGCTTCAGCGCGATGCCGCGTCCGATCCCCCGCGAGCTACCTGTAATCAGGGCATACTTCCCGTTGGTCGCGTCCATGGGATCCCCTCCCGGGAATACTAAACTCGAGCCGACTCGCTTTCCACGTCGAAGCGTTCTTGGATGTGTGAAACAGCAGAGAGAGAAGAAGAGGGTGCAAGGTCAGCGGGACAGCCCGGCAATCGGGGGTTCAGCGAGATAAGGGGAAAGACCTTCAGGAAGTAGACCAACCTCAGGCCTGAGGATGCTCAATGACAGTTCTCCCGCGTTTTCTGGACCTGATGAGCGTCATCCATTATAGTGTCTCGGGATGGCCATTCTCACTGCCAGCGACCTGTCGAAGCGCTACGGCGCGGAGTCAATCCTTCGCGGCGTCACCTTCAGCGTGGAGCCGGAGGAGAAAGTCGCCCTCATCGGCCGCAACGGCAGCGGGAAAACTACGCTCCTCCGCCTGCTGGCCGGTCTGGACGAACCAGACGCCGGCAGCGTGTCGCACGCGCGGTGGGCCAAGATTGGTTACCTGGCGCAGATCCCGACCGGGCCTGGTGATGCCGATGTCTTCGCGCATGCGTTATCCGGCGCCGCCGACGTCCGGGCCCTCGAGGCACGGCTTCGCGAGCTCGAAGCGCAAATGGCTCGACCGGACGTGCATGACAATCCCCACCGCCTGGCCGAGGTGATGGCCGAGTACGCGCAGGTGCGCCACCACTTCGAACACGCCGGCGGGTTTACGCTGGAGGCCCGCGCACGGACCGTCCTCGGCGGACTGGGATTCTCCGAAGAGGGGATGACGCAGACGTTAGGCACGCTCTCCGGTGGGTGGCGCGTGCGGGCGGAGCTGGCGCGGGTGCTCCTGGCCGAACCGGACCTCCTGCTGCTGGACGAACCGACCAACCATCTGGATCTGGCGGCCACCGAATGGCTCGAGGAATACCTGGGCGCGTTTCCCGGCGCGGCCGTGATCGTGAGTCACGACCGGCGGCTTTTGGACGCGGTGACGTCTCGTACGCTTGATCTTGACGCCGGTGCCGTGACCTCGTTTCCCGGATCGTACTCCGCCTATGCTACAATGAAGACCCAGCAGATCCAGCAGCAGGCGGAAGCGTATCGCCAGCATCAGGAGGAAGTTGAAAAACTCGAGGCCTACATTCGCCGCTACCGTGCCGGCAATCGTGCCACCCAGGCCAAGAGCCGCGAGAAGCGTCTCGCCCGCCTGACATCCACCCCCGTGCAGCCGCCGAGAGCGCAACCCGTGATGCGGCCGGCGGCCCGCACCGCATCGCAAAGTGGGCGGATGGTCGTGCGCCTGCAGGAGGTGGCCAAGCAGTATGACCAACGGGCGGTCCTCTCCGGCATTGACCTGGAAATCTACCGCGGCGACCGCGTGGGGCTGCTGGGCGCCAACGGCACAGGCAAGACCACCCTGCTGAAGATCATGGCGGGGCTCGAGATTCCCACGTCCGGCCGGGCGGCGCTGGGGACTGGTGTCCGACCCCGATATTTTGCGCAGGAGTCGGCTGACACGGGTGGGGGGGACCGCCAGCGGACCGTCCTAGAAGAGGTTCTGGATGGCCGGTCCCTGACGCCGGAGCAGGCCCGCACGTACCTGGGCCGTTTCCTCTTTAGTGGAGACGAGGTGTTTGCCAGCGTGGGCCTGCTGTCCGGGGGAGAGCGCCAGCGCCTCAGCCTGGCCAAGCTGTTACTGGATCAGCCCAACCTCCTGCTCTTGGACGAACCGACCAACCACCTGGACATCCCCTCCCGCGAGGCATTGGAAGCCGCGCTCATGGAATTCCCCGGCACATTCGTCATCGCCACACACGATCGCTACCTGCTGGAGCGGCTGGCCACCCGAGTGCTGACCGTGGAGGACGGACGCGTGGCGGATTTTCGGGGGACGTACGACGACTTCAAGGCAAAGCGACGGCGCCCCGTCGGTCAGCCCAGCCCCCAGCGACGGGGCAGCGTGCCCGCGCCGCGCGAGGCGCGTCCGGCCAGGAGCGTGAAGACGCGGGTCGTGACGTTTGAGGAGCTCGCCGTGCAGATCACCGCCGCCGAGCAGGAGCTGGCCGATGCGGGCAGACTGCTGGCTGATCCGGAACTGTACCGCGACGGTGAACGAGCGAAGTCGACACGCGCCCGCTACGAGGAAATCCAACGCCGGCTGGAGGACTTGTACCGTCAGCTGGCCGTTCTGGAAACCGGGGAGACATGAGAATTCGCTTCCCGTCTCCCGCTTCCCGTTTCCGTCCGCTGCGTTGACACCCCCTAGGCCCAATGCTACAATGACCGGGTGCCTGCGCCGGGTTCCCGACAGGGACCCGGCGACAATGTCGAGTGGGGAACGATGACGCAGCCTGTTGAGGCGATCGACCGCCTGAGGGCCGCGGAGTTCAAAGCCGTCGGATCCAGCCAGACGGCGAAGGCGATCGGCAAAGGCCGGGCCCAAACGGTGTTTGTGGCCAAGGACGCCGATCGCCGGGTTGTGGAAAGTGTTCTGGCGGCCGCTCGCGATCGAGGGCTGGAGATCGTCGAGGTAGGTTCGATGCGCGAGCTCGGCCGGGTGTGTGGGATTGCCGTCGGCGCGTCGGCCGCCGCGATTTTGTCGCCAGCGTAAGACCGTCGGCAGCAACACGAGGGGCGCCGCCTGCAGGGTTGAGGCTTTCACTCCTCGCCAATCGGGGCTCGCTCACCTTCGGGTGAGGCGGACTCTTGCATGCGCCGCAGGACACCGACCTCCGGTGTCGCGTATGGCGCAGATCATCCGGGTGAAGGCTCTGCGCATGGTGAGTTCATGCGCGCAGAGACAAACTGAAAAACGGCGATAACCCGGTGCCCACGGGCGCTGCGGAATCGCGCCATCATCCCCTCAGGCCCGGCACGGACGGGCCAACGGGGAAATGGTGTGTCATTCAATAGATTCGTTATCGGGGGAGTTGTGATGCCGACCATCAACCAGTTGGTACGCCACGGACGGCGGCAGGTGCGAACAAAGACGAAGTCGCCGCACCTGGAGGGCAACCCGCAGAAGCGGGGCGTCTGCATTCAGGTGCGGACGATGACGCCGAAAAAGCCGAACTCCGCCTTGCGCAAGATCGCGCGGGTGCGCCTCACCAACGGGGCCGAGGTGACGTCATACATCCCCGGCATCGGCCATAACCTGCAGGAGCACTCCGTGGTCTTGATTCGCGGCGGCCGCGTCCCCGATCTGCCAGGCATCCGCTATCACATCATCCGCGGAGCCATCGACTCGGCGGGTGTGGCAGAGCGGCGGCAGGGCCGCAGCAAGTATGGGGCCAAACGGCCCAAGTAGGGGCGTTGGAGAGTTGAAAAGTTGAAGAGTTGGAGAGTCAAATCCACGCCCTCTAACTTTCCAACTCTCCAACTTTCCAACTGAACGACGCAGAGCTGAAGTTCGAACGAAGAGGGAAGAGAGATGCCGAGAAAAGGTCAGGCGCCACATCGCGAGGTTGGACCGGAACCGATGTACAACAGCGTGATCGTGCATCGGCTCGTCAACAAAGTGATGGAGCGGGGCAAGAAGAGTCTGGCCGAACACGTCGTCTACACGGCCTTTGACCAGATCAAGGAACGCTCCGGCCAGGACCCGGTGAAGGTGCTGGATAAGGCGCTGCACAACGTCATGCCGGTCCTCGAGGTCCGGCCCCGCCGCGTCGGCGGGGCAACGTATCAGGTGCCGATCGAGGTCCGGCCCGAGCGGCGCCTCTCCTTAGGGCTGCGCTGGCTGGTCGAATATGCGCGGGCGCGTAAGGACAAGCGGACGATGATGGACAAACTCATCGCCGAGATTCTGGATGCATCCGCCGGGCAGGGCGGCGCCGTGAAGAAGCGCGAGGACACGCACCGCATGGCCGAAGCGAATAAGGCATTTGCGCATTATCGATGGTAGCCAAAGGCGGGACTTGGGACTAGGGACTGGTGTCAGGATGTGCCCAGTCCCCGGTCCCGAGTCCCCAGTCCCGTAGTTAGGAGTGGTTATGAGCGTGTCGCTCGACAAAATTCGGAACATCGGCATCGTCGCCCACATCGATGCGGGCAAGACGACGACGACCGAGCGCATCTTGTTCTACACGGGACGGGTGCACCGGATCGGCGAAGTGGACGAGGGCTCGGCGACGATGGACTGGATGGTGCAGGAGCGCGAGCGGGGGATCACCATCACCTCCGCCGCCACCACCTGCGTATGGCGCGACCATCGCATCAACATCATCGACACGCCCGGTCACGTCGATTTTACCGTCGAGGTGGAGCGCTCGCTGCGCGTGTTGGATGGCGCAGTCGTGGTGCTGAGCGGGGTCGAGGGCGTGCAGCCGCAGTCGGAAACCGTCTGGCGGCAGGCGGACCGCTACCGCGTCCCCCGCATTCTCTACGTCAACAAGATGGACCGCACCGGGGCGGACTTCCTCCGCACCGTCCGCATGGTCAGCGAACGCCTGGGGGCCAACGCGGTGCCCATTCAACTCTCGGTTGGGGCCGAGGATAACTTTCAGGGCGTCGTGGACCTGATCCGCATGAAGTCCGTCCTGTACCTGGATGACCTGGGGACCCGGTCCGATGAGACCGAGATCCCCGAGGCGATGCGCGAGCAGGCGGAACAGTGGCGGGAGAAACTGGTCGAGGCCGCGGCGGAGATGGACGACGATCTCACCGCGAAGTACCTCGAGGGCCACACCCTCTCCGAAGCGGACATCAGGCGTGGGCTCCGCCTGGGGACGCTGTCCTACAAACTCGTCCCGGTGCTGGCCGGATCGTCATTCCGCAACAAAGGTGTACAGCCGCTGCTTGATGCCGTGGTCGACTACCTGCCGTCCCCGGTGGATATGCCGGCTGTGGAGGGGCGCGATCCGTCCCGGCAGGGCAGCACGACCAAACGCCGTCCTGATCCGACGGAACCCTTCGCCGCGCTGGCGTTTAAGATTGTCACGGATCCCTACGTTGGCAAACTGACGTACTTCCGCGTGTACTCCGGGATTCTCACCGCCGGATCGTATGTCTACAATGCGAACAACGGGAAGAAGGAGCGGGTCAGCCGTATCTTGCAGATGCATGCCAACCACCGGGAGGACATCCCGGAGGCTACCGCCGGCAATGTGGTGGCCGCCGTCGGGCTGCGCGACACGACGACCGGCGACACGCTGTGCGACCAAGACCATCCAATCATTCTGGAATCGATGCACTTCCCCGAACCTGTCATCGCTGTGGCCGTGGAACCGAAGACGAAGGCCGACGAAGAGAAGCTCAGCTCCGCGCTCGCCAAGCTGGCCGAGGAAGACCCCACCTTCAAGGTCCGGTTCGATCAGGAGACCGGTCAGACCCTGATCGCCGGGATGGGCGAACTGCACCTGGAGATCATTGTCGACCGGATGCTGCGTGAGTTCGGCGTGCAGGCCAACGTGGGGCGGCCGCAGGTGGCATATAAGGAAACGATTCGCCAGCCTGCCCAGGCCGAGGGCCGATACATCCGGCAGACCGGCGGCCGGGGTCAATACGGCCACGTCGAGATCGTGCTGGAGCCCCTGCCCCGGGGAACCGGACTCGAGTTCGTCGATGAGATCCGGGGCGGCGACATCCCGCGCGAGTTCATCCGCCCGGTTGAGGCCGGCATCCGCGAGGCCGCCGAGAGCGGCGTCCTGGCCGGATACCCGGTGGTGGACTTCCGTGCCCGCCTGACCGACGGATCGTACCATGAGGTGGACAGTTCGGAGATGGCGTTCAAAATTGCCGGCTCCATGGCGTTCAAAGACGCCATGGCGCGGGCCAAGCCGGTGCTGCTGGAACCGGTGATGAAGGTCGAGGTCCTGACCCCCGAGCAGTACATGGGCGATGTGATCGGCGACCTCAATGCCCGGCGCGGCCGGATTGAGGGGATTGAGCAGCAGGGCAAGATCCGGATCATACGGGCGCTGGTGCCGCTGGGCGAAATGTTTGGCTACGCGACCGCGCTGCGGTCGGCCACCCAGGGCCGGGCGACGTACACCATGGAACCGTCGCACTATGAAGAGGTACCGGCCAGCATTTCAGAGGAGGTCCGGGCCAAGTCGAGTGTGGGAGCGCGAGCCTAAACGAAACTACGGGACTAGGGATTCGGGACTAGGGACTGGTAAAGTACGGGTTTCTAGTCCCCAGTCCCCAGTCCCGCAGTCGGCAGAGAACTCATAGATCGTTCTTCAGGAGGGTGGGTATGAGCAGGCCAAAGTTTGAGCGGACGAAGCCGCACTGCAACGTGGGGACGATCGGGCACGTGGACCACGGGAAGACGACGCTGACGGCGGCGATCACGCACACGCTGGCGGGGATCGGCGTGACGA